>SDBS01004391.1_pt1 | contig 13804 bp, 11 predicted proteins | sample 2277091 | NCBI WGS metagenome assembly SDBS01 (sample SAMN10404972, study PRJNA504765) | marine sediment metagenome | isolation source: marine sediment core GS10_PC15, 163 cmbsf | place: Arctic Ocean: Southern Knipovich Ridge | collected 2010
GGAGTTAAATTACTTACTCGACCTGCAAGTTTTAGAAAAAGTAAATATTCTCATGCTCCAGGATTAGATTTAGGAGATGCTGAAGCATTCATTATTTTCGATGATGTCTTTGTTCCTAACGAAAGAATTTTTCTTAATGGGAATGGTGATCCTAGGCAAACACCATATGCTGGTTTTTTAGCTCTAATGTTTGCCCATTACCATCGCCATACATATACAGGATGTAAACCGGGAATGTCGGAGGTTTTAGCTTCAGCTGCACTATTAGTTGCTGAATATAATGGTATAGAGAAAGCTTCTCACGTCCAAGAAAAAATATCACACATCATAGGAATCGCCGAGCTTGTTTTTGCTGCTGGAGAATCAAGTGCTAAACATTCAGAAAGATCTCCTTCTGGGACACAAATTCCTGATGAAATACTTACCAATGCTGGTAGACGTCTAGCAGGAGAGAATATTTATGATGAATATAAGATCCTAGCCGATCTTTCAGGAGGATTAATTGCCACTTTACCATTCGAAGGATCCTTTTTCAGTGAGGAAGTGGGGCCCTTGGCAATGAAATACTTGCAAAGAAATCCAAGAATTAAGCCTGAATATATTTATCGGTGTTTTCGTGGAATTGAAAACATGGTTGTATCTGATTTGGGTGGTTTGATGCAAGTTGCTGGTTTACATGGCGGGGGGAGTCCTGCAATGGAAACTATCACTATGATGATGCGTTATGACACTGAAAAGCTTAAAAATATTTCAAAGTATCTATTTGGAATTAAATCTAAATTGCGTAAATATGAAAGACCAACGGTAACCCCTCGGAGTATGCTAGAAAAATTTAGAAAATCAATGCAAAGAAAGAAACAAGCTTAATTTAAAATAAATTATTTTATATATTTTTTTTTATTAGAATTAGAAAATTCTTTTTGAATCTGAATCTATATTACATTACGCATAAAACGAAAGATTGAGTTTCCGAAAGAGATTTAATAGAAATATCTGTATCTTTTACTATGAATTGATCTATTGGAATACCGTTTTCAAAAATTTCATTAAACTTATCATGAAAAATTTGATAAATATTTCTATTACGTGAAACATAAATTCCAATTAAAATGTTAGTAGGATCGAAGCTTGGTTGAATTAATTCATCATCGGTTAGGCTGAAATTACTAAAGTCTTCATCTGTAACATGGATTTCAATTTTTTTAAATTCAATATTGACTTCCTCAAAATACTTAGCTAGTAATTCAAATTCCTTACTTAATAAAAGATCCTTTACGACTTCAGAATTAAAAATCACTTGGACGTTAATTTTTTTTAGGTTTTCTTTAATCCTGTTCATACCTGCTCCTATAGAACTTCTAATATCTCCATTAATCTTATTCAAACTTTCTTCATGAATCAATGATACTAAAGGATTGTCATACCTAATTCCAATTGCTATTTTACAATTATTTTGAGCTAAAAATGAATGGTAAGTTTCATCGAAATTTTTAACACTATAATTAATAAATTCAACAGGTTCTTGAAAAACCTGTTCTGCTTCTAACTTATAATTTCCAATAAATTGTTCAAGTGAAGATTCACAATTGTCTTTTTTCTCCTGAAATTGATTTTGGAGATCCTCAATTCTTTTGTTAATTAAATTCTGCCACAGACTCATGGGAGGATTAGCAATATGGATTTTCATTGGTCTATCATATATTTGTACAAGTCCTAAATCACTTAAAACAGAACAAATCTTATAGCCTCTTTTTAATGAAAAATTAAATTGAGAACATACTTCTTTAAGATTGTCAATTCTTTTATTTAATAAAAGATAATGATATATTCGCTCTATTCCTTTCTCAATAATGCCAATGGAATCGAATAATTGACTAAGGGCTAAAAATTTAGCATCTTCCATGATATCACCTGCTACTCAACCTTTATTTACCATCTTTTCTAATGTTAATTCAGTTAAAACTTTAAAGCCATCATCAACATTTACATTATCTTTAGCTGAAATTTCAACAAAACTAGCCATATCATTTTTTTCAGCAATTTGAATACCATAATCTCTTTGAACTTCACGGTGAGATTCGGCGAGATCTAATTTTGAACCAACAAGCATAATAGGTATAGGGCCACCTTTTTGCCTAACAATAGTAATCCATTCTGAAATGTTATTTAATGTATTTGGCCGAGTTATATCATAAAGCAAGAAAGCAGCATTAGCGCCTAAACAATAAGTTGGTAAGAGAAATCTAAAACGCTGCTCGCCTCCAATATCCCACAATTGAAGTTTGATTCTCTTATTGTTAAGTTCAACTGTTTTCACGTGAAAATCGACACCAATGGTTAATCTTTCACTTGGGTTGAAAATATTATAACAATAGCGTTTAGTAAAAGAAGTTTTCCCGACAGAAGCGTCACCAAGGAGGAGAATCTTGAAAGTAAAATCGTAGTTTACCATTTTTAAACCCACCAATGTTTAGGTATATAATCCAATTTATTATTTATATTGTTTATCTATTACGTTAATATTTTTATGAATTTGAACTTTTTAAATGTAGTTTTAAATTTTTTTGTATAGATGTTTAGTACAGACATTTATTCGCAGTTTCATATAATTTTTGTAAAAAAACATTCTAATAGTGGTATTCCCTAAGTTTTAAATAGAGAAAAAATCTTTTTCTTTCCATTGAATTAAGGTTTAATTTTCGAAAAGATTAAACTTAAAACTTTATGGTTTATTTTTTAATGGGATTAGAAAAAACTATACGCTATTCGAAAAATTTACGGAAAAACAAAAATGGATGAAAAAATAATCTTAGGGCTCTTTTTCGCAAGTGAGGATAATTTAGTATTTGATAGCATCAAATTTTCAGAAGATTTTAGGAAGGAGAAGAGAGATGAATTGAAAATGCTTTCATTTAAATTCTTGGGACCCGTATTTTTAACAGCCGCGTCTGGTATTGGAAGTAACTGGAAAATAGAATTCATTGAATCTTCTTTATTTCTATTTCATGCAGCAGCGAGTGAAGCAGATGTAATACAATCTTTTTTTACTCTTAATTCTTCAGTAGAAAGTCAAGATGGTGCCACAAATCTTTTTGTTTTAATAAGCACACCCTTTACTGAAGATGTAAAATTAATCCGTGATGAAATAGTAAAGTATATTCATCCAAGTATAATGCAAGGTAGGATTGTTAATGAAAATCTTTTAGGAAGCAGATTTAATTTTGATAGATTCATAATTAATGAACTAGATAGAGGGATAAATCTTATTGAACACTCTCTTGGTTCTTCGAGAAAAAGCTACTGGGAAGAAAACCAAAGATATTACTGTGTTGGATTAATTGAGAGGAAAAATGCTGAAGATTTAAGAATCTCAAACTTATATACCTTTGATAAAGATGATCCATTAAGAACATCATACTTGGATTGCATTCCCTCTTATTATATAATGTCAATTTTACCAGATTATTATGAACACTTGATAAGTGAAACATTAAACCTTTATGATAAAAAAGGTATCTATCCAAATATAAAAGTGATTACACTTAGCTATGATAATAAAAAAGTGGTTTATTTAGAAGAATATATATATGAAAATGAATTTTTCACAAGTTATGGTACAATTTTGGTTCAAGAATCTGTGTTTACAGAGGAAAATAAAAATTTATCATATTTTAAAAAAAAATTAAGATTAATTTTAGATCAAAAAAAAAATCTCGAGGATGCCCTTAGCTTAATAAATCCACACTTTAAAAATGAAAGATGGGGTGCGATTAGAGAAGAAGATCTCGCAAAAATCGGAAATACCCTAGATGCTCGTGATTGAAAGAAAAATATAAATCTGAATATTAATATGGAAGAAAAAACGTTAGACCAAGTATATAAAATTGAAAAAGACAAATTATTAAGATATTACGAAAGAATTAAAAATCAATTCAGATATTCAGATCCTATTCAAATTGTAGCAAAATTTTTAATTAACCAATCTATTGGCTCAAATTTTGCAGATGTTTATGATACATTATTATACTTCAGCGACAAACTTACGCGAGGAAAAGAACTTATAGATTTAGCACTTGAAGGGATAAGAGCACAAAAAATACGATTAGAATACAAGAAATATCTTATTAGAGCACAATATCCCCATAATAATTTAAGTTTGGCTGTAGATGACTGTATTTTTCGGTTTTTCCTTGAATATGATAAGTATTTTAGAAAATTATTTAGAAAAGATATTAGAGAACATAATTTTAGCGCACTTTATGAAATCTTTTTCAGTCCATATGAATCTAAGAATCTAAAAATTAAAGATATTTTAGAAAGACATATAGATAATGTACCTACACATTTTCAAGGAATTGAAAAAATTGATACAAATATTATTATACTACGGTCAGGTTTATCTCTAATCATTGTAAAAGATTATGAAAATGTTTTGTTCGCAAGACAAGAAGAAAAAAACAGAAAGAAAGTTAAATTTAAGAAAACTACAACTTATAAACGTGAAGCAGAAAGTAAATTTGAAGGTTCATTGCTAGAGAGAATGGTTAAAACTTATTGTATTAACAAGAAAGAAATAGTTGATAAAGAAATTGAAAGTGCTGTAGCTCAATTTTTATCTTCATATTTTAAATTTGGAAATCTGTATATTTTTGAAGATTTTAAAGATTTGCTAATTCAAAATATGTCAGATGATATTTTTTTAGGATTAACAGAAAAATTCAAGCATAAAAGTACAGTGGATAATATAAAACAATTAGTAATAAATTCTCTGACAGAATTTAGAAAAGTTAATAAGGTGAAAAAATTAGACGGTCTTGCTTGGAAAAAAGATTTAACTCCTTTTCTAAAAACTTTAACTATTAAGTTTATTAACAGTTTATTTAATTAAAAAAACAAGTATTATGAGTTTTTTAATAGTTCCTTAATTTTCTCTTTTATTACTGGATTTGATTCTTTTTCAATGAGATTCTTTATTTCCTGATATATTATAGGATTTTTTATCCAATTCTGCGTGTCCAGTAATCTTATTACTGCCCAACGAACAGAATCGTCAGGATCATTTATTAAAGGTAATATCAATTTTAGATATCTCTTATCTCCCGCTTGTTCGAGTTCAAATATTGTTCGGGCTCTTGTAATAAAATCTGTATGGTATAATTTAGGAACTAATGTTAACTCTACGTGGTTGTTTTTAACAAAATCTAAAATAAAATTAAATATATCAACTTTATGATTATGAATTTCTTCTATATCTCTAACATATGAATCTAATACAGACTCTGCTTTTTTTCCAATCTTCATTAGACTTTCAAAAGAAATAAAAAAGTCATCCGATAAGTCAGATTTATCCAATTTTAAATTCAAAATTAAATCTCTAACAATTTTGTCGTTAACTTTTGATATTTCTATAACATTCCAATTTGTATTTTCTTCTTCATCCCAGAATTTATTATCCCTTAAATTGCTCACTTATTCAACCCATGAATATTTAATTTTATAATTAAAAAAAAATAGGTTTCCTCCTTTAATTGATTTGTTATTAAAATAAAAATAAAATAGAGATCATAATCATATTATTGCACTGTTTAATAAAAAATCAATAAAAAATCAAGTGGTTAATAAAGTGAACAGTCGACAAAAGTAATTAATAGCAGATATATTAAATCTTTAATTTTTTCTAAATAATCAAAAGAATCTCATATTATTTATTTTTTTTCCTAATAAATTGTTTTAAGAAACACTTAGTTATGACTTGAGTAAGTTCAATATATTATTATACAAAATGTCTTGTTTTAATTCTTTTGAGATTCTTGGTAAAGTTAATATTTTATCAATTTCAATAGGGAGAGTAGAAGCAGTAGGGGCATCAGAACCAAATACAATTCTTTTATGCCCAACTGTCTTAATTAAACTATATATAGCGAAAGAAAGCGAGCAAGAAGTTTCAAAGTAAATATTCTTATATTTAGCTAAAGTTAGCCCAATTTCCATAGCATATTCCATTGCATATCCGGCATGACCTACAATAATTCTTAGATCTGGAAATTTTTCCGCTAAATTTACAATATCTCTGGTTGAAACTCCACTAAAAAGAGAAGTTTTTGGAAGTGAGTGAATATAAAAAAGAAGATTTTTGTCGAAATCCTGCATAAATGAAACCAGTTTTATAATATCTCTTGGAATTTTTATCAGATTGAAAGCAGAATGTATTTTTACACCACAAAATCCTTTATTAAAATGCTCTTCTAAAATTCTGTAGTTGGCTTCTTCTTCCTCAGGATCTAATTTTGGATTAAACCAAAAGAATTTATAAAATCGTTCAGGAGCCTTTTTTGCATAATCTATGACATCTTGATGATCTAATTGCCCTTTTGGCATAAGTCTTTTAAAAGAATCCATAAATTGAGTTACTTCAGTCTTTTCATCCATTTCAAAAGCGGTTTCTTTTTGTCTATCATGGTATTTTGTCCTATTTATGGTTGTAATAATAGCTTTTTCTACATTAAATCGATCCATATAATTAATTATATTTTCGTCAGGATTAAGGAAAACCCCATAGGTATGAAGATGTGCATCAAAAATTTTAAATTCATTTCCTAACATAATTGACCTACGTTTAGTTATGATCTTATAAGAAATAGAGATTTCTATAACCTAAAAACTTAACAAATTCTTATACAAAAAAAAAATTTCAACTATTTTATAATGCTTCGATTTTTTTATCTAAAATTTCTCTATGATTTTCCCAATATCTATTAACCGCCTTTTTTACTACTTTTTTGGCAATTTTCTTTACAACCGGTCTCCTTATTAATGCCCCAAGAATATTCATAACCTTCTCTACAATAAGAGCTTTAATTATCCCTTCTATGGATTCACCCTTAGAAAGAAATCTATCAAAAACTTTTTCAACTTTCTTTCCGATTTTTTTATTTAGCTCAGGAGAGATTTCTTCTTCTTCTTCTTCCATTAACCTTTGCACTTTTTCGATTTTATATAAATGTTAAAAATTTGGTCATTTAAATTTTTTCAATTAAAAAGAGTGTTGAATTAGTGTTAAAAGAAAGAAAATTACTTTTGTTTGATAAATGTATAATTTTATACCTTTACATATCAATTAAATTAATTTGAATGGTAAATTCAGAGTGAAGCATATGAGTAATAGTTTCAACCCATCTATGAAGGTTTTTTTTCCCCTATGAATTTAAAAAAAAATCAACATAAATAATTAAAAATAAATCGATTATTGCTTCCAATAATTAAAATTAATATTCTTTGGACTCTTTAGAAATTTTCCTGCACTAAACTCTCGAAAAGCAATTTCCAGCTCTTTTTGAGTGTTCATGACGATTGGACCACGCCATGCTACAGGTTCTCGTATTGGTTTTCCAGAGACCAATAAAAAACGCACATCTTCTTTATTGGTGGTGATCTTTACAGCATTTCCATTATTATATATTATAAGTGTTTCATTGCTAACTAATTCTTTCTTATCTTCATCAAAGAATCCCTCACCTTCAATTACATAGATAAAAACATTGGATTCACTTTTTATGGGATGAATAAACTCTGAATTTGGACTTACAGAAATGTCGAAATATTCTGGTTCAGTGATTATATCTTGAACTGGTCCTTTTACTCCTTGTATTTCACCGCAAATAATCTTAATTTTGATTTGATCATTTTTTAGATTGATTTCCGGTATTTGGTTTTCTTTAATATCTCGATATCTTGGTTCCATCATTTTATGTGAAGAGGGAAGATTAGCCCAAAGTTGAAATCCCCAGAGTAATGTATCTGTTTTATCTGGTTTAGGCATTTCTTTGTGTATTATCCCTGATCCGGATGTCATCCATTGCACATCCCCCGCCTGAATAACTCCACCATTACCTAAACTATCACCATGTTCAATTTTACCATGTAGCATATATGTGATAGTTTCAATACCGCGATGAGGATGCCAAGGAAATCCCGCAATATAATCTTTAGGATCATTTGAATGAAAATCATCAAGAAGTAAAAAGGGATCTAGTGAAGGATCAGAATAACCAAAGGCACGTTTTAATCGTACACCAGCGCCTTCAAAAGTAGATCTGCTTTTTAATGATACTTTAATTTTTCTAATTTTTTCCATAATTGTAAAACTAAGAATCAACTAGATATTCTTTTGGCTTATGAAAAATAAACTCTCTCTATATTTTATTTTAACTTTAATAAATGCTTTTTTTTTATGAGGGATATTACTTATCACATGCTTAATCATAGATTGATTAATCCACCCCGAGAACCTCAAAAATTTGTGAAAGCTGCCATTGATTTTTTACAAAAGTATGCGAGAGATAAGAAAGTTTTTTGCGCTCTCTCTGGCGGAATCGACAGTTCAACAGTATATTTACTCTTAAAAGAAGCAAAGATAAACTCAATCCCCGTATTTATCGATCACGGTCTAATGAGAGTTATTAGAGGCGTCGAAGAACGTGAATATATAAAAAAATTTTTTCCTGACATTGTTATATTGGATATTCGCGAAACTTTTTTACCAAAAATTTACGGTGAAGGCGACGCAGAAGAAAAAAGAAAATTATTCAAAAATGCTTATTCAGAAACAATAAGTAAAGTGATTAAGGAAGAAGATTGCGATCTTTTGGCTGATGGAACGATACTTCCAGATATTGAAGAAAGTTTTGGTGTTAAGATTACTGATTTAAAAGAAACAATGACTCTTGAAGAAGAAACGGTCTTATTAGAAAAAAATATCGAAGGATTTGTTAAAAGCCAGCATAATTTAGATATAGAATACGATGTTGATGCAACTGTTCAGCCAGTCGCAAGTCTCACAAAGCATGAAATCCGGAAAATACTCGAATTTTTGGAAATGCCCCAAGAACTCGTATATAGAAAAGCATTTCCTGGGCCTGCCCTATCAGCAAGAATTATTGGTCCTGTTACCGAAGAAAACCTGATATTCGAAAAAAAAGTCCATGATATTGTTGAATCTAGAGTAGAAGATTACTATAATGAGACTTATGGAAAAACAATGATTATTAATGATGATGGAGAACAAGAGCCATTTCAAGTTTTTGCAGCAATCAGTGAAGATCTCCAAAACACGAAAGTTACTGGTTTACTCGATGGAAAAAGAACCTATGAGCTTCCATTATGCGAAAGAGGTGAATGGGATTATAATAAACTTACAAGTAAAGCTTCTCAGATTACGGGATATGCAAGGATTTTATATGAATTAGGAAGCAAATCAGAAGGAAAATATGATGTTGTTATAAGATCTATTAATAGTAAAGATGCAAGAACTGCAACTATAACAAACTTACCAATCGAACTATTAAACACATTGAAACAGAAAATAGTCGATATTACCGATACTAAAAATGTATATTTTGATGTGACTCCTAAACCTCCAGCAACGATCGAATATGTGTGAAAAGAAAATTTTTTTTATTAATAATTTAAAATCAGTTACAGAAAAATAGGATTAAAATTATTATTAGAATTAATGCAATTGATAAATTTTTTATAATGATTACTACTCTGTGAACAATGTGAAATTAAGAATTAAAGGTGAATGGTTCATTGATGAACAGGGGCGAAATGTGCTTCTTAGAGGGGTAAATTTAGGAGGAAGCTCAAAAGTTCCTGTTACCCCTGATGGAGCAACACATATAAAAACCGACTTTAAGAATCATAGAAATGTTTCTTTTGTAGGTCGTCCTTTTCCACTAAAAGAAGCAAATGAGCACTTTCGCCGATTAAAGCATTGGGGGTTTAATTGTTTAAGACTACTAGTAACTTGGGAATCGATCGAACATAAAGGTCCTAAAGAATATGATAAAGATTATTTAGATTATCTTGAAGAAATATTAAAAATCGCCGAGGAATTTAAATTATATATATTTATTGATCCTCATCAAGACGTTTGGAGCAGGATGTCTGGAGGTGATGGTGCCCCTGGTTGGACATTTGAAAAAGTTGGCATTGATTTTACTAAATTCGATGAAACTGATGCTGCTTTGGTAATGCAATATAGGTATAACCCGAATGACCCAAAATCATTTCCGCATTTACATTGGACTTCAAACTCTTTAAGATTTGCTAATGGGACGATGTGGACCTTATTTTTTGGAGGAAAAGATTTTGCTCCTTCTCATAAAATTGATGGAATTGATAGTCAAGAGTATTTACAAAGTCATTACTTTGAATCGATCAAACAACTTGCTATAAAAGTTAAAGATAATCCATATGTAATTGGTTTTGATACTTTAAATGAACCACATCAAGGTTGGATTGAACATCTGGTGGATGGAAGCGATATAAAAGGATTTTCAGAAGTGTTAGGATATAATTTTACTCCGTTTGATGCTATGCTTACAGGGTCAGGATTTACAAGAACCATAGGTTATAAAGAAATTAAAAGATTTGGTATAAAAGAAACAAGAAAAAATGAAATAAATAAAAATAAAACTTCCTGTTGGTTTGAAGGACATGCTGATATATGGCAAATAGAAGGAGTTTGGGGATTAGATCATAATGAATCGCCAATTATTTTGAAAAATGATTATTTTTTAGGTAAAAAAAGCAAGAAAATAGACTTTTATCGAGATTGCTTATCACCATTTATTAGGAATTATACCAACACTATTCGAAATATCATCCCTGATTCCATTATTTTCTTTGAAGGTTCGGCAGTAAAACTAATGACATCAGAGGAATTAAAATTTACTCGATTACCAGAAAATATTGTTCATGCTGGACATTGGTATGATGGAGCCACTTTAGGAAAAAAACGCTCAATGATCAATGCGAATTTTGATACTTATACAAATAAACTAGTTTTGGGAAAAAAAAATGTTAGAAATATGTTTATAAGACAATTAGGAATTATTAAAAGTATTTCAAATGATATTCATGGAGGAATTCCTACTTTAATTGGAGAATTTGGATTACCATTTAATCTCAATAATGGTGAAGCATACCAGAAATTAAAAAATAAACCAGAAATTGCTTGGAAAAAACATATTAAATTACTAACAATGTATTATAATGCATTAGATGCAAATCTATTGCATGCAACACAATGGAATTATACCGCAGATAATTGTAATAAGTGGGGGGATTTATGGAACTTGGAGGATTTATCAATATTTAGTAGAGATCAACAACTAAACTCTAGCAATATCAACAGCGGTGGAAGGGCAATCGCTGGATTCTGCCGCCCTCATTTTATTCACTGTGCGGGATTTCCATTAAAAATGGAATTTAATTTTGAGGATAAAAAATTTTATTTTGAATTTGATGGAGATTCTTCAATTAAATCTCCAACAATTATTTTTGTTCCAAGAATTCAATATCCAGATGGATATGATATAGAAGTTTTTGGAGGAGAAATTGATAAAAGGGTAGATAAACAATTAGTTTTCATTCACATAAAACATGATGGAGTTCATAGAGTTAAAATTACAGGAGATGTGTAAGTAAATTTTATAAAAAAGTAGTAGAGCAAAGATTTAAATACCTAAGTTAAAACTAAGAATTTAATGCATGAACTTGTGAAATTAATTTTTCAAATCTCCTTGATATCAAATACCTGCTTCTCTTTAGAATCATTAATTATTAAATAGGATTTTACTTTATGAAAATAAAATAATGGAGTTAGATAATTTTCTATCTGAAAATAATTCAAAGTAACAATATTTTTATATTCAACATGATGTTTTAATATTTAATCTTTATTTTAAAAAAAAAATGTGAAAAAAAAAATGAAAAAAACCTATAGTAGGATTTTATTAATTATAATGTTACTTTCTTTGGTTTTCTCAGTTCACATTAGTACATATACAGCCATTCCAAACTCAAATATTCAAATTAAGAGCGAGCCTAAGGCAGCACAGCAAAGCGCCAATTTAGCTGCATGGATAGTCATTGCAGGCGATAGATCTGATCATGATAAATTATCTCTGATAAGAAGTGGATGTGATAAAGCATATGAAGCGCTAATAAACCGAGGCTTCACAGCTAGCGAGATCTATTATTTAGATCCTGCCTATGCAACAGCATTAAACCCACAATCAACTTATCGAGATGCAGATACAACACGCGCAAATATTCAAACGGCTATTGAAACGTGGGCACCAACTCAAGGAGTAGATGCCACTCACGGTCTTGGGATCTATCTATTTGACCATGGTGGAACTGGTTATATGTGTCTTCCGGGAACAGATCTTACTGATACAAATTTAAACACCTATTTAGACAATTTAGAGACTAGTCACGGTGTCGATCGTTTTATTATAGTATATGAGGCTTGTCATGCGGGATCATTTATTAATCCAGTTAGTAAAGATAATCGGATTGTAGTAGCTGCAACTGATATAACACATAACTCACATGTAAATGCTGCTTGGGATTGGGCTGCCTTCTCTGAAACCTTTTGGTCATCAATTACACAATGTAAAACTATTGGAGAGGCATTTGAAGATGCTGAGGCAAATGTTCATGCTTTAGGATATGGATCTGCTCAAATTCCATGGATAGATGATAATCACGATGAAGATGGGAGTCCCGTTGATGGATCGGGTAATTTACCAAATGGCGGAGATGGAACAGACGCATTAGACGTATGGATTGGAACAGGTTCAAATTGTCCAAATATCCTTGTATTTCGGTGGCCATTAAGATTTTGGATAGAAAGAATACCACCTTTTCCTCTTCCTATCTGGGTACTTATTAATACAGATGCTGTCGTCAAAGATGTATATGCTAGAGTAATTCCACCGGACTGGATACCTCCAACTCCAGAGCCTGAAGATCCTAAACTTCCGGATGGGATAGCACTTGTAGGAGACGAGGGTGTTCTGACGGTACAATTATACGATCCAGATGGGGATGGTAATTATACTGGCAATCTATATTCTCGTAATAATCCAGATTTCTGGGGTGATGATGGAGATTATCAAGTTAATATAATTGCTAGAACTCAAGAAAATGCTATAGCTAAAATAGTATCTCCTGTTATTACTGTTAATGAAGATGGCAATCCACCTCCCGATACAACCAATCCAACAATAGCGATAATAACTCCAAGTGACGATGCGTTAGTAAGTGGTATCGTCGGTGTAATTGCAGAAGGAGACGATGATCAAGGTCTTGATAAAATACAAATTTTTGTTGATGATGTTGAAGTAGAAGAAGAATTAATGCCATCATATCTCCCATATCCAGAAGTAACTTATAGTTTGAATACAGCTGATTACTCAGAGGGAAATCACACTATTAGAGCTATTGCTACAGATAATTCTGGTAATACTGCTTCTGCTTCAATAGAGGTCATAATCGGAGGCGAAGATGGAATTCCAGGTTATCAAATTACTACTTTGATTTTCGGTTCAATTATCGGTGTTGTTATGATCTATTTTATCAGTAAAAAAAAGACTAAAACTCTTAGCTAGATCTTGAAAATCATCCTAAATAAATCATAAATAATAACTTTTTTTTTATTTTTAAATAGAAAGAATTTCAAACTTTAATCAAATTCAAATAAACTAACCAAATTCAATCACTTATAATTGGGAGGGAAAAGAAAAATGTTGAGCCTCTATTTCTTCCTTCAGATTCCACCCAAATCTCTCCACCGTGAAGTTCTACAATTTTTTTTAATATAAAAAGACCTAAGCCCGAGCCTTCAGAGAATACATCTAAACCTTGACCAAAGCGTTCAATTTTTCCGAATTGAGTAAATATTTTAGCTTTTTCTTTTTTAGTGAATCCAATTCCATCATCGTTTACTGAGACT
>SDBS01004392.1_pt1 | contig 13803 bp, 8 predicted proteins | sample 2277091 | NCBI WGS metagenome assembly SDBS01 (sample SAMN10404972, study PRJNA504765) | marine sediment metagenome | isolation source: marine sediment core GS10_PC15, 163 cmbsf | place: Arctic Ocean: Southern Knipovich Ridge | collected 2010
ACTCAGTGTAAATACCAGTATCCTTGGGATTTTCTCAGGTTCAACAGCCGGCTTGTCAGGGGCCAGTTCCTTGATCTTATCCATCCAGGCTGAATTCAACTGAACCTCTTCCAGGCCTTGAGCATTCATGAAATGGCTATTTATGATCATAGCCGGCAGAAATATCAGAAGTGCTATGTACTTCATTTTATTGAAGCGCTTTAGTGAGAGCTGCGGTTGTCGTAAAGTACTTGGCGATCATATTGGGCACTTCCCAAACCGGCAGTTTGCCCTCATCAAGGTATTCCAGGTATCTGTCAGTAACCTGTCCGAAATGGGCTTCATGCCCTATCCTGAATTTATCGGGTACATCCACTTTCCATTTTCCCTCTGCCATGGGAACCAGGGAGATCCCTGCATATTTTCCCTGCAGGGTCTGGTTCACAGCCTCTTCAGCTGCAGCTGCTATGTCTTCCCCTGAAACGGATTCTATGTAGAGTGTGGGTTTGAAGTTCTCTTCCTCTCCCTGCCTGATAACAAGGTTTGCCTTACTCCCCCTCATTATGGAGTAATGGGTATCTCCAATCCCCTCGGGTGCCTGGTAATTCCAGATAACAGATACCTTGGCATGGACGCCCCTGAGGCTGTAAGTAAAAGCTCCGTTGCAATAAACATGCAACTTCCCATCTACGATATCTTTCTCCAGGTATTCCGGGAAGGCATCCAGCCCGGTAACCCTGGCGAACATTTCCGCATCGATTATGGTTGGCCATCTTTTAGCCTCCAGGATCTCAACCTCATTTTTATAATCGATAATCTCATCCGGGAAACATACCCACTGAATCAAGTCTACCAGGTGGGTGGAAATATCCACAATGCCTTCACCCTGCTGGTCAGTGTCAAATGCCCATGGTGGACGGATAAGGGGATTCCCTGAAACATATTTAAAGTAATGATGAACACTTTCCTTGGTAATGGCGGGATCTTCCAGTGTTCCTTTTTCAAGGGATCCGAATACGGCTTCAATCCCTGAAAGTTCCTTTTGTAACAGGCTCGTTATTTCAAATCGTTCAGTCATTACATCATATAACAGGACACCCTTCTGCTCCGCCTCCTGAAATGCATCCAGGAGCATTGGAAACTCTTCCGGAGTGATGACCATGGGTTTATCTGCCAGCACATTGAGGCCGTTCTGCACGGAAGCCAGGATATATTCCGTCTTTTTCTGATTGTTACCTGAGATCATCACCACATTGCCGGGTTTCTCCTGTATCATCTTTTCAAAAAAATCTTCCCCGGTATATACCGTTTCTTTCCACGAGGTAGGATCCTCGGCACGGGTATTAAATCCTTCTATTCGCTTCAGGTGCAGTTTTACATCATCCCCTTCCGGGGCAAAAACATGTACTTCCGGTGAAACCTGTTCGTACATCTTCTTTTGTACCAGAGCTGCATGAAAGTGCCCTGGATCCAGAGTCATGATCCTGATAGTTTGATCTGTAGTTTCGTTCATCTTGCAGGAATTAGTGGCCAGCATACAAAAGATGGATAGCCATAGCATTGATTTTTTCATTTTTGATTGATTAGTATTTAACATAATTGGTTCCGTATGGTTGTCTCTGGGGGCGGCTCAATGCAGCATTTGCTTCATCATCATCGATAAACATTTCAGCTGCCGGGTCCCATTCCAGTTTCCTGTCCAGTTTCATGGCAATATGGCTGACCAGGCAAACTGTGCAGGCCCTGTGCCCGATCTCTACGGGGGAAACGGGTTGCTTGCGTGACCTGATGCATTCCAGCCAGTTGCCATGCTGTTCATCGCTTTCATAGAGATGTATCTCGTCCTCTTTGATTTCAGAAGAAAGAATGTCCGGATCACTGGCATCCAAGGCTTTGCTATTGGCCTCTCTGGAGACAGGATCACTGGCCGTGGCTGTATAATTGCCCCTGGAGACAAAGATCCATCCTTCGCTTCCCTCATACCTGATCCCATTGGGGAAGCCCCCGCTGGTGTACATGGTGATCCCGTTCCCGTATTCAGCCCTGACCATGAAATCACCGTGCACATCCCAGAGTCCCGATACAGGGAACTGGGCCACTGCCTCGATAAATCTGGGACCGGTATACTCGGTGTCCATCCCCCATGCAGCTGAATCAAAATGATGTTGTCCCCAGCCGGTGATCATGCCGGCGCCAAATTGCTCCCTTCTTAACCAACCCGGCCTGCTGTAGCCTTCCAGGGGATGAACGCCAATTTCCGTATAAGGGACAAATGGTGTCGATCCGAGCCACATATCATAGTTCAGGGCATCGGGGACCGGCATTTCTGCTGCTTCGGGACCGGAGGGATCACCAGGCAAACCCACTTTAACCGTGTGCAGCCGACCGATCCGGCCATTCCTAACCAGTTCGGCAGCAATCCTGAACTGGGGCGTGGACCGCTGCTGGGTCCCGGTCTGCAGGATCACCTCCTGGCGCTGTACAATATCGCTGAGCTGCCTGCCCTCCTCAATCGTCAGTGAAGTGGGTTTCTGCAGGTAAATATCCTTTCCTGCCAGGGCAGCTTCCATGGCAGGCTGGGAATGCCAGTGGTCAGGGGTGGAGATTATGACCGCATCGATGTCAGGGTTTGCGAGCATCTCATGGTAATCTTCATACATTTTTACCTTCATGAAATTCTCACCGGTCTTCCTGCTATAATATTCTTCGATCAGTTTTTTGCCATCTGCCATGCGGTTCATGTCCACATCACTTACAGCCACCAGCCTGGCATCATCATACTTGATAGTTTCCGTGATATCATGCCCGCGGGCAATCCTGCCGCAGCCGATCTGGCCGATGTTAATTTTATTGCCCGGAGCATTTTTACCGAATACCGATGCAGGTACAATCGTAGGTACCAGATATGCACCTGCTGTACCGGCCATTGCTTTTTGAATAAATGATCTTCTTTTCATAGGTGTGGTACTATTTAATCCATTCAATGCTTACCGGCTGTGCATAGGTCTGCCAGACAGATTCAGCTATTTCAGGGCTGATCTCTCCATCGAATACCAGCATCCGGTATTTCATGACATAATCTTTCCCCGGGTATATCGTCCATTTTTGATGCCTGATGGGGCAGAACTCGAAAAAAACATCTCCCCTGCCATCATTGGCATCCTCCGGCCAGACCCGCATGGGTTCGGGATGTGCCCGGTTCCCTGGATGGCTGCAAAAAAGAATGCCTGAGGGGATGCCTGAGGGGAACCATCCCTCCACCTTGCACCACCGGGCGTGCGATCCATCTGCATCCTTCCTGGTTTTGCCTTCAGAGGTCAGGACGCTGCTATTATCTTTGTTCCATGCTGCAGTCGCCCGCCATCCTATCCCTCCTCCGTAACGGTAAGCAGATAATTCAATAGCCGAATCCAGGGGATTATTCATGGTGGAGGTAAAATCAATTAACCAGCAGGTCCTTCCCTCAATTTCCACAGGAAAGTTTTTTACATGCCAGCTTTCATTGATGGCCACCTGGTCTGGTCCCCGGGCTTTGAAATTCACATGTTCCTGCCTGATTGTAAATCCACTGAACACCTCGCCTGCAGTTTTGGAGATCAAACCTGCAAAACGCACTGTCCCCTCACCCAATGCCAGGTTCCAGAAATCCACTTCCTGTCCGTCGACAATGGTTTTGGTCCATGGATTCCATATCCCGTAATGATGGTAATGATCCCCGGGCTGGATCCGGGTCATAATGTTGCCTTCAGGAGATTTAAGGGGATGGATAAAACCGCTTTTACCATACAGGGGATCAGTATTTGCAGGTGCTTCCAAATAGGCATGGCGATAATCCAGCACCTTTTTTCCACCGTAACTCAGGCTGATATTTTTCTGATCCATCCCTGCATGGTTTATAACCGTTGGATCCGGAGATGCTTTTTGCAGTTTTATATGGAAAATAACTTCGCTGCCCGCTGCAATCACCTCATCCGGAAGGATCCAGAGCATGGTATTATCCCCGGTCTCCAACTGGGATTTTATGGGTATCATTCCCCGCTCACTTTCCCGTAACACCTCTAACTGAACCGAATCACCGTTCACTTTCAAATCACTGACCGGCAACCGGACCGGCAAAGGCAGCAGAGCCCTCCCATCAGTCTTTAAAACAAAAGAGTGGGTTTGCGATCGGAGCCCGGACATTCCCGGCAGCAAAAACACCATTATGCAAATAATCCTGAAAATTCTCATTTTCTAAGCAAGTTAAATAATTCATCACAATACATGCACAGATTTCTCAAATTGAATAAATTTGAATATGAAAAACTTTCAGCTATGAAACAAATAACTTTCGTCCTTCTCGTCATTTTTAACATTGCAGGCTGTACCTCATCACCAAAATCAGCCGGTGTCAAACCCAATATCATCTGGATCATGATGGAAGACTGGGGATATGAATTGTCCTGTTATGGTTCAAAAGGAGTCCATACTCCGAACATAGACCTTTTTGCATCAGAGGGGGTCCGCTATACTAATTCATTCTGTACTGCGCCCGTCTGTTCTCCGTCCCGCTCCGCCATGATCACCGGGTTCCACCAGAACTATATCGGGGCCAATCAGCATCGTACCCAGGGTCCCGGCTGGGAGAAGAAACAGCTTCCACATGGCATTAAACCCATTACCCACCTGATGGAGGAGGCAGGCTATTATACCTGCCTGATGGAAAGCAAAAAAACAGATTGTAATTTCCTGACAGACAAGCCTTTATTCATGGGTAAGGACTGGAGCGAAAGAGCCAATGGCCAGCCCTTCTTTGCCCAGATCACCTTTGGCGGAACACACAGAAAATGGCTGCGCGATCCGGAACAGCCCATAGATATTGCAAATGTGGAGCTCCCGCCCTATTATCCCGATCATCCACTGGCAAAGCGGGACTGGGCCAATGGGCTGGAAGCTGCGCAACGGGTGGACCGGCAGATCGGTGAGATCCTTCAGCGGCTGGAGGACGAAGGCCTGGCTGAAAATACACTTGTCTTTATCATAGGTGACAATGGCCGTTGTATGCCCAGGGGCAAGCAGTTCCTCTATGACGGGGGGATACAGGTCCCCATTATCGCCCGCTGGCCCGGCATTATCAAACCCGGCCTGGTCAGCGATGATATGGTAATGACCATTGATATTTCTGCCACCATCCTCGAGGTGGCTGGTATTCGGCCCGGATATGAAACACATGGCAAGAGCCTTTTCGGCAAGGAAGTGAAGAACAGAAAGTATATATTTGCTGCCCGTGACAAGATGGATGACACCCACGATGCCATGAGGGCGATCAGGTCAGCTGATTATAAACTGATCCATAACCTGATGCCCGAACGGGCATACTGTCAGTACAACCGTTATAAAGAAGCAAGCTATCCCGTGCTCGCACTGCTGAATGTCATGAACCTGAAGGGAGAATTGCCACCCGAACAGGCAGCTTTTATGTCCCCGGTTAAACCTGAATTTGAATTATACGATATGCAGGCAGACCCTTTTGAATTAAACAACCTGGCAGAGGGCCAGGAATATGCAAAGGTAAAGGAAGAACTACTGGCTGGCTTGAACAAATGGAGGATGGAAATCAACGATCAGGGTGTGACGGATGAATTCCGTGATGGTGGCTGGCCGGCAAGCTATCCGACGCGCTCCCTGGAAGAATGGGAAGAGATACTGGCCACATGGGAACCCTGGGTATTCCGTGACCCGGAGAGCGAAATGGACAGACCGGAGTTCTGATGATTTAATTTATCATCACAAACGCTCAACCGCCTGCTTGATCGCCCTGATATGATCGGGGGTGGTACCGCAACAACCACCGATGATATTGGCACCGGCGTCGACAAGATCAGGTACCAGGGATGCCATCTGTTCAGGTGTATCCGGGAAAACATCCACCCCGTCTATGTTTTTTGGCAGGCCCGCATTGGCATGAACAAGCACAGGGATATCAGGGGATACGGTCCGGATCTCCTTTACAATATCTATCATTCGCTCAAAGCCGTTTCCGCAGTTTGTGCCGATTATATCCGCACCGGCTTCCATGGCTGCCCGGGCAGCTTCAACCGGTGAAACGCCCATCATGGTCCGGTAATCTCCCTGTATGGTACGTTCAAAGGTGAAGGTACAGATCACTTCGAGGTCCGTATTTTCCCTGGCTGCTTTTATTGCCTGAACGGCTTCATCAATGTCACTCATGGTCTCAATGCAGATGGCATCTGCGCCGCCCTTTTCAAGCGCCACAGCTTGTTCCTTAAAACCATCATAAAGCTCCTCCGGGGTCACATCTCCGGTGATCAGCATTTTACCTGTGGGTCCGATGGAGGCAATCACCCACTTATCCCCTCCTGCAGCCATGGATGAAATTCTGGCGGCTGCTTCATTGAACTCAGCAGCCCGGTCAGACAGGCCGTAATGTTCCAGTTTGAAAGCAGATCCTCCAAAACTGTTGGTTTCGACCATATCGGAACCGGCTTCAATATAACTGCTGGCGATGTCTCCCACTTCTTCCGGATGATCGACACACCATTGCTCCGGGCATGTTCCGGTCTGCAGGCCCTTCTGATGAAGAAAGGTGCCCCATGCACCATCGGAGACAAGTACCCGTCCGCCATTCACCACATCTGAAATTTTATTTTTTGCCATGACCTTAAACTCTTATTATAAGCAGTCCTTAATTTAAAAACATTTCAGGAAAGTAGTCCCGCATATCGAGGGTATCTTCCATCTGAACCTGGAGTTCGATGAATTTTTCAAACAACCGGGCTATCCTGTCCCGGTATTCATCCTCCCCTGCCAGGTTCACTATTTCATCCGGATCGTTTTCCAGATCAAACAGCAGCATTTCTGAAGCATAGGGATACAGGATCAATTTGAAATCCTCATACCGGACCATCCGCTGCTGATCCCTGTAGCAACCATAAATGGCATCATAGTGGCTTCTGATCCTGCTGCCGTCGGTAAAGGGCAACAGGCTGTGGTATTCTATATGACCGGGTAATTCAGCCCCGGCCAGCTCAAGGATGGTGGGCATGACATCCTGTAGATATACATCAGCTCCTACCCGTTTCCCACGGGGCACACCGGGACCGGTCAGGAACAGGGGGACCCTGATCGAATGATCATACATATTCTGCTTGCCCATCAGTCCGTGATTACCACAGGAAAGTCCATGGTCCGCCGTAAAAACAACATAGGTATTCTCCCTTTCTCCTGATGTTTCCAGGGCTTCCAGTATCCTTTCTACCTGCTTGTCCATATGAGAGATAATGGCATAATACTCCTGCCTGTTGACTTTTACCGCGTATTCGGTCCTTGGGAAAGGCGCCAGCTTCTCATCCCTGAGCCCTTTTCCACAGCCGATCAGCTCCATGCCCGGATAAAGAGGCTGGAAACTGGCCGGAACCGAAATATTTTCCAGGGGATACATGTCTACATACTCCTTTGGGGATTGCCGCGGATCATGCGGTGCGTTGAAGGCTACATACATAAAGAAAGGATCATCTGAATCCCTGGTGCGTTCAAGAAAAGAAACAGCCTCATCAGCCAATACCTCACTCCAGTGTTTTCCTCCTTCCCAGAAACCGCCGAACCGGGTATCCCAGGGGGTCCATTCTTTGTCATCCGGACCTTTGGGACGGTTATACCCTTCCGGGGTTTGTTTGGGCATGCCCCCGCGTATATGCCCGGTATGCCGGAAAATACTGTCAGGTTCCACCTTGACATGCCATTTTCCTGCCATAAAAGTTTCGTATCCTGCATTTTCCATGAGATTACTCCACATCATCCCCTGCTCGTCCCACTGATCAAGGCTGGTTTCTGCCCGGTTGGCCCGCCATACCGACAATCCCGTGTTCAGCATGGTCCTGCTGGCTACGCATACTGCCCCGTGCCAGCCGCCCATATTATAGGCATGGGTAAAAGCCATCCCTTCCCCTGCCAGCTGATCCAGAGAAGGCGTTATGACCTCCTCCCCCCCCATGGCATTAACTGTCTGATAGCATTGGTCATCGGCAATGATGAAAAGGATATTGGGCCTTGGATCAGGCTTCCCGGTGGTACAGGAGTTTATAAAACAGGCAAGAACACAAAGATGGAAAAGATTGATTTTTTTCATGGGGCGCTAAATATGTTATTTTAAATCTACTCTGAAATTGCCATCGGTGACTATCCAGCATTCGAAATCACAGGATGCGGTGGCATCTTTCGCCTTCATTTCATCCCCGTCCACAGCTATGATGGTTTTCCCGTCCACCTTGTATTCTGCCGTTACCGAATAATACTGGTCTATGGCCGAATACAAGGTATATGGAGACTTCCTTGCCGTATCTACGTAATCCACCTGTCCGCTCTCGATGTTGCCACGGTACAGTACGATGGGCACCTCGGGATGGCTGCTGTTAATGGTCAGGTTGATGATCAGATCGGCACTGTCGGGCCGGAATCCCCAGCAATCATCACAATCGACTGTCAGTCCCAGGTACTCATTACATGAACCGGCCAGCGTAAGCAGGACGAGAACAATAAGCGCTTTTATATGACCGTTCACTTTTATTTTCTAAAACCAGGATATATCCTTCCGTGTATATTTCATCCGTTTCTGCAAATTTATAAAAACAAGCAAGGATAACCTGAATCGATGCGGGGACATTTCATGGACCTTATAATTGACATATTCATAATCAAAAGATAATCCCCAGAATTTATCGCGCCAATAAAGGCCGGCCGAAGGAACAACAATGAACCGGGTACCCGGATGGAGGTCGGAACCCCTGTATCCTCCCCAGGTGATCCCTCCCCTGAGCTGTGCCTTGAACCCGATAGATGTTTCCTGTTTACGGTAAAAAGGGAAATTCTTACCGATGGTCAGCGGCCAGAAAAACCTTTTCTCCCAGAGCTGGTATGAAAGGGTGTCATTTTCGGGACGGATCACCCTGATCGCTGAAGTCCTGGTAAAGAAACCGGTGGTGACGAACATATTGTACTTATTTTCAGATATACCGATCTCACCGCCCACCATAAGATCATCCGCACTGAAATCCAGTCCCCCTTCAATCCGGATCTCCGAGATCTCCGGTGTCCGGTTATAATGCGCCTTGTTTTCAAGAAGGAATATTTCCATTTCTTCAGATTTGGCCTCTTTTGCCAGGCTCAATGCATTGGTGGAGTAATTTATATTCTGGTTAATACCGGCTCCATTCTCCAATAATAATTCGATGATATCTTCATCCCTGCTCATGGTTGCCATGGCAATGGCATGGAGTCCGCCTTTATTCTGCAAACTTGGATCTGCCCCCTTTTCGAGTAACAGCCAGGCCATATCGTAATCCGCGTGCCGGGCTGCTATCATCAATGCTGTAAACCCGAAAGTATCCCGGGCATTCAGATCTGCCCCCCTCCTGATCAATACCTGCGTGGTTTCATGGCAATCATAATAAACTGCCATCATCAGGGGCCGTGTCCCGAACCAGTCCCCCGCCTCCACATCCGCTCCCTTCTCTATCAGCAAATCTGCGATTTCAGGATAATCGTATGCTGATGAATGCATCAGGGAAGTCAAAGCCAGTTCATCTTTTGCATCCACTTTTGCACCGGCTTCAAGCAGCATTTCTGCGACTTCATAATGTCCGGTCCTGACAGCACCGATCAACGGGGTAACATCGTTATTCGGGGTGGCATTCACATCAGCTCCCTTACTGATCAGGTATTCCATGACCTCCATATATCCGTTCTGTGAGGCATACATCAGGGGAGTGACCCCGTCCACGGTTGTGGCATCAACATCAACACCCCTTTCTACCAGGAATTTTATAATTTCCAGCTGCCCCTTGTCTGCAGCCTGGATAAGATTGAATTCCCGGTCACCTTGGAAGCTGGCTGCGGTATCAGTTTGGACAGTGACCCTGTAATCACCTATTCCCTCAATTGGCATGAGCGGCTGATCAGCCGGAATGGCCTCCAGGGTATCAGCCGGAATGGCCTCCAGGGTATCAGCTCTATCTTCCTTAAGGGTATCGACAAGGGTGACAGGCATTTCAGCAGGGGCCTCTCTGGTGGTTGTATCGCTTGATTCAAGCACTTGTGAAAATCCTGCTGTATGTAAAACCAGGAAAACAAGTATTACCAATATTCCGGATCTCATGATCATATCAGAATTGATACCAAATATATACAATATCACCATGACTTACATATAGTGCCGGGCAACCCTTTGGAAAGTAATGGAGTCTAATTTATTAACAGGTTAATGCCCGTTATTTCCTTAATGTATAGGCTAATTCTTAAATAATTTATAATTTTCCACAAAAAGGCCTGTCCTTTTATAGGGCATATATTCTAACTTTGATTGATTAGACATTATTATAATTATGATAAACAGAGTCGGTTTACTGGTTTTTATGATATGTGCTGCCCAGATGTCATTTTCGCAGACGGGTGATGATGACTTTTACCTTGGACACGGATTTAACAGCGGGGACACCGTTTATACAAACTCCGGCACCTTCTGGGACGCCGGGGGATTGAACAACTATGGCAGCAATGAACAATGGACTGTCACGTTCTGCTCTAATAACGGTAATCCTATAACCTTCGACTTTTCAAATTTTGCAACCGACTACAGGGGTACCTTTCCCAACCCGGGTCCGGGTGAGTTCAGGGATTATGATTACCTGACAATCTATTATGGCGCTGACTCAGCCCAGGCCTATCATGACGATACACCTCAATTCACTTTTACCTATCCGGATGGTTGTGTAGGATTCCGGTTCAGGTCCCAGCCCACATCCGAGACAGAGAATGGCTGGGATGCCGAGATCAGTGCCAATCCTCCCCCTTCAAATAACGATCCCTGCACGGCAGCCGCCCTGGTTGTAGGCAATGTATGTACACCCTCAGTATTCAACAACAAAGGGGCCTATGGGACCGGCATTGGAAGTCCCACCTGTCATCAATTCTTCAGCGGGGATGTCTGGTTTTCCGCAGAGGTCCCGGCTTCAGGACAGCTGAAAGTTGAAACCTTTGCCGGTACCCTCGACTGGGCCGTCATGGTTTTGTATACCGGAGCTGATTGCAACAGCCTGACAGAATTATTCTGCGATGAGACCACCTCGACTATGCCCACGAGGATCCTCACAGGCCGCACCCCGGGAGAAACAATCTATATCAGGATCTTCGGTGACCAGGCCAAGAGCGGCACCTTTGGCGTCTGTGCTTCAGACCCATCGTGGCCGATTGAAGGTAATACCGGTCCCGGTGGCGTTGGGAACGATGATGAGAACGACCTCTGGCTGCGTGCGGACAAAGGTGCATTAAACAGTGGTGGCACGGAAGCTTCCCCGGGCCAGTCAGTGCAGACCTGGAATGATCAAAGTGGGAATGAAAACCATGTTTCCCAGGCTACCGTGGGAGACCAGCCTCTGCTGGTCGGTAATGCAATTAATGGCCGGCCCATGCTTACTTTTAATGGCATAAGTCAAAACATGACCGGTGAACTGGGACCCTTATCAGCGCCCATCACCATGATCACCGTGAACAGGTTTACTGCAGCTGCCACAGATGCCTATGTGATGACCATAGGGGATGCGAATGTTAACCAGACCGTCAGTATCAGCCGTGAAACAGATAATAACTATTATGCATTCACCCAGGGTGCCAAGTATTACGGTCCCGCTATGGCTGATAACACACCCTACATGATCCATGCCAGGCACAATATTGCTGCTGCCTTCCATGAGGTTTTCCTGAATGAAACAGCCTTCGCTGCTGCAGATTATGGGACAAGTGTGATCTCGGACGGATCACTGGTCCTGGGTGCAAACCATACCATTGACACCTATCTTGGGGGAGACATAGCCGAGGCGATTATTTACAATAATATCCTTAATTCAGCACAAAAGATCATAGTTGAAAACTACCTGGCAGCCAAATATGGTCTTGTCATTCCGACAGACTTATACGCCCATCAGAATGTTCACAGTTATGATGTAGCCGGGATAGGGCAGGTGGATGCCGGCAACCAGCATACCGATGCCCAGTCCGCCAGGCTCCTGGCAGTGGGTAACCCGACCGATCTTGATGATGGGGAATTTCTCCTTTTCGGGCATGACAATGGAGATATTAGCTCATGGATCACCACTGATCTGCCCAATAATGATCTGAACCTGCTGCGGGTGGAACGTGAATGGCGGGTGAATGCCACCGGTGGTGACGGGATGGGAAGTGTTACCGTCAGTCTCTTTGACACCATAATGCCTGCATTCCCGCCGGAATTCCTTTCATTCATCCTGTGGGTGGATGAGGATGGTGATTTTACTACTGACGCAATGCCCTATCCCGTGGTAAGGGCAGGGAACCAGTATATCGCCAACTCGGTTGACCTTCAGGACGGCTATTACATGACCATCGGATGTGTCAGGCCGGTAGCCGGATTTACTGTGCCAGCTTCAGAGGGACTCGAATCCATTGCCAATCCGCAGATTGAAGTTTCGCTCAACTACGGGGTTAGCACAGAACTCACCCTGCAATACCGGGCCCTCGATGGATCGGCTACCGGTGGCGGGGTCGATTACCTGCTCAATCCCGATGCACTCACCTTCCTCCCGGGAACAAAGACCGCCAGCATTGTCCCATTGATCATTGACAACGATATCGCCGAGCCCGATAAGACCTTTGAAATCCGTATCAGTTCTCCATCCCTGGGACTGATACTAAGTGCTGACAGTATCCATACCTATACCATCCTCAATGATGATATCGAGATAACAGCTGTGACAGATACAGACAGTATTGGCTCCTGCTATCCGGCGCTTGCCAACCTGGGTGTAAACGTCACAGGTACAGGCCCTTTTACCTATGCATGGACCCCGACAGACAGCCTGAGTGATCCGGGGATCGCCGATCCGGTTGCCAATCCCACAGTGTCGACCTGGTATGTGGTGGAGGTGACCGACCAGACCAATGGGGCGGTGGGGACTGACAGCATCTTTATTACCGTGTTGACCCCTCCAGCACAACCCACCATTACGGCTGGGGGTCCCACTACCTTCTGCACCGGTGACAGTGTCCAGCTCAGCTCATCCGCCGGAACCGCCTACCTGTGGTCTACCGGCGAAACTACCCAGAATATCTGGGCCGGTATTAGCGGAAGCTATACGGTCAGTGTATTCGATGACGCGGGTTGCAGCAGTGTGCCATCCGATCCTGTCCTGGTAACTGCCCATCCCTCACCGGACCAGCCTGTAGTAACTGCATCGGGACCAGTAACCTTCTGTGAAGGGGACAGTGTGGATCTCACTTCAAGTGTTGCGTTTTCATACCTCTGGTCAAACGGGGATACCAACCAGACGATCCGGGTAATATCGAATGGAAGCTTCTTTGTACAGGTAACAGATACCAGCGGATGCCAGAGCATTCCTTCTGCCACCACTACGGTGACCGTTTACAATTTACCACCAACTCCTGTCATTACCGTGAATGGCAGCACGGATGTTTGTGAACATGACAGTGTCATACTGACTTCCTCACCGGGAATCACCTACTTATGGTCGACCGGTGATACCACCCAAAGCATTGCTGCAAATACGGCCGGGGATTTCACCGTGCAGACCATCAACGGGGTAGGCTGTCCCAGCCTTCCCTCAGGCGCTGTGACCATAACCACAAGGCCTGCTCCTGCACAGCCTGCCATCACATTCACTGGCAACACCACTTTCTGTGAAGGTGACAGCCTCGTTCTTACTTCTTCAGCAGGTACAACATATCTCTGGTCCAATGGTGAAACTACACAAAGTATCTCCGCCAAAACAACCGGCA
>SDBS01004393.1_pt1 | contig 13803 bp, 14 predicted proteins | sample 2277091 | NCBI WGS metagenome assembly SDBS01 (sample SAMN10404972, study PRJNA504765) | marine sediment metagenome | isolation source: marine sediment core GS10_PC15, 163 cmbsf | place: Arctic Ocean: Southern Knipovich Ridge | collected 2010
GAGGGAGAAGGAATTGACCCCAGAGTGCCTTGGTTGTTTAATTACAAGGTAGATTTCAGGTTTAAATAACAAAAAGTCAAATGAATAACCCCTAAAAAATTGCTGATAAATCGGGACAATTAATATATCAACAAACACAATATGGGTTGTTCTACAATACAATCTTTTCTAACGCAGAGATCACGCCAGCGGGCGTTTATTAATTATTCTAAACATTACCTCAAATATATTTTTCATTATTTCATAGAACTTTTGCCACTACCTATATTCGATAGTGTCAAAATTAATAAAACATTTTTCAATATAACTTATTGTTTTTCGCGATTATCTCTAAATCCCTCATAATGTTTTCTAAAACACCTAAATAGAATATACAATAAATAATTGAGCACTATAGTATGTGCTCAAGATTAATAATTGCGAACCTGCAAAATTTCTGACAAATCGGTTAAATGCTAATGTCACATCTGAAAAAATAAAAAATATTGTTCCAACAAATGCTACAATTGAACTGTGTGTAAAAGATTCATCAATCCGGCCAACTGCTTGCCAAAGTAAAAACAATAATATAATCGAATATATAATAACAGGTATAGTTTTGGTTCCAGTATGGGGGAGTAATAATTTTAGAATTATAATACCTATAATTAAACTTGGAAATAGAAATAAATAATTTATTGGAAAACTTGAATCACTTATAAAGGCAAGGATGTAAAAAATATGTGTAACTAAAAAACAAGATAATCCATATAAAAACCGATCCGAAGGCAACATTAAAAAAATATCACCAATTAGAGCAAAGGCTAAACCAGATATAATCAAATACTGATAAACAGAAGAAACTTCAGCCGTTTGAATAATACCGATCAAAATAATCAAACTAATTGTAAGAGGTTTAAAGATATAGGTTTGATAGCGCTGTTTTTTATAATCTGCATGAATATGTAAAATAGCAGATATTATAACTAAAATAGTAACAATAAATAATAGCATTTTACTTATTTTAATTCACTTGACCAAGACCAATCGGTTTTTTATTGAAAGACTTTAACAGTTTTAAAAGTAACATAATTTACATAACTGCGACGATGAGAGAAAGAATAAATCCCAATGGTTTTTCAACACTTATCAGATGCCCAGTGTCGAGTATATCGCCTTCCGCTAATCTTTTGCCGATAACCAGCCCCGAGAGATAACTAAGAAGCAAATTTTTATTAATAATTTTATGCCATCTCATGGGGTCCAGGTTGATTGGCAGGTTAGATTTCTACACTTATTCATATAAATCATTAAGGTCAGCATTTGCTATTTCAATAAAAAGATTTGCCATCTTTTTAACTATGGCGTCAAAATATTTTTTACCTTTTTCTCTTGAAGCATTAACAGGATTGCCTATACCTGTATCCTCCGTAGCTTTTGACCATTTTCGCTCTGTCCATGCCCAACCTTCTTGAATACCTTTTATTTTAATCTTTTTTTCTACTCCACGACCAGCCTGATTTAATGGAAGAGCTAAATCCGGAGCCAAAAATAATAGCAAACTTGTCTCCATTTCATCAGCATGGTCTCCGGTATGTTCAAAAAATTCTTCTTTAGCCACTGAGTTGTACCAATCACAACAACTCAGAAGAATGTTTGGGAATTTTAAACCAATCTCTCTGAGGATCGGTTTAAAATCATTTCCGCCATGACTATTCATAATGAGTAATTTATATATTTTTTGACGGTTCAAAACTTCAACAATATCATTTATTATTGCTGCTTGCGTACTTGGATTAATATTTAAATCTAATTTTATATCGGTCTGTCCCGTATTAACACCATATGGAACGGTTGGCAGAACTATAATTTTTGCTCCCTGATCGTGAGCGATTTTTGCAGCTGTTGCTGCAATATGATTAGACTCAATAACATCCGATGAATATGGTAAATGATAATTATGTGCTTCAGTTGCTCCCCAGGGTAATATGGCTAATTCAATTGATTGATCTTTGATAGTTTTCCAATTACTTTCTGCAAGCAAGTAAGGACGCATTTTAATATCCTTTATTAAAAATCTTTTTTAAATATACATATCAAAATTTCTTATTGAGCAAAAACAATAAAGAATACATTAGTCCTTTACACAACGGACGGAAAGGCCGTATTCCCGGAGGAGCCCCATACGACTTACCCACGGCTTGTCGAACATCAGTAAGCGTAACAAGGCATAGGTACTATTGCTCGCGGTTGTCCCGGTCGATGTCCAGAAATAAGCGCCCATTCCAATCCCGTTATAATTACCAAATTCGTTTTCACGAGAACCGCCCGGAATTGCTGTAAATCCGCTTTCATTGGTTGCCCCGGTATTGGGAGTGTTCCAGTGGGTTGTACCGGTTTCTTTCAATTTGCCGCCCTCATCCGTTCCTCTCCATAAAGTACGATCAGCTTCTTCCTGACTCATTCCAAGATACATTTCCAGCTCTTTCCACTCAGCATCCGTTGGCACATGCCAGCCTTCAGGGGCAATTTGATTAGAGTTGTCAACGGCGTGAAAATTATATAACAGTCCATACTCAGATATATTGTCTATATTACTATCATAATAACAATAGGCCCCCTTTTTTTCTACATGCCAGTATTGATCGCGCGGTTCCCAGGGAATAGCAGTTCCGTTGCGGTAATGGGTTACCCGTAAATTTTCTACCAACCACCACTGGTTACCGATTTTTACAGTATGATATTCATTACCATCAAAATCAGTTACTATTCCGGGATCGCCCGATTCGTTGCTGATGGTCACCTGCATAGAGGTTGTATCCTTTTGGCCGTAGGTATCTATTACTTCCAACCGGATTGTTTTTGTACCTTCGGTGTCATATTGATGCGATGCTGTTTTTGATGTTGAATAATCGGTATCCCAGGCTCCGTCATCTTCCCAACCCCAGCGTACTTGCAACGCATCTACCGGATCTTCTCTGTCGGTAGAACCGGAGGCATCAACCTGAAATATTGTGGATAAATCACCGTTAGAAGGCAAAACAGTGAATGATGCAACCGGAACACCATTATTTATTTTCAGGGTAATCTTTTGCGACTCGCTCATTATGTCATTTGTATCATAAGCTCTTACGAAGACAATGTGAATACCACTTTTCCCACTGCTGTCCCATTCATATTCCCAGGGTTCAGCAGTGTCCGTAGATTCCAATATGTCATCAATATAAAATCTGACTTCTTTAATACCGTCATCATCAGAAGCATCGGCTTTTATGTTGACAGAAACACCATCATCAAATTCAGAATTATTTAAAGGTGACATAATGGAAACAGTAGGGTTATTATTGTTGTTGTCTTCTGTGGAGGCAGGATTATCACTACAGGATATAATAAACAGCATGGCTACACTCGACAATATGATAAAACATTTGTAAATCATGGATAAATCCTTTCTTTTATTGTGTGAATAACATTTGCCAACATTGAATTTTGTAAGAAGAGAAGGACCACAAATATTTTAAAACAGATAGTCTTATGTTTTAAAAGGCCTATTTTAAATTCTTCTTTTTTTGTAAGCAACATTTTTAAAATACAGGATAGGGTTAAAAATATAATAGTATTGTGTCGAATTTAACATATTGCGGATAAAAATAAAAGATATTATAAAAGCTCTGCGAGGGTAAAATAACATCATTATAACAGATTTGGCGGGATTCGATTGTGCTTAACCGGCCCCGTGAGATAAGTAGGAGGTATATATTTAAATAAATAGTTTCATGCCAATCTCACGGAGTCCACTTGAATTGCTCTGTTAACACAGGATAATTTCTTAAAGTGGCTACGTATAAACCAGGATCTTATTCTTCAAATTCAATGACATCGGCGTGTAAATATAATTCCGTCTGAGTATAAACAAGAAGATTTAATATATCAGTGTCGAAACGTACATTCACTAATACCAATTTTTTCCCCTCAATATCTCCGTGTTTTTCCTTATAATTTTTCCATATATCCTGTATCGCATCATCATACAATTTAGCTGTTCCTCCAATCCTGACAAGGGCCAGTGTGTTTGCAAGAAAACCGGTAGAATAGCTAATTCCGATGAGATATTCTGCTTTAGAATAACCTTCCAAATTTCTGGCTACAATCTTAAAATTAGGATCTGATAATTCTACAGTAGTGACATTATGGGCTAAGAATGATCCTCCTGTAGTACAACTGGAGAAGAAAGTCAGGAGGGTGGGAAATAACAGCAAAAGAATTATTTTTTGTTTCATGTTAAGTTCTCCTTTGGATTGGTTTAGCTGTACATGTAAAAAATTATATAATTTAAAATATCATATGTGCTTAAGGACTGAGTTTACCTACGTTTTGGGGCGTAGCGGAAACATGTCAGGTGCAACGAATTGTAATGTGTTTTATTCATTTTATATTTTTAATGGTAAAACGCATGAGCTGTGGGCGTTAACCTATAGTTTCATACGCAATGTTAGCAATATTGTTTATTAATAATAAATATTTTCAATAGAGATTGGCAATAAATTTCCACAAATCATTGCATTTATCAGACAAAAGCTCTTGAATTTATGTAAGTCATTTATTTTTATTATCTCTTCTTTGATTTTTCTTTCTTTCAGTAATTTATCTCTGCAAGTTCCTTGCAATAAAGGTGTTGCAGGTGTTACCCATTGATTGTCGTTATAAAAAACTATATTGGAAATTGAAGTGTCGGTGATAAATTCGTTTTTTATAATCAAAATGTCATCGTAATCTCCTTTTTGTTTCAATAACCTATTTATTTGAGAACGGTCTGTAAACTTTAATGAATAGCAAATTTTATCATTTTCGATTGCTTTCAAGGTGTTAATCTTGCGTGGCTTATAATAGGAATATTCAAGTTTGTAATCATCTTTGCTGTATAAAAAACGAAGTTTAACTAAACCTTTGGAAAATTCTTCAGGAATAACAATAACATTTTGTAATAAAAAAAACCGTTTATATTTAAAATATACATCAAATGAGTATTCTAGGCGCCTTTGATGATAGAGTAAATTATAAATTTTTCCGTTTAAAACTTTTATTGTCTCAACTAATGGGAACATATACTTTATTTATCATTTCGGTATATTCATGAATAGGATGACTATTTGCGGTAATACCTCCACCACTGCGAAATTGCAAACTTTTTCGAGTTTTCTCTATAAAACGAATATTTACCGCACTGTTAATATTTTTTCCGTCAAAGATACCAAAAATTCCAGTAAAATATTCTCTACTGATTTTTTCGGCTTGTTTAATTATTTCTACTGTTTTTTGTTTTGGTGCTCCACTTATTGAGCCTGCCGGCAGAAGTTTAACCAAAATTTCACCGATATTATTTTGCCAGTTTGTTGGAAGTTCTCCTCGAATTTCGGAACTAACTTGTAGCAAATTTTTCCTATTTGTATGGATTTCTGTAATAAATCTAAATCTTGTTACAGTAATATTTTTAGAAACAATAGCGAGGTCATTTCTTATTAAATCTATTATCGTGTTATGTTCCCACTCTTCTTTTTTATTTTCCAAAATCAGTTTTGCCGCATTAGGTAAATCGGCATCAATTGTTCCTTTCATTGGATAAGAAAAGATGTAATTATCTTGTATTTTTATAAAACATTCCGGTGAGAACACAATAAATTGATCTTTGAAATAAAATTTATAAGGTGCTTGGGCAAAATAAAAAAGTTCCATCAAAGAATAATTAGTCTCAATTGTTGTAGGAAATGTAAGATTTAATAAATAAGTATTTCCTGCCAGGATATTCTTCATAACTAAATCAAACGCTTTCAGGTAATCCTTATAGCCAATTGGGAAAATATCTAATTTGGGTCGTTTATTAGTAAAGACATTATCTTTGTAATTTTTTAGGTTTAAAACCTGATAGTAAATAGTGTGCTTAGCTGCTTCAGTAAAAGTATATAGAAAAGGTTTATTTAGTTCAAAATCAATTAAAAATAAAAAAGGTGTATTTCTTACTCCGAAGAAATTTGCTTTTTCTATAAATTCTTGTAAAATCATCTTAAATCAACAAAGTTTTTAAGTATCTTAAAACCATAATCCGTGATATAAGATTCAGGGTGAAACTGAATTCCAAATACAGAAAATTTCTTAGAAGCAATTGACATTATAATGTTATTTTCAGAAACTGCTGTAATTTCTAATTCGTCAGGAAAATCGTCAAAATCGAGAGCCCACGAATGATATAATCCAATCTTAAAGGATTTTGGAAGGTTTTTAAATATTGGGGATTGATTAATTATTTTGATTTGGGATGTCTGTCCATGAACGACGGGAAAGATGTTAAAAATTTTTGCAGCGAAAAAATTGCCTATTGCTTGATGTCCTAAGCATATACCTAAGATATATTTGGAAGTATGATATTTTTCAAGTACGTTAAAAATAATTGGGAAATCATTTGGTAGTCCTGGTCCCGGAGAAATAATGATTTTATCGAAATATTTTATTTCATTTATTATGACCTCGTTTGTTCTTATGACTTTAAGATCAATATTTTCAATCCTTCTCACATAATCCACTATATTATAGGTGAATGAGTCGTTGTTATCAAGTAATAATATTTTTGTACTCTTCATTTAAACTCAATTGTTCATGCTTATCTCACAAAGTCCGAGTTGAAGTCGTTATGTGTATTAAAGATAATGGAACAATTTCTCTGCATATATTGAAATTGCGATTAATCTGGTTTTAATTATGTTTCTTCTCTTTTTCCTTTAGGCACAAATCTATATTCAAACTTATAACCTAAGACCTCTATTAACAACACTGCCAATCGATAGGGACTTGATATTTGAATAGCAGGGATTCTTTTCAATGGATCGTCAGCATACCCAATTTTAACTTTATCATTTGCTTTTAGAAAGTAAATCATTAATAATAACCTTTGTATTATGCGAATAATTGACCACGGTTAACTTCATGAATACCCATTTAAAAGCCACAACTTATCTGCACCCGATGCTGGGGAACTTCGTCACTATCCTTGTCTATCTGCCCTGAAGGTGATCCCATCAAGAACTCGCCCGGGGGAATATAGACTAGATTCATGCCACAGCTGCCGGCTTCCTGTTGAGCAGATTGTTAGCCAGCCATTTTGCTATTACATGACATATATTACAAATCTCTGAACGCTTTCTGCCATCGCTTTTGTGGATTATCAAAGTGCACATTCTTAGGATCAAATGCTTCTGGGTCAAAGCTACCACCTAGCCATTCCATGGTACTTTCAAACTCCTCGTCATCAGGATTTTTCATTGTATTAAGAAGTTCAAGATAACCTAAGCTTCCCCCACAATCTTCAGGAGGACATGCACGTTCCCCTACTAGACATATCGGGTATTTTTGTCTGGGAACTCTGTTCACTTTCTCCTCTAGAATAATTTCATGTTCCCAGCAATCTCCAAAATCATATTCGTATTCAGCTTTGGCACCGGATTTTTCGAAATAATGAGATATAGGTAACTCCCAACCAGGAAGGCAGGGGTGTTCATCTTCAAAAGCTTCATCGTCTGGGATTCCAATTTCATCAAAATGGTCTGTTTCAGGATTCATGATTCGAAAAATATGAAGATGGTAATCAAGCCACCCCATTGCATCCTGAAGCGCTACATGTAAGTCCCAGAAGCTATATGATTGAGGAATTTGGATCCTTCTCCAAATAGGCGGTTCTATATCTTTTAGAGTAATTTTGAACTGATATATCATATTTCTATGCATAAAAGAAACTCCTTATGGCTGGCTAACTATAATTAGTCGGACGAATCACCCTGGCATAAAAAATGTAATTATTAATAACCAGAAAGGTATTTTTTCGCCATATAGTGTACAATATATCGCTTATAGGCGGAAAAAACTTCATACAAAGGGACCGATGGTCAGGTAGGCTCGAGCGGAAATATTATGAATTAGTTTACCGAACAAGTCATGTCCTGACCACAACACAGGGGTGATTTGATTTTCCCGTGGCCATTTGGACATTTTGAAACATGTACTTCTGATCCATCATCCAATTTCAAAACATCATGAACCAATGGTGCCTCACATTTCGCACAAGTTGCATTAACAGCCATACCGCATTTTGAACATTCATAAGTTGCCATTTAAATTTCTCCTATAATTAATAGTTGAACAATTGCCCCGGACAAATTAGTTTAATGATAAATTATATTCAATCTATTATTGTTTAAACTGAATTAATATTAAAAAATTCTCCCATTATTTTGTATTTCTAATTATAAATGAAAACCAGTCGATAATCAGAGCAAATTAACAAGAATTTTTCTATTACCGTATAAATACAATTCAACAGGAGATATAAATATGACTTTAAAATTCGCATCTTTAAGCAGCCTGTTTTTTGTGATCGTTGCCGGTCTTATTCTTTACCCCGGTTGCAGCAGTGACAGTAATCCCGTTGCGCCGGAAAAAACAACCGGTACATTAAAAACAGTAATATTGAGCGCTTCGAATTCTTCCGGTATTGTAAATGCAAATGTGGTACTTTATAATGCGGATAATAATGAAGCGATCTTGAGAAAGTCATCAGACAGTAATGGAGAGTGCGCATTTGAATGTGATCCGGGAAACTATTTTGTGAGAATTTCAGCACAAGGATATAATCCATCACCACCGGAGAATAATGCACCAGTCCCTTTTGCCGTTGGCAAAGGTGAAACAATATCAAGAGATTTTTATCTTAACCCCCTGGATGTTTTACAACCGGGTCAACTTTCTGGTTATGTTAATCCGGTAATAAATAATGTGTTGGTTATTGCAGAAGAAACGGACGGTTCCAGATATTCCACAGTAACCGGACCTGATGGGTATTTTGTTCTGTTCAATCTGCCCTATGGTGGTTATACTTTATATGCCTATAAAGCAGGATATGTAGCGGAATCAAATCCGGAGAAAGTGATCTCTGCAAGCGCACCTTCTGTTTCGGCAACAATTACACTCAGACAAACCAGCGGCGCGACATTGCAGGGAAAAGTTACTTTTCTCGCTTCAGAAAATTCAGTAGTAGATATATCTTTGCTTGACTCAGCTACATTTTCCGCTATCCCGGGTCTATCGACTTTTAGTGATACGTCAGGATTAGATTATGAAATAACTAATGTCCCACCCGGTATATTTCTTGCCTGGGCATCCTTCAAAAATGACGGGTATGTAATGGACCCGGATTGGATTTTTAAAAATCCTGGTGTCCTTAGTGTCTCATTTGTAGAAGGCGATACCGTAGAATTAAATTTCAGTGTAACTGATGCGGTAATATTAAATTCACCTACAAATCCTCCGGATTCTATATATGCGGTAATTGCAGATTCAACCACACCTACTTTCAGTTGGGATGAATACCCCGCCGCTAAGGAATATATCATTGAAGTCAGGAAAATGAACGGTGAAATAATATGGGGTGGATTCAATGTAGATGGATCAATAAATCATCATAAAATAGACGCACAAACCTCAAGTGTGTTATTTAATTTCGATGAGACAGCATCTGAAGCACTTAAACAAGGTGAAATCTATCAATGGAAGGTTTATGCCGATGATGGGCGTGAAGATGGTGTTCAAACCTTGATTTCTGCAAGTGAAGATTTACTGGGTATATTTGAAATACCGTAATTGATATGGAGGACTTTTAACAATCAAGGGATCACAAAGAATTGTGATCCTTTTTTTTAATTGTACATATTTTTCCTATTTATTTATTACCAGCTTCAATTCTGATAAAACTCAGGCATCATAAAATATAATAGATAATTTTTCTATTCAAATTTGACTATAATTTGAAAAAATTCAGGTATTGAGAAACTTGGTTTTAACTCTTAAATGCTCAGAATCTATATAAAATGTTCAACCAATGTCATTCCCGCGCAAGCGGGAATCTCCAATTGATTGATTTTTATATATCCTGCTTATCCTGTTATCCTGTCTAAAAAAATATTATATATTTATATTATACTCTCGTGATAGTTTCGTGATAACTCCGGATTAGATTATGGTCAACATTAATCAAACAGGAGGAAGTTAGCATGAAGCGTTATGTTTTTTTTGTTATTGTCATCTCATTCAGCATGTTGATCTGGAGCTGTAGTGAGGAGACACAATCACCAACAGCAGCGATGGATCCGGAAGAAACCATGGCGATGGAGGAAGATGAGTTTGAAACTGCATTGCACATGGGGGGCGATGGATCTACCGTTGAATTTGAGGTGACGTTAGAAAATCTTACCCCGGCTACGGGTGCTGGCAGCAGTCAACCCTTCTCACCACCCGTGTTAGCTACCCACGAATCAGGAATGCGTCTTTTCAAACGACACCATTATGCATCTGATGTATTACCTCAGATTGCCGAAGATGCTGTCAATGGTCCGATGGTTGAAAGATTAAAGAATTCCCGGAAGGTCTTCGATGTGGTTGAAGGTACAGGCGTCATATTTCCGGAGGGTTCTGATTCATTCATCATACAGGCTAAACGTGGCTATAGCAAATTTTCACTGGTCTGTATGCTGGTAAACACCAATGATGCATTTACCGGTATTACCAGTGCAAAATTGCCTCTTCATGGTGAAATAGTATATTATCTGAAAGCCTATGATGCCGGGACTGAAAAAAATACTGAACTGACCGATCACATTCCGGGCCCCTGTTGTGGAAATCCACCAGCGGGTGGATGGGGAGGGTTATGTAATTCGTGGATTAATTAGTGAATAATTTTTGCAAAAAATGAGTTATGTATTGTAAAGACGGCCCGGTGGGCCGTCTCATACCACGGAACAGATGTAGGGGCGACCGGTTCGGTCGCCCAACTTTATCATCAACTGAAGGAAGTAAAATAGTCCAAATAGCCCTCCGTACCAAGGGGCATTTTTAGTCTAAGGAGGAAATTTTTCATGATTATAAAGTCAGAGATTCTCAAAACCATCAGTTTTTTTGTACTCTTTGGTCTTATTGGGGTGAATTGTCTGAGCAGCGATACCGGCGATACACAATCTTTTTCGCGAAAAGTATCCCAAAACTCCGAAGTGGATACTGCCACCTTTGCCGGTGGATGCTTCTGGTGTGTGGAGACTCCATTTGAAAAACTACACGGGATTATCGATGTGATCTCAGGCTATTCCGGTGGTCCGGAAAAAGATCCCACCTATAAACAGGTCTCTGCAGGCCAAACAGGACATGCTGAGTCTGTTCAGATCATCTATGACCCATACGTAATCTCGTATGCACAATTGCTGGATACTTTCTGGAAAAATATTGATCCGACTGATGCCGGCGGTTCCTTTTATGACCGGGGAATGCAGTACAGATCAGTTATATTCTATCATAATCCCCAACAAAAAATGTTAGCCGAGGAATCAGTTAACTATCTTGAGAAACTCGGTATTTTTGAAAAACCGATAGTCACAGAAATTGTACCCTATCGTAACTTTTACAAAGCAGAAGAATATCACCAGGATTTCTATAAAAAAGATCCGCAACGCTACTATTCTTACCGTCAAGGCTCAGGACGGGATATCTTTATTACGGAGACCTGGGAGAATGCAGAAATCCGCTGGCAGAATTTCAGTAAACCGGACAAGAATAAATTACGCCTGATTTTAACACCACTGCAGTTTGAGGTAACTCAAAAGGAAGGAACAGAGCGTTCTTTTGAAAATTTGTATTGGGACAATAAGAGAGAGGGAATTTATGTCGACATCGTCTCCGGCGAACCCCTGTTTTCCTCCACCGATAAATTTAAATCCGGCACCGGCTGGCCAAGTTTTACCCAATCTCTGGAAAAGAGCAATGTTAAGGAAAAAGAAGATAATCGGTTGATCATGGTCAGAACTGAATTGAGAAGCCGATATGCTGATTCACACCTTGGGCATATATTTAACGACGGGCCGCCACCGACTGGTCTCAGATATTGTGTCAATTCAGCTTCGTTGCGTTTTATACCGAAAGAAAACCTGGAAAAAGAAGGATATAAAAAATATCTGTCGTTGTTTGAGTAGATTTTTTTTAGATTGAGGATATTATATCAATCATGTCGTTCCCTCACGCGCTAGGAAGAAGAATCCACAAAGTATTGGTATGTAGGGACGTAGCATGCTACGTCCCTACAAGAAAAACATAGATGATGCGATTTGTCTTCCTTGATCCCCGTGCAGGTGGGGATCCAGAAAGATAGACACCAAAATGGTTGGATTTATGTATTTTGTTAAGGTCAGGACCTCACCCCCTGACCCCCTCTCCTGAAAGGCGAGGGGGAAATCAGGCAGATTATAATCCATATTTAAGTATGGATTCCTGCTTTCGCAACAATTTTTACCCTCCCCCGGCCCCTCCCTGCTGCTGCAAGCTTGCAGGGAGGGGTGTCGAGCACAGCGAGACGGGGTGGGTTATTAATCGGATGAGACAAATTTATGGAAAAAAAAGTATTAATCATCGAGGACGATAAGGATATTACCGATCTTGTTGAGATTCATTTGCAGGATCTGGGTTATTCTCTTGATAAGGCTTATGACGGTGAATCAGGCTTGTCAAAAGCACTATCCGGCTCATATGATTTGGTCCTTCTCGATCTTATGCTCCCCAAACTGGAAGGTCTGGAAGTCTGTAAACGGATAAGAGAACAGGACAAAGCCCTGCCGATCCTTATGTTAACCTCCCGCTCGGAAGAGATGGATAAGATTCTCGGTCTGGCACTGGGGGCCGATGATTATATCATCAAACCCTTTAGTATCCGAGAGTTAATTGCCAGGGTCAAGGCCAATCTTCGCAGCGTTGAAGCAATAAAGGAAGAAGTGTCAAAAGCAACCGACGCATTTAATAAAATGGCTGCCACGATTGAAGCAAATATACAGGAAATAAAAAACAACGACCGCTTGAGGCGTGATTTGATTGCTAATATATCACATGATCTTAGAAGTCCGCTTGCTTCTATCCAGGGTTATCTGGAAACGATCATGATAAAAGAAGAAAAACTGAGTTCCACAGAACGGAGGGACTATTTAGAAATTGTTTACAAAAATTTCCAACGCCTGAACAGGCTTGTTGATGACCTGCTCGAATTGTCGAAATTAGATGCCAAACAAATTAAACCAAAACCGGAGCATTTTTCAATTGCCGAATTGACACAGGATGTTGTTCTGAAATTTAAACCGCAGGCAGAAAAACAGCATATAACCATTCACTCTGATTTTCCGAGCGGTATCCCCATCGTTGAAGGGGATATCGGGATGATCGAACGGGCTCTTTCCAATCTTTTAGATAACGCTTTAATCTATACACCGGAAAAAGGAACTGTCACTGTCGAATTGCAAGATAAAGAAAAAAAAGTATCTGTAAAAGTCACTGACAATGGTAAAGGAATTTCTGATACTGATCTGCCACGTGTGTTTGACCGATTTTACCGTGCCGATAAAAGCCGGTCCACGGAAGGAACCGGATTAGGTCTGGCGATCACCAAAAAAATTATCGATGCCCATCATGGGGAAATTACCGTTCAAAGTCACCTGAATAAGGGCACAACCTTCCAATTTGAACTGCAAAAACCCAACTATTGACCCATTATTTCTGATTTAGCCTGATCTATTCATAGCGCATCCCGCAACTGCGGGATGCAAACAAAGAAAAAAAATAGTCCACGGATTACACGGATTACTTAACCTCAAGACGCAAAGAAAAATTTATTTTATGTCATCCCGTCCCGGAACGGGATCCCGTTTCGGGAGAGGGATCTATGCCGTTGTCGAAACAGCTGATGCAAGCAACTGC
>SDBS01004394.1_pt1 | contig 13803 bp, 14 predicted proteins | sample 2277091 | NCBI WGS metagenome assembly SDBS01 (sample SAMN10404972, study PRJNA504765) | marine sediment metagenome | isolation source: marine sediment core GS10_PC15, 163 cmbsf | place: Arctic Ocean: Southern Knipovich Ridge | collected 2010
GGATCACCACGCGAACAATCCGTGGCATCCGGCCAACGTGTTCCATCCGTGGTACTCCGTCGTCTGCGGGACCGTTAACGGAGTATGTCCCGCTCAGAGGGACCCGAGCAATTATTTTTTGACGGGAGGGATGAGCCTCACTCCGGAGGTGATTCGAGAGTACAATTCGATCGAAAACTTAAAGGACGCCGTCGACAAGCTCCCGGTATTTTCGGAGACGTTTCCGTCAAACTTGCAAATGAACCTAGCATTCCGAGAATTATGTAAAACAGTGATTCAACCTGCCCGCCAAAATTAACACTCATAAAACCAGCTACGATGACAACGAGCCAACTACCCAAAGCCCAGGCCCATGACTTCAATTGGGGGTCATCTAAACAATTGTGCAGGCGAATCATGATGCGCAGGCCTACAACCAGGGCCCCACACAGAACGATGACACCAAGAATACCATAGTACACCCCGTGCAAGATAAACTTGTTGGTGACATCGGTATGTCCCATTCCCAGCCTGGGTCCCCAGCCGGGATCTTTTCCTCTATACCCTAGCTCCCACCATTCATCAAAATGTTCTAAAGCCAGGTCAATAAGCTTGGCACGGTGGGCACCTCCCCCACTTCCTATAAAATCTCCATAGGAAGCGATGACGTAATGGATATCTCTGTTACTGATGATTTGAACGATTCCACAGGAAATGATAAAGAATATTATCATTGGCTTGACCCAGGCCTTGTACCTTTCCATTATCAGACAGAAGATTGCTATTGTTGCCATCAGCCAAGGACCACTGGACATACTGCTCAGCGTACCGAGCAATACGAACCCAGTAGATACGTAAGCAAAGAGACGCCACCCTCTTTGATGTCTCAGACAATAAACCAGAGGAATAAACATCACCTGAGCACAACCGAACTTGATCGGATGAGTAATCGGCCCCATAGCGCGGTAAAACCCCAGACGGACTCTTCCGACATGATCTCCTCCTTGGGCCCAGGGACGAAACCGCTTCAGGACAGCGAAAGGCTGCCAGCCGGTAACGGATTCAACTATACCTAAAACGGCGAGCGGTATCAAAGCAATAGCGACAAATTTTAACACAGATATTATCGTCGCCTTGTCGGTAATTATCAGGCGAGCAGTAATGTAGGCAAACCATGTGTCCATCACATAGCCGGCCCGGTTCTCCATGGCAATTGATAACGGTCGGGTAATTAAATATACGCCGACATATACCGCCATACCTACTGTGACCCACGTATCCAAACGGGACCACATGAACCTGCCGGCAATTCGCTTATCACACAAGCACCGCAAAAGCAGAACCGAAACCACAATCCGGCCTGCCGAAATGTCGATAGTACCCAGACTGACTCTCAACCAACTGGGATACCACAACAGGCATGTGATAAGAGCGCCCAGAGCGTATGCCGGCCGCAATATCACGACCAGGATAGAAAAAACAATTCCGATTAATAACGTTACTTCTTGCATTGGTTAGCGCATCTATTTCTCATTCTTCCGGCCAGCCGAAAAATCGGTCGCGTTTAGAACCTTCAAAGGCTTCCTCCAATTCCGTTGGAAAATACGTCTAAAGGTTCCCGCAATCGAGCGAGCTTTTTCACTCACCGATAGGTTGCGCCAGTTGGAGAGCAAAGAAAATCCCTCGAAATGCGGCACTGGAATTCCCATAAGACGCATCGCCAGTAATCGCCCGAATAGGTTTTGTCTCTTCTCAAGCAGGGACTTTTGTGATGCTGCCAACACCTCCGGCTGGGCCCTTTCCAGTTCGATGTACCCGGCTTCCATTGCTTTGTACAGGATTCTGTGCCCGTGATCTGTCCTGACTAACACCAGCGACCGCCCCGGCTCATCAGGTTCGATCTCTCGATACCATGGGTCACCGCAGGAAATATCTGCAAACTCCCCTGTTCCGTCCGGGCATAGTCGACAACGTATCTGAATATTCTTGCTCAAGATACCCCCCCATGATTCATTATACGTCATTTGATATGTTTGCTTGTTTCCCTTTACTTTCACAGTCGTCATCCCAGGCCAGCCATGGCCACGGTATCTAAGCCCCTCAACTTCATCGGGTTTGACACCGAGTGCATCAATGAGATTGTAGGTTGCATTGGTCGCTGGAGTCCCTGCGCAAAAGATACTAATAGCCAAACCAACTTTAGCATCAAGCTCTGGGTTGACTGCTTGGGATTTACGCAGTGCAACAACATCACAAGGCTTCCCAATAAATACACACGATGAGTCGGCTTCTTGAATACAATCCAGTTTTTCGCACGGCGCTGCCGGGGAATACCGTGAACCGGCACAAGCCAGAAGTTCTTCTCTATTTTTGCTGAAAGAAGAGATGTTTTGCAAAGGAGCTTCTGAGTTGGCTCTTATGTGTAAGACACCGGTCATATCTTCATTTTCCAAACAAAAAAGAGCCAGTGCCGTTGCCACACCACCGGAAGAGCTTTTGTATCGAATCTCAGGATTGGTCGCATAACTTTCCCATACTTCCAGCACCGGCCCCCACGCCTGGCGCAATTGAGGTATTGTTTGGCTATTGAAAGATTGATGTGAAACTTCGATTCCTGGGCAAACCTTAACGCACTCACCACACTTCCAGCATTTTGCTGAATTGGCTATCGGTCGTATCCCTTGATCAGGAACATCTATCAATTGGATATTGTTCTCTGGGCAGGCAAAGACACACGCCCCACAGCCCGTACACAGCCGCCAGGAAGCAACTTGTTCAACAGTTCCAAACTGTTTAGTTGTCATGAAATTTTCTTGAAGATGTCCAAGATTTGTTTTTGCACCTCAGGGACAACAATCTTAAGATGCCTTGCAGTCATTTTCCTTTGTTCAAAAGCCTTACTGATAATAGTTAATGTTTCTTCAACTTTGGCATGACGCATATCCACCACAAACTGTTCGGCATCTACCGTTTCAAATACACCCCGGAATTTCTTGCTGTAAGCAAGTCCAATAGCCGGAATACCTTGGGAAAGCGCTGCAATACAACTGTGCATCCGCGAACCAATAAAGAAATCACACAAACCTATTATGTATTTCATTTCACCCTGATTATACTCGCTTTCCACCTGAAATATTCTTCCCGGATATTCTGTAGCTAACTGCTTATAGACATCAAGGCACGCTACAGCATCATTTACCGTCGCCGGAGCTGGAGCTACAACGTGCGGGACTAAAAGAAGCTTAACCTTGTCGTTCTCAAGAAGCAGCAGAGCGACCTGGTAAACTAATTGCCGATAATCTGTCTTAAGGGCAAACCTCTCGTTTCTGGTATGACCACCGTTATAGAGAAGACCACTGATATTCAGACCGACAACAATGGCACCTTCGGCTCGCAACTTCCTTAGTCTGCTGATCTCGGCATTCTGAGATTCCCGAGAGTCCAAAACAAAGGCAACATCGGGGGCAAACCGGACTCTCCCATTCTGGGAATTTTTGAGCATTTTGTTTACATATTCTACACCCGCCCGCTCTCTTGAATATACCAGACTGGCACGCTTCAAAATGTGCCTGGCCATGGCCTTGGCCAAGCGTTGCTTGAACGGCCCATAAGTCTGAGGTAACATTATCAAGTCTTTATTGAACAGCAGAACCAGCCATTTGCGCAGAAACCCCAACGTAAACCTGCGCATACCATACATATCACTGAAACTATCACCACCGGTAATATCAACAACCATATCCATTCGAACTATTCTTCTCAGGCTTGCATTTCGCCGTGCACAGAAGCGTTTTAATCTCTCCCAGCGAAACACCTTAAACAGCAATGCATAGAAAAAAAGCCCGAAGAAATGATTTTCAAGAAAGACGTTCTTGCAAAAGCGAACGGGCAGTTCTTTTATACACACATCCTTCTCACCTATTCTTTGCCAACGTTCATCTGCAACACCGTCACTATCAAGCAGCGTTATCTCCGCACCAGGCCAGCGATGGAGGATACACTTAATCGCCGATTCAGCGAGGGCGCTCACTCCCATATTACCTGTATCGAACGAAGCGCCGAGCATACATATCTTAATGTTTTCATTTTTATACATTGTTGCCATAAGTATCAGAAAAGTAGCGGCGGTATGAAGAACTCAGATTCGAAGAGTTTTGCGCACACGCTCCCTCAGGCTCCTGATTTTCCCACGCCAACCGACATAGTACTTCACATCCCAGGGCTCGCTGTTCAAATCCTTCAGAACAATTAACCTCCTGGCCCACCGACTTTTCATGTCCCTTATCTTGAGTTCCCGAAGCGTGTACGTCACGTCATACAGACCGCGTAGACTTTCGTCATCAGTTACCAAACAATGCTTCGATCTTGGATCATCCATATGTTCCTGCAATACCAGAGGGAAGTGCCATCCGTTGATAAATCCTCCCAATGACATTCGCTTAAAATAGTATGTTGTACCAACATCGGGCCCAGCTTTCCATTGTCCATACTTCTCAAAAGTCCTTCGTTTCATTATAAAGCCAGACCCGCACACCGAAGGATGACGAAGTATCTGATGGTTTCCAAAACTTTGAATCTTCCCCGCCCGTCGTGCAGCTTTCTCGTCAAACTCATCCAAAGGATAATGCCAGCAAGCGATGGCTCCAAGATTCTCAACATCCTTATGCACCCGGGCAAATACTCTCGTCCATCCGGGCGTAACGAGGCAATCATTGTCCAACTTCCCAATCAATTCGGCTTTCGTCTTGCTCCAGACATAATTCATAGCTCCGGCCTGTCCGAAGTTTTCTTTCCTCAAGACAACCTCTTTAATCCGCGGGTCTTTCAGGGATTTCAAGTATTCCGGAGTTTTGTCCGTAGACCCATTATCCCAAATAGTCAAAGAAAACTCTTCAGTGGGATCAGACAACACTGAAGCCAACGCTAATTTCGTGTATTCTAACCGATTATATGTGATAAAAACTAAATCTATACTCATCTTCTCTTTTTTCCCTTCAAGATGCTTAGCAATCAAAATATGATGGTTATTGATTCCATACCTTAAGCAGATTTTAGCATTCTGAATACCCCGGAAATTTTGCTACCCAACTGCTTGATTATTCGCAAAACCACCCTGTCTTTGAACATCATTTCTCTGTCAGAAAAACGCCTGCGCGTCTTGGGCAGCAACTTTATTCTACCGGTGAAAATGTTGGGCCGCCCGGTAACATAGCCCTGGAACTGACACTCCCAATAGCGAAGACGCTTCAGTGACACGCTCGACGAACAGACATGCACGATCCATGCCGCGGGCACATAGTAGTTGCGCAGGTTTCTAGTAAATACCGCTATCGCTGGATTGTCTTTTCTGTGCCCATGCGTATCTCGGACTGAAGCGAAAACGCCATATCCCAAATGGCTCGAAAGATAATAAAATCCTTTGGGACGGGAAAATCGAACGACCACTCGTTGTCAAGCACCACCCATTTGTCTCCATCAATCATAATATTCCGAGGTGTAAGATCAAGCAATCCTCTGCTGAAACATTTCAACTGTGATGCGTCGTAATCGTAATCATTTACAATGCCTTTGAGAAATTCTTCAGGACAGCTGTAAATGGTTTCAAGCGAGTCCAGCTTGTCGATGTAACACCGAAAGATGTCATTTGCACGACTACAATTCCCCCGGGCCAGGGCGGCAGCGATAATATCCTGTGCAGAGTCATAAGGCAGATACTCATATTCAATATGATCGTTTTTCAATTCCCCGCACAACACATCAAAACTGTTCTTCAGGTAATCGACATTATCTAGTTCCCGCTGGACGATTAGCTTAAGGAAGCCCAGAGCCTCATCCGAAGTGGCATACTTTTCTACGACCTTCCCGCCCGGTTTCTCGGCAATCATAACATGAGTCTGAAACTTTTTCAATCTTGCAGAGATGAGGCGTACCGTCTTTTCTCGAATCTGAACTGTTTCTTTGTCCTCGAACATCCCAAACACAAACGCCGGCTATCATTACCGTAAACAAGATTTGACCCGTAACACCATTCTTCTGGCAAAATCAATCAGGCCCGCTCTTTCTTCCTTGTTGATAATAATAAAAAATGCAAACAAAAAAAAGACCAGGCAAATAGTCGATACTATCAAAATTAATGACATCCAGCTATCGATGTAAATAGCCATGTCAAAATATCTAAAAACAGTAGCCATTATCAGTAATATAAGCCATGGTCGTAAAATACCGGAAACATAATACCTCAACACGCCTATCTTCAGGCTTCGACAAATATAAACCGGTATGATTATTCCTCGAACAAGTGTTACCGAAATAAGAAAACCAATGGCAATACCATTTAACCCGAGACTAGTTTTCATGGTCAGGAAAATACAGAGCAGTATCTCAAGTATGCCCTCACATACTGTCAGTACCGCCTGTATCTTCTGGTGGCCGGCCCCACTCATAAAAGCACCGGTAATAGAAAAGGTGGTTTCCACGAGATAGCCTATTGCCAGAATCGTCAATACAGAAAAGATCGATTCGAATCCCTCTTTTACCCAAAGCTTTATGAACGCAGGACCTGCCGCGATTACCACTAACATAATTGCCGATGAAAGTATCGCGCTGTATTTTGTCCCTTTAAGGTATAAATTCAAGATCGCCTTTGTGTCTTTTTCGCCATCGAGGCGGGAAAAACGCGGCAAAAAAACAGTAAACGGAGAAATCGCCGCCTTACGCGCGTTTCGCATTATCATCACTGCCACATAGTACAATGCTACCGCCTCCAGGGAAATCAGCTTTCCGATAATGGCCATGTGGTTTGACAGCCGTAATGTATAAACTAATTGAATGATAATCATCAATACCCCAAAGTTAACCAGGGTTTTTAGATGATGGATCTTGACCAGATTCATCCGCAGGTGAATCTCGGGAAAAGTTCGCCATACAATAAAGGCCAAAAGCAGAAAGTAAAAGACCGTACAACCAAAAAAGGCCCAGCCCATTGGGACAACACTATAGCCCAAATAAACACAACACGCCAGGCTAAGAGCGCGAATTATTGAAACTATGCCCGTAGCAAAATTTGCCAGTACCCATCGCTCTCGGGCACGGATGGTCGAATCCAGAATACGAAGAGGGCATTCAATTGCAGCTACCAACCCCATAACCCGCACAAGGCCGGCAAGTTCAGGGCCCCCCTTGTAAAAAAGAGACAAAGGCTCAGCTACCAACTGGGAAATTATAAGGGCCAACATCCCTATGACAGCGAAAAAGGCTGTGCCTGTACTGATTGTCTCAGAAACTTTATGCAGCTCATTTCGACCCAGGTAGTACGGGACATATCGCATGATACCTGAGCCTACGCCCATACGAAGCAAACCGTAATATCCAAGAAATCCTGAAACAATCGCCCATATCCCAAAGCGGTCTTTTCCAAGTTGACTCATCAAGTATGGGATTAACAGGAATCCGACAAGAATATTGATTACCAAGGGACCCCACGTGCTCAGGCCGTTTATTGCCAACGAAGGGCGCCTGGGCGTCGAGGCGTTCCTTTCGATTGAGTCTGGCATTTCGGATCTAGTTGAATTCTCGTACAAAATTAGTAATCCTGAACAGGAACAGTTGAAAACAATAAAAGGTACGTCATCTTAATTTGACTCTCTTTTCACAGAATACAATCCAAGTGCTATCACGACTTCTTTGACCATCCTTTCCCAGTTCCTTGGAAACCACCTCTTCATAACAACCGCATAGCAAACCAATTTTTGAGTCCAAGGCAGGTCCGAACAATTTATGGCCCTCAGCAATTCTCTAAAAAGCCTTGTTCTTGGCATAATGATTCGACCTTTCTGGGAAGGATCGAACCATACTGCCCTTCCTTCGATTGTAGGGTCAAGTCGTAGCGATGATTCATTGTGTCTTCTACTAAAGAAAAGATATTCGTCAACTTCTTTGAACTTTCCGAGCAGACTCAATTCTGCCAGCAGAACATTGTCCGAGGAAAAGTAACCTCCGATAAGTCGTGTTTTTCGCAGAACATCAGATCGAATCAAGCCAAAAACCGCGGTACAGGGGGGCATATTTCGTAAAAGAAGACTCAAACGGCTAGCTGGCTTCTCCAATAGAATATCCAGTGTCACAAACTGTCCAACCTCCTCTCCACTCTTATCAATTACCCTTACTTTAGGATAACTCAATATTACGCTATCTGATGATTCGTCAAGTGTCTCGACGCACTTCTCCAGATATGTCGTCATGCAAACATCATCATGTGCGACCCACTTGAAGTATTCACCAGTAGATAATTCAAAAACACGATTAAAATTGTAAGCCGCTCCCCGGTTTTGTTCATTGCGATAGTACCGAATGCGATGGTCCCTGTCAGCATATTCCCTGCAAATATTCTCCGTACCATCCTTAGAAGCATTGTCGGAAACAATCAACTCGAAATCCGTGTATGTCTGAGCAAGAACGGACTCCATGGCTTGCCTTAAATAATTCTCGCCATTGTAAACCGGCATTCCCATACTAACTCGTGGCATAATAACAACCCTTTTAACTATTTACCAAATCTATGCATTTTTGATTTTCAATTTCCCAGAGGTTAGTGGACTACGAACGGTAAATAGCAAACAATGCTCACCTATCAGCTGTCGCCATTTAGAGCTACGCCAATTGTTACAGGCCCCGGAGCGGCCTGGCCCCGGCGTTTGGCCTGGAGACGCTCGAGTTCGTGCAGGGCCATGTACAATGTTCGGTCGATATGAGCTTCGTACCTGTAGAACTTGCTCAGAATATTCGCTTATCCTCCATCTCACAACGTTTTCACCAAAAGCCAATGACCAACAGCTAATGGCTGCTCACTCATCCCTTCTCCTATTCTACACTACTCCACTACTTGCAGTTCCCCTTCTACCATTCTCCACTACTCCACTACTCCACTACTTCCCCAATCTCTTCTCCTGCACTCGCTCCAGATCTCGAACACTCCTCGACAGCATCCTGTCAATATGCGCTTCGTATCGAATGAACTTGTTCAGTATCCCCGCGCCTTCCAGCCCCGCTATCACCGCTTCGCCTAACGTCCTCCGCCTTCTCGGCTCCACACGTTCCGGCTCATCCTCCGGTATCGGCCCACCGACCTCTTCGGTCTCCTCCCTGCCGCCCTCGTATGTCTTCCTGATTATAACCCGAAACGGCAGTTGCCCTGCTTTTGCCTGCTCCGGCCCTTCGCAAAAGTGCCCGATTATCTCAACTTCAATCCTCTTCGCCCGCTTCAACCGCCACAGCGATACAACAATAGTCTCAACCAGTTCATGCTCAAGCACTCCAACCGGCTTTCGCTCCGCGACCATGCCTCATGCAGCCACCCAAACTCCTCCTGGCTCTCCCCCTCAATCAACACATGCTGGGCCCGCAATCCATGCGTCATGGCTTTCCGTGCCACAATAGCCTTCCCCTCAACCATCCTCGGTCCCGTCAGACTGTAGGGCATTCCTCCGATTCGCCTCAATCTTCCGTAACGACGTCATTATTTACCTCCATGAAAATCTTCCACCATCCTCAACTACTCGCATTCTCGACTTCTCGACTACTTTTCGTGCCGCCACCAGCAAGCGTAGCTCGCCATGATAAAACCCATGAAGTTCCGCAGAAGCTCGCTTCGAGAAAACTGATTGTTTTATGATGGGCGCTGTTTGAAAAACTGCAGGCGGTCGCCTCATCCTGTACATCCTTGTAAATTGTTCTTTCTCCTTCTCTTCTCCACTTCGCGACTCCTCGTCTTCTCGTCTTCTCATTTACTCGCCTACCATGTGCAACCCGAGCGTTTCGCCAGCGACGAAGTCGCCGGATCAGAGTGGCTTTGGGGCGGCAGAAGCTTGCTTTGAAAGGCACGACACCACCCTGATCCACGTGTGTTGTTCACTACACCTGCAAAATGCCCCTTCGCGACCTTCTCCCGGCGCGCCGGGATTCGTGGTTGAAAGATCCTGTAAATCCGTGCAAATTCGTGGTTGCAATTAGATGCTCCTCAGTGCCCTCTGTGGCAGACCATCCTGAACATCCTGTGTATCCTTGTAAATTGCTCCTTGTCTTCTTCGAAGACACACTCCGTCCCCCTCAGCTACACTGCAAAATCAGCGCAACTGCTTGCCTACAAATAACTTCCATCACACTTTTCTTTTCTCACCGCCATCCCTGGCCCTGTCAACAGCCAAAATCTGAAAGCTGCTCTTTCCCTTCTCTTCTCCTCTTCTCTCGCCCTACTTCCTAAATCTACTCCACTACTCCACTACTCGTCTTCTCACCTACTTCCCCCGCGCCGCACGCGACCCGCCTCAGGCGGACCGGGGCAAGACTGACTTGGCCGCGCTGGCCGCAGGTCAGTCCCGACAAGTCGGGGCTCGCATCGAAAGCCCGCAGACTGTTTTGACCCACAGGGCGTTTGCCAAACGCCCGCAGAGCGTCTCTGAGTCCTCAGTGCCCTCTGTGGCAGACCATCCTGAACATCCTGTGTATCCCTGTTAAACAAGTACTAATTCCTTCTCCACTTCTCCACTTCTACACTACTATCCTTTCTTCTCCACTTCTACTCTTCTCCACTCCTTCTCTTCTCGACTCCTCGACTACTCATCTCTTTGAGCTAAAACACGTGCAATCCTGCCGGCTGCCTTGCCATCCCAGTATTTTGGTGCACCTGGACGCCACTCTTTTTCCTGGCTCATAATTTGCCGATAGTTCGCAATGATCTCCTCAGCACAACTTTCCACAAGCCTGTTGGTGCCTTCCGTTATCGTTACCGGTCTTTCGGTATTTTTTCGAAGAGTCATGCACGGCACACCCAATATGGTTGTTTCTTCTTGTATTCCACCGCTGTCAGTGATCACCAGCGCCGCGTTACTCATCAGGCAAAGAAAGTCCAGGTAACCCAGCGGATCAACAAGTATAAGGTTTTCGATGGCATTTACTCTATGCTCAAGCTCGCTTCCCTTAATGTTGTTTCTCGTACGCGGATGAATTGGAAACACGAGTTTGAGGTCCTTCCCAATCTCTTCAAACGCAGTTATGATCTCCCCGAGATTATTAATGTCATCCACGTTGCTTGGCCTGTGCAATGTGATCGCAACATAATTCCCGGGTGCAAGATCGAAACGTTCGAGTATGTCGGACTGGCCGGCCTTATCTCTGTTTGCCAGAAGCGTATCGATCATAACGTTGCCAACAAAATGTACTCTGTCTGAATTGACCCCCTCGGCCTTCAGATTATCAATTCCGGACTTTTCCGTCACAAACAGTAGATCGCTGATACTGTCGGTCAGGACACGGTTGATCTCCTCCGGCATTGTCCGGTCGAAACTCCGCAGCCCTGCCTCTACATGAACCAGCTTCACTCCAAGTTTTGCCGCGACCATCCCGCATGCAATGGTACTATTGACATCGCCAACCACCAGGACATAATCGGGGCCAAAATCCAGCACCACCGGCTCAAAACGCTTCATGATCTCAGCCGTCTGAACAGCATGGCTGCCTGAACCCACCTCCAGGTTAATATCCGGCTTCGGTATTTCAAGTTCCTCAAAGAAAAGCCGGCTCATCTTCTCATCATAATGCTGGCCCGTATGCACAAGGAGCACGTCGAAGCCACCGATTTCATCAAGGGCTTTCATGATCGGAGCAATCTTCATGAAATTCGGCCTTGCCCCACAAACGCACATGATCTTTTTCACATTCAAATCTTTCAGTATCTAATGATTGAGCCACTTCGATTGCAAAGTCACAAATGTCTGTATCATCGTCTCAATCCTGTGAATCCCTGTTAAATAGTTCTCGTCTTCTCGACTCCTCGTCTACTTGACGACTTTGTTCTCGCCCTCTCGCATTCCCCTCTCTATTACGCTTCCCCCCAATAGCCAACGGCCAATAGCTAACAACTAATAGCTATCAACGTACTCCGTCCCCGTCGGCTACACTGTAAAATCAGCGTAACCTCTTGTGAGAAAAGAACTTGCCCTTTTTCTTTTCCCGTAACCTTCGTGGCCAACAGCTAATAGCCAATCGCCAACAGCTATCTTTCGCCAACAGCTAATATCCAACCGCTAACAGCTATTTGCTCTTAGCTGACTTAACTGTCATCTTCAGTGCGGTAAGCATCTTTCGGATCGCTGTTATTTCTTCAAACATCTCTCCATAAACATCCGGGCCAATAAACTTCAAGTCTCTCGCCAGCAAGGTGAGATAGTCAGTTTCACTGGCTGAACCTGATGCAATGTCGATATATCTGCCAAACTCAGAATCACTGCTCTTGCCGCATCCTTCGGCAAGATTCGCCGGTATTGAGACCGCTGCCCTTCGAAGTTGGCTGGTCAAGCCGTACAATTCGCTCTTTGGGAATGACTTCGACACGTCGTATGTTCTCAGGACAAAGGCATGGGCCTTTTCCCACACTCGCATCTTACGATAATCCTTCAAGTTTTCTCCTTTCCAAAAGCCAACAGCTAATCGCCAACAGCTATCTTTCGCCAACAGCTAACAGCTATCTACCGCCTTTGGGCTCGGGTAAATAGTCCAAAAAGAGTTCCACCATTTCTTCTGCGGCTGCTCTTGCGGAGTTTTCCAATACTGAGCTTATCTGTACCTGGGCAACGTATCTTGCAATATCGCCCGAAATATTCGGCGTTCTGTATCGCAGCGCATTAAACGTCTTTTCATCGTTGGTCGTCTCGCCGTTAAGCACGTAAAAGTTCAACACAACTACTTCGCTCGCACTCCGCGGCATCTGGAAGCGATGAAGAAGAGCCGGCACTTCCGTCCCTGCCGCGCATTTGATAACAATCTCATCACTCGTAACATGCTCCCACCCATTAGCCGGATAACATACCTGAGGCCTGTGGCCTAACATTGTCCTGGGGTTGGCGGTGTAGGCGATGTAAACGTTGGCCCACTGGCCTGAAGAATCATTCCGGTAGAAGCGGTTCATATAGTCATCGTTACCGGCAACCTTCAGCACGCTGTCTGATAGGGGAACCTCCTTACCCTGCCAGCCACCGATCTCTAAAGGTATATTCTTCAGAGGAACGGGCAATACGAAGCTGTCATCCAGACGATCGAGCCGTGTCGCAACCACTCGGTATACAACTCCTGAGACTATCAGAAGCGCACAGGCGAACATGCATGCGCCGAACGTCGTCGCTCCTCGCCTGAGCCCATTAAGAGGCATTTTATCAAAGCTACCTGAACTTCCAGAATACACCTAAAGTAATACTCCCTAAGTAATAGTTTATTGGCAAGACCCCCTCCTGCCGTGAAGTTTAGAATCAATCCTTTTGAGGAAACCTCCGCCCATCCTGAGCTGATATTCTGAAGTATGTAGTGTACAAAGAATTCCGATTACTGTCAAGCACCTAATAATAAAAACTTAAAAAAAACACAAAAATAGGTATTTTCCCGGATGCCCCCCTCATCCTGTCCCCCCTGCTCCCCCAAGGCGATGCCAGCGACGAATTCGCCGGATCAGGGGGGTGTTGGGCCGCCAGAAGCTCGCTTCGAAAGGCACGATACCACCCCGCTCCACAGGTCTTGCCCGGAACACCGGGGAAACGCCCTCCGTGCCCCCCTGCGTTCTCTGTGGCAGTCATCCTGTAAATCCTGAATATCCCTGTTAATTCTCCTCTCCTCTCATTCTGGTCCGCCCCCGACGGACTCGATTTCTCGCATTCTCGACTACTATATTTCTTCTTTTCCCTCCTCCGCTACTCCACTTCTCCCATTCTCCACTACTCGACTTCTCCCCCCTCTCACTCCCTGACCCCTGATCCCGCCTCGCGGCATCGTGTCCGCTCG
>SDBS01004395.1_pt1 | contig 13803 bp, 11 predicted proteins | sample 2277091 | NCBI WGS metagenome assembly SDBS01 (sample SAMN10404972, study PRJNA504765) | marine sediment metagenome | isolation source: marine sediment core GS10_PC15, 163 cmbsf | place: Arctic Ocean: Southern Knipovich Ridge | collected 2010
CCCCATCATTATACGTTTTTTTGTTATGTCGCACACCTTGTTCCTGATTCAGCTATCTTGTTTTGTACCCAGCCATACTGCCGTCGCAGTTAATGGAGCTAAGCTCGTCGAGTTCCAGACTGCGCTCTTTTATCAGTTCTTCAATGACATCAGAAAGTCTCAACAGTATCCCCGAACTTGTTAGTTGTGTTTTGTACTGAAAATTTTTGCTCAAGAGAAAGCGGTTCAATCGTACCAGCTTTTTGCCCGGGTGGTAAGGGCAGAGAGCATGGATGTGGCCCTCGAGCTTATTACTCTAAAGTATATATATACAAGAATTATAATTATAATAAGGGGCGCCAAAAGTGTGGATAACTAGGCTGTGCAACACGACTTTACCCAGGTTTCCAGGGCAATCCAGCGCTTGTGCAACATGTGGATAACCTGTGGATAGTTGGTGGATAACTTTTGTGGAAATGCTGAAAAGCACGATCTGATCGGAATAAGTTATCCACATAGCTTCATATTCCCCTCCGTGAGCACCTTTCCGGATGGCGGGTGAAAAGTTATCCACATGTTATCCACATGTTATCCACATGTTATCCACATGTTATCCACATTTTCTATATGAATGCTCTGTTGGACCTAGATTTGGGCTAATTCGATTGCAGTCTGTATATCATGCGCCAAAAATGGAAGCTGGGTGCCGTTACGTAGAATGTAGGCGGGGTGATAGGTCGGGATGAGGATTTTGCCCTTCCAGTCGAGCTTTTGTCCGCGCAACTGAGTGATTTTTACGGGATGTTGCAATATGGATTCTGTTGCGCAGGAGCCAAGTGTGCAAATTACTCGTGGATCGATAATTGCAACTTCTTGCTCAAGAAGTTGCCCTGTGCAAGCGGCTATCTCGTGTTGCAATGGACGGCGGTTGTTTGGGGGGCGACATTTAACAACATTGGTGATAAAAACATCGCCTCTGCTCAGGCCAAATTGCTCCAGAATACTTGTGAGGAGCTTGCCAGAACGGCCAACGAACGGTTCTCCTTGCGCATCTTCATCTCTGCCAGGGGCTTCGCCAACGAACATAATCTGGGCATTCGGGTTGCCTACGCCGAACACCACATTTTTGCGGTCGGGCGTTGCAAATGGGCAATCGCGATGATCGCGATATGGGCGATAGAGCTCGTTGAGCAGCTCCTGTTTTGTCTGTCTGATATTTTCCATAATTGTGTTGCGTTTTGAGCTAAAAATAAAAAGAAGCATGACATTAGCGATGAAAGTGTACACCCAGCCGTGTCAGAGCGCAAATGTTGCAGAGATGAAAACTGTTGCGCTCTGTGTGAGACTATTTCTATGAGTAACTGGCTATTCTGGTGTAGATTACGCGTTTCGGTACCATTCGAGCAGCTGTATCCAACGATTTGATCGAGCAAAGCTGTTGTTTTTGAACGATGGGTGAATTGGGCCCTCGGGGAAATAGATAGAAAGGCCGTTTGCGCTGGCGAGTTTTTTGCCAGCCGCGTTGGCGATTGTTGCGTTTTTCAATAACGCAATGCCTTTTTCGAGTTCCATTTGTAACGATGTTGCGATTTCTTTTCCTTCTGTAACATTCGTGAAGGCAATGCGCGGGATGTTTTTAAGCAAATTTGAATAAAAATGAATTAAATCAATAAACGCCGGTTCGTGGAAATGTGTGCAGGCGTAGCGTGACTTGCTCACGGCCAAAACTTCTTTGACAGATTTGCCCCTCTGGATTCTGAACGCTCTGATGAGCAATGCGGCAACGCGATCAATATTTTGCATCACCGGTTCCATGGCATTTAAATCAATCGCAGAGAGTGTGAAGTCTCCCATAACGTGCTGGTAGGCGTGCTGGTAGGCGAGAACAAGGTGGCGCCCCAGTGCGCGGTAATCGGGCAGAGAGTGCTGGAAAATTGAGAATGCATTGGCGTATTGCCAACCGTTTCCAGGTTCCACTTGTTGTGAAGCGACCATGAGCTGTGCGTATGGTTTGACAAGATGTGCGATGGCGGCGTCGGCCATCATGCAGGCATCAAAGCCGATGAAAATAAGCTTGCGTCCGCCAAGTATGTTGTTGCAAATTGTTGCGAGTGTTTGCTGGAGGCGTTCGCAGGTGAGGGCAGTTTTGTAGTGATCATCAAAGCATACTGCCTTGTAGATTGGTATGCTGGTGGATGTCATAAATAAATCAAGGTCAAGTGGGCCTAGTAGGCCCTGTTCCATTTGTGCAGACGCGAGTAGTGTGGTAGCACGCAAACCACGTAGGTAAGCGGGACCGAGCGAACCGTAACCGTGATCCCAGAAAATAATGCCATATTCATCGGCAGGATAATTATTTACCATCCATTCAAATGCGCGAATTGGTGTGGCGCTGCTGCCACTGTCCGCTTTTGGGACTGGTCGAGGATGTTCCATGTTCGCGGAGATGACGCGATTTTTTTCAATGTAGTAGCGGCGAGATCCATTGTTGTCTTCAATGTGGACGCAGACATTCATGTATTGTGTTGAGCCATTCACTTTCATCTCGCTGATATTGCGGTTGATGAAAGGTTGCAAGTCATTTCTGCCAGCAATATAAACCAGGAACGATACTTTTTTGCGTGGCTGCTTGGGCGATACGCGCGAGCAGGGAACGAGTAAGAAGATGCAGGTGAGCAGCATTCGCTTCATCGGGGAGCTCCTCGATTACCGGGCTACCATGCTGTGCAAATTGTACGCAAATGTAAGCAGGTAGCTCAATGGTTTTGCGCGAGAACTGCTTTTCGCTGGGCCTGAACGTGATTGAGCCAGGCCAATGCGCATGTCAAACCAAAACTCAGCTGGAAGTCGAGGAAAAAAAGCTGGATGGGATTGAAGAGCAAGATGAACAAGCAAGCGAGTAGCACCAGGTGCAGAGCGTGGGTGGCCAAATTAATCAGCTGGCTGCATTTGTAAAGAAGTGCCACGATCAGTGCACGTGCGAACGAAGTACTTGGCCAGCTGAGCAGTGCGTAGCCGGTGACCAGAAAAACAATGACGCTCTGCTTGAGCCACCAGGGCAGGGGAATGTAGGAAAGGAGAAAAGTGATAAGCGTGATAAAAATAAGCAGGTGCAGTCCTGAGCGTGCCAGATAGTGTGCGATACCCCAACAGTTGAATTGGCGGCGCGTTTGTTCAAGACTTCGTTTGACAGCGCTCTTGTTGCCCAAAAAAAGTGATGAAAAAAGTGCGAAATCTGCTCGGGACATTTTGTCTCTGATTTGTTCGTAGACCCGTTCGCGCATTTGCCAGACGGCGCGTTGAAATGACCAGGCAGGTTTTGTAATCACCTGCATCTGCCAGGCTTCGACTAAAGTCGTTGCCGTGATGCCTTGTTTGATGAGATAACGGGCGAATGATTCATTTTTTGGTTTACTGAAGCGAATTTTCTGCACTTCGATGCTGTCGCCGACATTGCAGCGTGGCTGGTGGGTGAGGTAGAGCTGAACGTTGTACCCCCCTGCCGATTCCCATGTTTTTTCAATACAGTTCTCATGGCATAATTCATCTGAACATACCGTGATGCAGTAACGCATGCGGCGATGATCAGTGTGGGCAATATCGGTTACCTTGCCACGCAGGTGTATCGGCCCATCTTGCAAGCGGGTACTGAATTGCTGATGAACACACTGTTGTTTGTGGTGTAGCAGCGTGCCACCACCAAATGCGAGCCAACAAAACAACGTAGCGCTTGTGCACAAGTATGCAGCAACGTGGCGATGATGAACGGCGAGTGCGCTTTGAAGAGCAAGGGCGGCAAGGGGAATTTCTATGCTCCAGCCAAACGCTTGAAAAAGAATGCCCCCCATCAGTGCGCCAACGAACGGTGCAAGTGGGGGGAAATCAATAGGCAAAAGCGATGTGTGAGACAAGGCAGTGGTTAGGCTGGTTGGCTCAGGAGTGCGATGAGCCGCTCTTGCTTGGCGCCCTGCAGTTCAACGATTTGTTGGTTAATTTGTTGTACTCGCATCATCACGGGTTTGAGCGATTCGTCGAGTTCTAGGCCAACTTTTTCCATGTCCTGGCTGAGCTTTGTTGCTTTGTCATACAAGCCAGCATCAATTGTTGCAACTTTTTGCTGCACAGCTTCTGTGATTTGTGTAACGAGCTGTTCTAGCTGATTTACCTGCTCTTCAGTTTCTGTGTACGCTTCTTTGAGTTTTGCTTGTTCGGCAGTGGTGATTTGCTGGCCAACTTCTTCCAACTCGGTGAGCAGCTTTTGGAGTTTATCGAAGTTTTCTTCGGCATCGACCCCTTGTTGACCAATGAGTTTGCGCAGTTGGGTGCGTAGCTTTTCGACCTGCTGATCTATCTGGTCGATAGTGGAGTCGGATTTTTCGATTTGCTCGATGAGCGCCTGAGCTTCTTCAATTGAGCGCTCTGCTTGGCCGGTCGCGATAAGTTGCTCTACGAGCGCGAGTCCGTCATGTAGCGGCAGGCTATTTTCCGCGAAACCAGAACGAGCTGTCAAAAGGAGAGAAATGCCCATCAGGCTCTTGGTTAGTGCTTGTTTCATCAGATCTCCAGGTAGAGAAAATTGCCTAAATTATTGTTTCAACCCAGTTAAGCCTAACTGAGATTGTATTTTTTGCAACGCCCCCTGGCAGTTTGGCGAGGCGGAGGTGCGCTCTGTCTCTGTTGTATTTTTCTTCTCTTTTAGGTTACGGTGGGCAGCGTCGATGGGTCCCTGCGGGGATCATTTGTTTCAATGTGAAAGGATGTAGATGGTGTGGGCCAAAAGAGTACAGCTTGGGTTATCTTTGTTGCTGGTCGTGATTTTCAGTGAAATCATTGGCTTCAGCCCAGAGAATTTCCTTGGTTGGGGATGCGGTGCTGATATTGCGCTTTCACCGCTCTTCGGGTACAGTGAGAAGCATCAAGAGGGGCAATCGGGCGAATATCACGATGTGAAGGATTGGCACATGCAGGCACAAATTGAGCACGAGCGAGTAACAAAAAAGGTCCTGGAAAATGGGCTGACCGTGCTTGTCTGGCCAACGCATCGGGTTCCCAAGGTCTCGATGACCATGATGTACAACGTCGGTTCAAAGGATGAGCAGAGCGGTGAACGTGGCTTGGCCCACCTGCTTGAACACATGATCTTCAAGGGTACTGAGGAGCTTTCTGAGTCTGATATCACGTTCATAGCTCACAAACTTTCCGCTTACTGCAATGCGTTCACCTCGCCCGATTATACTGGCTACGTATTCGAGTTCCCGACATGGCACTGGAAGCAGGGCTTGCGGCTTTTTGCCGATTGCATGCGCAATTGCACATTCAAAAAAGATATGCTCGACTCTGAGTTTAAGGCGGTTATTCAAGAATTAAAGCTCTATCGGGACGACTATGTCTCATCGCTGGTCGAGCAGATGGTCTCTGCAATGTTCCATGATCATCCATATCATCACTCGGTGATTGGTTACAAGCAAGATTTGTGGGAAGTTACGCGTGAAAATCTACTGAAATTCTATCACAAGCACTACGTCCCGAATAATGCAACGTTGGTGATTGTCGGCGATGTTGAGCCGGATGAGGTGTTTGCAGCTGCACAAGAACATTTCGGTTTGATCAAGGCAGACCCTACGCACGCCAAGCAGGAGTTTTACCATGCACGTGACCTAATGGGTACGGGTGTGACGCTTTACCGTGATGTGCAACAGCCGTTTGCTATTTTGGCATTTGAGGTTCCAGGGGCACGCCAAAAAATAGCTTACCCACTCGATGTTATCGCGTGGGTATTGGGCAATGGAAAGGGATCTCGCTTGTACAAAAAGCTGGTCGATGAGCTGCAGCTGGTAACATCGGTTGAAGTTTTTAACTACGACATGTTCGACCACTCTCCTTTCTTCATTTACGTACAACCCAAAGAGATAAAAGATCTCGAGCGCATCATTGAAGTTATCAACGAACAAATCCAGGGCCTTGCCAATGGTGGCATGTCGGCACGTGAATTGATGCGTGCACAGAAAAAGACGCAGTCTGACTACTTGGCATTGCTGGAAAACAGTCAGCGGCAGGGGTACGAACTTGGTAAATTTTACCTGGCGACTGGGGACGAGCAGTACGTGATCAACTATCTTGATTACCCTGTCGCAAATTTGGCTACCGATGTACAGGATCTGCTTAGGGGTTGGTTCCGGCCTTCACTCATGCACCGCGGCATGGTGCTGTCACTTGCTGATGCGGATCGTGAGGTATGGCAGACGGTGCAGGAACAATCAGATAAGGCTGACCAGCGTATCATGGAAGGGCGCGTGCGCGAGACTACTGTTGAACCACCGGTAGCGGCTCTCAAAGTTACTGCGCAAGAGCCGGAGCGTTTTCCGTTTGCTAAGCCTGAAGTGTTGAGCCTCAGTAATGGTCTGAAGGTGTTAGCTCATCACAATTCGCATGTCCCAAAAATTCAGATTGCGCTTGATTTGAAAGCAGAATCCTACTACGACCCAGATGATCAGCAAGGGTTGAACTCGTTCATGAGTGCGATGCTTTCAGAAGGTACAGAAAAATATACGGCGGCGGAATTGGCTGATGAGATTGAAACACGCGGCATGAGCTTTTGTGCGTCTCCAGGCGGTGTGACCATGAGCATGCTGAGTGAGGATTTTGAATTCGGCCTCGAGTTGTTGCATGAAATTTTGACGCAAGCTACGTTCGATGAAGCAGCGATCACAAAAGTGCGTACGCACTTGCTTGCAAATCTCAAAGAGTTCTGGGATACGCCGCATCAATTTATTGGGCAGTTGGTTTGCGAGTCTCTTTTCAAGAACCACCCCTACGGCAAGCGCTCAATGGGTGATGAGGCGAGTATCAAAAAAATTACCCGTGACGACTTGATTGATTTTTATCAGAAGTATGTGAGTCCGCAGGACGCGCGTTTGGCAATTGTTGGCGATTTGAGCAAATGGAACGTTCGCGAAGAACTTGAAAAAACGCTTGGCGCTTGGCAAGGGCCTGTGGTCGAGGACATTGAATTCCCCAAACCTGCGGCGCCCAAGCCAGGGCAGGTGACGTATCCGATCAACCGCGATCAGATTGTGCTTGCATTTGCCTCCCTCTCGGTCAGTCGACTTGACAAAGGTTTTGATGCCTTGATGATTTTCGATCAAATCTTGAGTGGTGGAATGAGCTCGCGCCTGTTCATGCTGCGTGAGCAAACAGGACTGTTCTACACCATTCGTGGCTCTCTGGTTGCAGGGGCTGATGAGCAGCCAGGCATAGTCTTGGTCACGACGATTGTCTCTCGTGAAAATTTGGCTGAAGCAGAGCAGTTGATTAAACAGGAGCTTGCAACAGTTGCTGATACGATCACAGAAGACGATGTGCGGGAAGCGCGTCACGCAATTTTTTCAGCACTGATTGATAACTTTGCCTCAAATCGTGGCACTGCCTCTGCTTTTCTGGTGCAAGACCGCTTTAATTTGCCGGCGGATTATTTCGATGGTCGCAGTGAAAAGCTGGCAAAGATTACTGTCGATGATGTCAAACAAGCAGTCAAGCGCGTTCTCAAGGCGGATGATTTGGTGACATTCAAGGTTGGCCGAACAGATGGGCTTGAAGAGGCCTAGCACAGCAGAATTCAGACGCACCATCTACGATTACTATCGCCAGCACAAACGATTTTTTGTCTGGCGGGAACATCCTGAGCCTTATTTTGTTTTTGTCTCCGAAGTCATGTTGCAGCAGACGCAGACTCATCGGGTGGCACCCAAATTCGATAGTTTTATTGCACAATTTCCTGATTTTCAAACTCTTGCGGCAGCATCGTTGCACAGTGTCTTAGCGGCCTGGCAGGGTCTCGGATACAATCGGCGTGGCAAATATTTGCACGAAAGTGCCAAGCGAATTGGCAATGAGTTTGCGGGCCAGTTGCCAGATGATCCCAAAGTTCTCGTTACGTTTCCCGGTATTGGCAAGGCAACGGCTGCATCAGTTTGTGCTTTTGCATTCAACGTGCCGGCTATTTTTATTGAGACCAATATCCGTGCGGTTTTTATTCACTTCTTTTTTTCCGATCGCAACGACCTGCACGATGACGAACTACTGCCATTGATCGAGCAAACAGTTGATCGTGCTAATCCACGTGAATGGTACTACGCGCTCATGGATTACGGTGTCATGCTCAAGAAAACGTGCAAGAATCCAAGTCGCAAAAGTAAGCATCACAACATCCAAAGTAAGTTTGAAGGTTCTGACCGGCAGATCCGTGGCATGATTTTGCGAGCCCTGCTGCGGGAGCCCCACTCGCGTGTGCAACTGCACGTGGCAATTGATCGCGAAGATAAACGTATCGATGCCATGCTCACTGATCTGTGCAGTGAGGGATTGATTGCGCAGTTGGGCGACCAGTTTCGTATCTGCTAAGCCGTTGCTTGTACGTCATCCTGCCAGCTCAGTTGCCACTGCGTGTCAGTAAAATAATCTTGCATGATGTTGTTGAACGGGCGCCGTGTAAGGAACACATGGTAGCATTTGTTTGGATTGTCTGGATCAAAGCCGTAGGTGATGAGACCCTCAATTACATCTGGTGCTCTCTTAATTTTTGCGACAGCAGCCCACGTTGGAATTTGTATTCCTTGTTGATCGATGAATGTGCTTGTGCGGCCGTAGCGTTTGATGAGGGCCTCAGTCATTCGTGGTGGGCGGTGACGGGTGATATCCTCAGCTGGTTTACCTTCGTCACGTAACTGTTGCCAGCGCTTGCGGTAGTACTGCTTCACGCGTTCATGAAGTTCGAATGGATGTGGATTGCCCCGGCCGTTGTCGATGCCGCCCTTGGTAATGGTCAGCTGTACACCATCAATTGGTTCTTCAACAGTAATTGTGAGACGATTATTTTTAATTACCCTGCTACCGTCTGGGCTCGAGAAATTCGCCGGATCGTTGTACCACCGCATGTCCGCTTCTTCGGGACTTATCGCCTCAGGAGTTGGTTTTGGCAATGGAGTGGGCGCGGCTTCTTCTTCGATTTGCTTTTGCCTACGTGAGAGGGGCCTTTGTCTCCCCTTTTTCTTTTTTTGCTTGCCTTTGGGACGAGGGGATTGCTTTTTTCCTGCGCGCCGCAGATGTTCTGACAGGTACGATTCTTCCTCCTCTTGCTCGGGTGCAGTTTCTACAATTGCTTGTTCCAGAGCGTTGGCATTCGCTGGTGGAACAGGTTCTGCTGGTAGCGGCTCGATGGGCGACAGTCTGAAAGGTATGTCCTGCGCTGATAACTGTTTCCGCCATTCGGGTTTCTTTTTGAATAGATCGGTTGCCTGGTGGTAGAGGCTGAGCAAATTATTCTGTTTTTCAAGATACGCGGTTAGTGGCAGTTTACGTGCTGTAAAATATTCTTGTTGAGATACTTCTGTTCCTGCGTATTGAGATAGAGCGGTAAATATTGTAAAAAATGGCTCTAGAAGCTCCCTGATATTTTGTTCCATGCCACTACTAGCGATTTTCTGTGTGGCATCGCTGATTTTATCTGCAAGTTCGTTGAGCAGGCGTGTATTTCTACTGTCATTTATCTCAAAGAGATATTTTCCATAAAACAGGAATTTACCAAGTTCACTGGCAGCAGGATTGGGGTCTCGATAGAGTGTGACTATGCGTGTCAGATCAGATTCGTCGAGGGGATATTTTTTTATCAGGTCTGAATTTGCCATGATGACCGCTGCTTGTTCAACCGATCGAGGGATGATGGAGAATCTGATGACTTGAGTTGTTTCTGCTAATGTGGCCATTTCGTAGGGATTTTGCTCCTTCATGGATTCTCGTTTTTGGACTGACCATATAAGTTCAAGATCGCTCAAGAGTTCAGCGCGTAGCATCTTCATCACAACATGTTGTTGGTGTAGGACTAGTGCGAGCGAAAAGACTCTCTTCGGGTTACTTGGGGGATTTGGTACAACGTTGCGTAGCTGCATACTCTGGCTGATGCTTGGGACGGCAACGAGGAAAACGTACGTTATTATCCTGCAGGCGCGACGTAAAGGGATCATATCTCGGTCTCCGTAAACGTTTGTGAGATGGTCGGAGAAAGTTTAGCGTTCATGTGACTATCTCAGTCAAGTTCTGGGAGGTAATGCGAGCTTCAGAATCGAGTGGCTTACTCAAGTCCATGTGCGAGAGCTTGGAAAAGCTGTTGGGCTTTGCCCTTCGGATGCTTGTTGAGAAAGCAGTGGTAGCAGAGATTCTGGCCATTGGCATCAAAAGAATAACTCAGGATTCCTCTGACAGTTGCGTTTTCATGTTTGATTTTTACTACCATGGAGCAGCATCGAACCACCTGATTGTTCTTATCGCGGTAGCTATGCCACACCGCTAGCTGTGGTGCGAGCCGTTCCGCAATGCGTGGCACTCGGTGCTGCAGAATAAATTCGGTACATGTTCGTGGGTTTCGGGCGTATGGGCAGTTTGTGTCTTGCAGTAGCAGTTTCGTTAGATCGTCGAATGACTTTTGGTGGTATTGTTTCACGCGGCCACGAAGGTCAAACAGAGGGCTTTGTGCTAGTTTGTCGAGCGCAGGGAATTTTGGGTTCCTTTTTGCGATGGTAAGCTCAATATCGTTTTGTGGATCATGCACTACCAGATTTTTGTGTGACTCTGCGACCACCCTGCTGCCATCTGGTCCTATGAATTGCGAAGATAAGATATCGATTCTACTCGGGGACTGGTTTTTTGGCAGGGATTGCTTATTTGGCCCACGCAGCGCTTCCAGACAAGGAGCGACCGAACTTGCTACTGAGAAAATGAAAAAGAATCGAAAATGAAAATACTGTCCCTTGAGCATATTGCCCCCTTTATTTTGTTACGTGTATGTGAAAATGGATTTATTGATTCAGGTGCTTTTTGAGCAACTCTTGAATAACTTGTGGATTCCCCTTGCCCCGTGTGGCCTTCATTGCTTGGCCAACAAAGAAGCCAAAAAGTTTGGTGGTGCCGGCGCGGTAGCGCTCAACATCTTTTTGATTATTTTTGAGCAGTTCGATGATGATTTGCTCGAGTTCATCAGATGAGCCAATTTGTTCGAGCCCTTTTTCTTTGACGATCTGTGCTGGTGCTGCGCCAGTTTCAGCAACAGCTTCAAACACTTGCTTGGCGGCGTGGTTGTTGATGGCGCCTTTTTCGAGCAGCTCAACAAGTTCGGCGAGCCGCGATGGTGTGATTTTGCATACAATGATGGAAATCTTTTTTTCTTTGAGCAGGCCCATCATGTCGCGCAAAATCCAGTTGACCAGATGTTTGCTTTGCGTAATTTTGCGTGCCTGCTCGTAGTAGTCGGCCAGCTGCTTGTCGCTGACCAAAATGTCAGCCTCGTATTGGCTCAGGCCGTGCTGACTGATAAATCGCTCTGCTTTTTGGTATGGCAGCTCAGGTAGTTGTACCTTGATTCGTTTAATCCACTCTTGCCCGATATCGAGAATTGGCAGGTCTGGTTCAGGCAGATAGCGGTAGTCGGTTGCTTCTTCCTTGATGCGCATGGCGAACGTTTTTTGCTGTTTCACGTCCCACAAGCGTGTTGCCTGTACAACTTTTTCGCCGCTTTCGAGCAGAAGAATCTGGCGCTCAATTTCGTACTCAGTGGCATCGGTAATGTACTTGAATGAGTTGATGTTCTTCAGCTCACAGCGTGTGCCCAGTTTTTTTTCACCCTTCTTGCGCACTGAAATATTGGTATCGGCACGGAACGCACCTTCTTCCATGTTTGCGGTTGAGACATTGATGTAGCGAATAATTGCATGCAGTGTCTGCAGATATGATTTGGCTTCGTAGGTGCTGCTGATGTCGGGATGACTAACAATTTCGAGCAGTGGCGTGCCGGCGCGGTTCAAATCAACAAAGCTTTCGCCGGTATCGCTGTGAATATTTTTGCCCGCATCTTCTTCCATGTGAATGCGAATCAGGCGAATTTTTTTGATGCTGCCATCTTCGCACCGGATTGGCACAAATCCTCCAAGACAGATAGGCTTAAGATTTTGGGTGATCTGGAATCCCTTGGGCAGATCGGGATAAAAGTAGTGCTTACGATCAAATTCGCACACCGGATTGATTTTGCAGTTGGTTGCCAGACCGGTAAGAATTGCGTAGTCGACTACTTTTTTGTTCAGCACCGGCAGCACACCGGGATATCCGCTGCACACTGGGCAGATGGTAGTGTTGGGCTCCTTGACCACGGCATTCGAGCAGCCACAGAAGATCTTACTCTTAGTTTTCAGCTGGACGTGAACTTCAATGCCGATGGTTACTTCGTACGTTGGATAGCGTTCAAGAACTGATTGCTTGGACACGGAAACCCTTTCTGCTGCGCAGGTAACGGGTTTCAATGTAGCAGAATGGGGAAAAAGGGCAATAAAAAGCCCCCGGCATGCGATGGATGGTTGGTAATTTTAGACAGTTTCTTCCCAGCGCTTGATGTGTTCTGCGTAGCGTTGGCACAGGTTGTCGGTTTTGTCGGCGGGCTGTAGGCATTCCTTTGTCATGATGCGCAGTTCTGCGATGCGCAATCGCGTAAACTTAGCTGCTTGCCCGCATATTTTACCAGACTGACAGTCCTCCTCTCCACATGCAAATCGCGTTGCACAAATTGCCGCGTGAAGATTTTGCGAGGCTGGGTATAAATCTGCTCGATACTCTTGGAAGGTCTTAAAATCATCAAAGGCATCGCTTACTGCCTTATCGTGGCCGCCGCGGGGTGTGGTATGCTGAAGCTCCCGCCAGATCTTCCACCTCATGGCAGGATCCTGAAAGAGTGCGTGCGTGAATTCATGTCCGATTATGTGACGGAAAAAATAATCATCCCACTCAGCATAATCGGGTGGAAAGTAACTGCGGTTTAATATTACTCTGTTGCCAGGAGTGTCGGTTTCATGGCAGTAGGCTATAGTATTCTCTGTTGGCACGGGATTTTTCTCTGATGAAAATACCACGCTCTGGACTGGATTTTTTTCCGAAAACATATTTCGTGCCAGTTGGGAAAGAATTTTGCGGGCAGCTGGGGGAATAGCGGGGTCAAAATCTATCTTTTCGATAGGGGTATGCTCACATTTTGCGCGAATAGACTTGATAATTTTTTTTGAGCTGTGTAAGGCGGCATCACTCTGCAACATGCGAAACTTCTGAGCTATTTTTTCGAGTCTTTCTTGTTCCTTTCTTTCAAATGCGCGCTTGTAATGTTCCGATACGGTTTCGTCTTGCTCATGGATGGAGCGCACTTTGCGGAAATCAGCCTCTTCTGGATGTAGGCGCACTTCGAAAACCACTTGGTCTTCAGTGACAGCTGGTTGGTGGGTTGAGACAGAGCTAGCGTGCGGCCTGAACAAATCGAACCAACCAGCATGCATCTTCGTAGGTGCAATGAGACAAAGTGGCAAGAAAATGGTGAGAGCTACAAAGTTCTTCTTCATGATTCCCCCCTACAGTTGGATATTGTTAGCTGGTCTTTTTAAATTTTTTTATGTGTTCTGCATAGCGCTGGCACAGGCTGGCGGTCTTTCCATCAGCCGGCTGCGGGCGGCACCGTTGGTTCATGATGTAGCTTTCTGCGATGTGCAATCGAACAAAGTCTGTTGCTTTTTCGCATAGTCTGCTCGAGGCCAGATGTATGCCGTCGGTTTTTTCATTTAATTTCTTGTTGTGCAAGCGCGGACATACAGAAACCAGACCATCGATTGCGGCAAAAGGATTTTGCGACGGAGGGTATAAATCGGCCCGTTTTTCATGACTTTTTTTAAGAGTAGTTATTGCGTCGTCCACTTTACTGCGGGCGCGAGGTTGGTCGTGGAATATTTCCCAGAGGTGTACTGC
>SDBS01004396.1_pt1 | contig 13799 bp, 13 predicted proteins | sample 2277091 | NCBI WGS metagenome assembly SDBS01 (sample SAMN10404972, study PRJNA504765) | marine sediment metagenome | isolation source: marine sediment core GS10_PC15, 163 cmbsf | place: Arctic Ocean: Southern Knipovich Ridge | collected 2010
GCTTTTGGCTTTTTGGGTGTTTTCCAATCCCTGGCCGTCCTATTCACTTTTCAAGCAGCTTTTCCCCGGGTTCCGTTTTCCGAGTTCCGGGTTCCGGCCGCGCGCATCGCGCGCCTCTACCCTCTCCGGCGACCTACCCCTTTTTGCGCGCGCAAATGTGTAAGTTGGCCGGTACCGCCAAGCGGCAAGCCCCGGCGGGGCCGGGAATAAAAAAATTCCATTTTTCGGGGTAGCTTTTGAGGTGTGAGTGCAATTTTGCGCGCGCAAATGTGTAAGTTACAGCGTGTAACTGCTGAAAAAACAGAGAATAACGTCATTTTTCGATTCTACCGACGTTGCCCACGTCGCCGATCAGAAATCCTACAGCTCTGCCTCAAGATACGTAGGGAAGTACCTGTAAATCTTGGCATACCTTCTCCGTTCCTCGGTCGGCAGCCACGCAGGCTTTGGAACATTCGGGGCCAACCGTGGCAGCCTGCGATCTAGGTAGTTCGCCTCTCGCCAAGTCAGAACCGGCACTTCGATCAGACACGGATCTGGCCCTGTACGTACGAAGCTTAGGTCCGAGAACGCTTCCGGAGGCACCTTTCGTCGATCGCGACCGTTGACGAAGTAGCCGCCAACAGTCAGCATTCGCGCACCGTCAGCGTAGTGGAAATTGAAGAGCTGACAGTAGTCAAGACGCCATCGATCAACCGACGGGGCATTTCTATCGGCAAGTGTATCCGCTATCTCGTTGTGGATAACTTCGCGATAGGTTAGCGCCAAGCGCCACTTGGCCAATTCGGATCCCTTAGTGCCCTGAGGGATTCTATTCTCCCCAATTTGGTCGCGCAACGCGGCCAAACGCTGTTTCACTGTGGAGTCGCCGCCAGTCCCGGCCAAATGATCGGGCTTCGCGTCGACCGTCACCACGAGAACGCTTCCTGACCTGACATTCGCAACAACGGTGCTAACGTCCGCTAATACCTCGCTGTCTAGCGGCTTGTCGTAATCCAACCATACTATCGCTCGCTTCCTCCAAGGAAGGGTGGGAAGCACCTCGCTGGCCGTGCCCCAACACACCCTGATGCACGAGTACGGCTTGTTGAAGAGAAATCGGTCCTTTAGCTCCTCGGCGCATTCGATGCTCACAAGATCGGTTACGCCCAATCGCTGGTGGGCCAGAGTTAGGTCTTTGAACGAAATTGAGCCGAAGCCCACGTACCTGTACCGAGGAAGGGGTGAGACCGCCGATAGCCGCGCGAGGGCCTCACAGATCATCTTCCGTTCGATATTCTTGGCGGGCCGTAGCGTGTAGTCGAATTGCTCGAAGCTATGCTCGCTCATGTTTCTTCGCATTCCGCTTCGTAGTAGTAATTGAAGGTCTCCTCGCCAAGCTTCTTGTACGTTCTGACCCCCAACGTTCTCATGGCGACTCGGATCTTGTCGTGGGGCGCCTCGTATTGGATCCGCTGCATCACCGGTCCGGAAGGCGCTTTTCCCTTCTTGACCTGCGGGGTTACAAACGTGTCCCGCGTGTTCGTCTCGGCAACAGATGATGTACCCGAACCTTTGACGATGGTCTCAAGGGCACCTTCTTCGCCCGTCTCGCCCGTCTGCTGCTTCTCTTCCTTCAGTTTATTGAGAAAATCGATGACCGGTCGCATCAGGCTCATCATCTTCAGTCGAGCAGCCCGGTAAATGGCTGAATCTTGGTCCAAGCCGGTCTTGGTTGTGTTCCACGGCAATCGATCAGGGTCATCACAGTCGAAATAGGCAAAGCCGCGAAAGTAATTGTATTGCCCATGGAAGCCTGGGATCCGCGTCTCTCTATGCTCTCCCCAGCCTGTGACGGCCGACTTGTCGGCTTCTAGGACGAGCCGGCCATTGCAGAAGACGTGCCAGCCGGCTTGAGCTCGCGCCCCCTTGCTCTCGCTGGCTCCGAGTCCACAGTAGAGCTTGACTGTGACCGGCTTCGCGCCCGGACGCTTGTACACCGTCTTCCTATACGCCGGGGCGATTTGCCTGTCGTCCAGAAGCTGAATGGGGTGAGCAGTCGCGGGAATCTGGTTAACGGTGATACCCATCCCTTGGTCCAAGGCGGCCTGCAGGCGAGATCTGAGTTCGTCCCGAAGGGACTTTCGGAAGTTCGTAAGATCGAACTCCTCTGCGACATCTTTGTGTAGCTCGCTGACAACTATCGTCGTTCCTCGCTTGCTTACACGACTCCTGCGATTCCGGCTCATTCTTTCGAACTCGAACTCCCATCGGTCGTGTTTAGCCCATTTGGCCACATCAACCTCTATTGCAAAGCTGCTCGTGGCTGCAACAGACTGCACGCGGAAATGCCGACCGAGTTTGAAGAATGCTCTCTTCATTCCGACGCCGAACCTCCCGATAGAGTGCTTCACAGAGGGGGCATCCAGGGGGCGTCCGAAGCGGAAGGCGTATTTTCTGGCCAGCCCTACCTCTATCCCCCCGCAGTTGTCCACGACCCGAAATCGCTGGGGCGAGACCTCCACTCGAACCCAGAGACCTTTGAAAGACCGCTCACCGCGAGACCTGCGAGCTCCATCAACTGCGTTGTCGACTAGATCAACGATGGCGGGTATCAGCTGTATATCGCGTGTGAGCATTTCGATGAAGAGAGCCTTGGTCGGCATAGCGTCGACCACTCGTGTCGGCTGAGAAGGTTGCTGGCGAATTCTGCGAGGTTTTGCCACGCACCTACCTCCCTTCGTTGTGCACGCACCTGCCGATGCTTTGCGCAATGGCGCGCGCCAGCAAGGGCGGAACGGAGTTCCCGATCTGGCGGAAACCATGCCATTTGGTGGAGTGGAAACGGAACCAGTCAGGAAAGGAATGCAGCCTGGCCGCTTCTCGCACAGTAATGCAGCGAGGGTAGGTCGGATGGATGGGCCGGGCCGCGGTGTGGGAACCGTTTTCCGGCCCGGTGCCCGCCCTCAAGGCGGTTGCCAGCCCGTCCTTCTGAAGTCGGCTGAATCGGCTAACTGGCTCCGACGAGCCTGGCAAAGTGGCGGCGAACCGCTTGACGGTACTTGGAGAGTGAACGGTTCTCATGCATCCTGTAAGGCCGGAACCATTCGTGTCACGTCGTGCGGCTAGGTCTTCCGGATCGGCGACCTCTGATCGCAGTACCGCAGCGTACGGTGTGGCCTTGCCGAGCTTGCGTTTGAGCACATCCTCTTCCAGCAGATAGCCGACGTCGTCGACGTTCGGTAGGTCGCTGATTGCCGACCAGACCGTAGGTGCTGTCTCGCCCCAGGCTGCGGAGGCGGGACTCTTTCCCTGAGGGTATTCAGGCAGATCGAGCGCCTTCTTGGCCCCTAAGACGAACACTCGTTCGCGGCGCTGCGGGACTCCGTACTCGCTGGCGCAGAGCACTTCCACCTTTCGGACCGCGTAGCCGGCTCGCTTCACGCGTCGAACGAAAGAGTCCAAGAAGGCCTTGGCGTGTCCCGCGAGCAGCCCTGCAACGTTCTCCAGGACGAAGTAGCGGGGCCCCAGCTCACGCACGAGGCGAGCGAACTCGTAAAGCTGTCGATTGCGCGGGTCGTCGACTTCTCTTCTGCCGATCAGGGAGAATCCCTGGCAAGGTGGGCCACCGAAAAGGACGGCTATTCCGTCTTTGCCGCCCAGTCCGGCCTTCTTCCGAAGCTCCGATCCGGATAGCTTCGTGAGATCAGCCTGAACGGCCTTGGTCGTTGGGAAATTCAATGCGTAGGTGTCGACGGTGATCTTGTCGGCGTCGAAGGCGGCGACGACGTCGAACCCCGCCTGCTCGAAGCCGAGGGACATCCCCCCGACGCCGCAGAACAGGTCGATTCCCACCGGTCGGTTCTTATCCCTTTTCATGGTCGCTCAATTAATATATCGGCAGTAGCGTCGGACGCAACAGTTTTCACACATCGGATCTTTCGGGCGGCAACGCTTACGACTGTGGACGACGCAATCGACGTGGAACGCATACCGTCGATGCGGCGGCACGAGCGCCTCCAGCTCACGATGACACTGATCGGCTCTTTTCCTGGCGGTCCATCCAAGACGGGTCGCCACGCGATGCACGTGTCCGTCGACCGGCAGCACGTCCCTCCCCATGGTGTAGATGATCACACACTTGGCCACTTTTTCGGAGACGCCCGGAAGAGAGACCAGGTACGCTTCAACGTCGACGGTCGATCGGTTTTTCAGAGGGGAAAGCGTACATCGCCCAAAATCCTTCCTGATCGTCTGCAGGGCCGACCGGAGTTGTTCCGACTTGACCGTCGAGAGGCCGGCCGGCTCCAGGATCGCCCTCGCCACCGACTTGCGGGTGCGCAAGAGCTCGTTCCATGTCCGGAATCGCTTTTTCAGTCGACGATACGTCTGCACAGCGACCGGAGGCGACGTCTTGTTCGACAAGATAATGTACACCATGTCGTCGATAGGGCTCCGTGGGTTGCCCAGCCGCGGCTGGCCATACTCGGCTTCCAGTCGTTCGCAGACTCTGCGCACGACTTGGCCGCGCCTGGCTGGTCTCTCTCGCCAAATCTCTCCAGATCTCGCCGTGTCAGCGTCAACAGACACGAGGGGTTGTTTCTCCGACCCTAAGCTCCCGATTATATCGTGGCGACGCCAGGCATTTCACGCCGAATCGGGCCTACTCTTCCCGCTCTTCGGGCGGCAGCTCGGGCATGCGTGCCCGAGGTCCGCAAAGACCCCACCGGAATTCTGGCTCCGGGCTCCTGACTACACGGCGAAAAAAAGAAGGACCCTGGGGCGTGGGTGGACTGCCTGCCTATCGGCTTTCGGGCTATTGTGTGCGGTCGGGTGGACGGCCGGGAGTGCCTGCCTCGCGTGCGACTTCGTCGAGGCGCCGCGTGATCTTTTGCCAGTGCGTTCCATGCCAGAGCAGCTTGCCGCAGCGGCTGCAACGCCAGAACTTCTCGCAGTTGCGGTAGGCCAGCGGTGGGGCCTCGTCCATCACTTCGTGCTTGGGCACTTCGGTGAGTTCGCCGCCGCAGGCCATGCAGCGCGGCTGGCACAGGGGCAAGTCGAGTTCGGCCAGGACGAACTTCAGTCGCTGGAGCTTGGAAAGCTGCTGGGGAACGTAGAGGGCGCGGATCCGGCCGCTCTTGATGATGTTGCGGTCGAACAGCGGGCCGTCGCTGGAGAGGATCATCCGGCCGGGAGGAAAAAGGTGGGTCGTCGCCCTGCGGGCTTGACCCAGCCTACCAGCAGCTACTTCATGGCCGGTGGCCCCGACTGGTCGCGGCTTGTTTCTGGCCGGAATCGGCATTCCGAAGTCCCTGCCTGCCGGCAGGCAGGCGCAATCCCTGCCTGCCGGCAGGCGGGCGCAATCCGCAAACTGGCTCCTGGCTACGGGCTCCGGGTTCCGGGTTCCGAAACAGCGTCCCGCTCGCTTCCGGTCGCGGCTAGCGCGAGGCAGTGTCGGGGCTTGCGCGGTGGGGCGATGGCCGCCGCTGGGCCGGAAAAAAAACTTCGCCCGGGCGCGAGAAATTCTCTTTGACAGAGGTTTCGGCCCATGTATATTAGATTGTTTGCATCATGGCTGCGCATGGTGTCTATCCGTGCGCGGCCGCGTTGGAAGTATTGAACTTTTCAGGACATCGCTAAGACGGCGTCGTTCGGCCAAAGGACAAGATGGCTCAATATCCGGCGGTGTTGTCTAGCCTTTTCACGAGCGGTTGAGGTATGCACTGGCTGAAGTATCTCCCGGCGATGTGCTGCTGTAGCTCAGTGGTAGAGCGCATCCTTGGTAAGGATGAAGTCGTGGGTTCGACCCCCACCAGCAGCTTGCCCTGAGTCGCGGCGCGCCGGGATCGAAGGGCTTGTGCAGCGGCACGAGCCGTCGGTTGGCGGCCCCGGTCGGCGGCGGAAAGGTAACGGCCGCCAGCGCGCATCGCGACGTTTGGAAAAAACCGTTCAGCAATTGCGGCTGTTGAGGCCGAGCACGGTATTTCGAAGGTTGAAATCGTATTGGCATCGCGGCACGGCCGCGTGATCGTTCCTATACCGGCAAAGGAAAGCCCAAGGAAACACCAGTAAAGAGGAGCATGAGGAATGGCCAAGGAAGTATTCCAGCGGACCAAGCCGCACGTCAACGTCGGCACGATCGGGCACGTGGACCATGGCAAGACTACGCTCACCGCGGCAATGACCCTGGTGCTGGAAAAGCAGGGGCTAGCGAAGTACAAGACCTACGACCAGATCGCCAAGGCATCGGAGTCACAGGGCCGCCGCGACGCTACGAAGATCCTGACCATCTCCACTGCCCACGTGGAGTACGAATCGGTAAACAGGCACTACGCGCACGTGGACTGTCCGGGGCACGCCGACTATGTCAAGAACATGATCACGGGCGCCGCCCAGATGGATGGGGCGATCTTGGTGGTTTCGGCCTCCGACGGACCAATGCCGCAGACGCGGGAGCACGTGCTTCTGGCCCGCCAGGTGAACGTGCCGCAGTTGGTCGTTTTCCTCAACAAGACCGACCTGGTGGACGACCCGGAACTGCTGGAGCTGGTGGAGCTGGAAGTCCGCGAGCTGTTGACCAAGTACGAGTTCGACGGCGACGCCGTTCCGGTGATCAAGGGTTCGGCCACGAAGGCCCTGCTGGATGCCGAAGGCGAGGACGCCGAACCAATCAAGGAGCTGATTAAGGCGCTGGACGAGTATATTCCCGAGCCGGAGCGCGAAGTGGACAAGCCCTTCCTTATGCCCATCGAGGACGTCTTCTCCATCAAAGGCCGCGGCACGGTCGGCACGGGCAGGATCGAGCGAGGCATGGTTAAGGTTGGCGATCAGGTTGAGGTCGTCGGCCTGGGCGAGACACGCACCACGACAATCACCGGCGTGGAGATGTTCAACAAGACACTGGAAGAAGGCCAGGCCGGCGACAACGTCGGCTGCCTGCTGCGTGGCATCGAAAAGACAGAGCTTGATCGCGGGCAGGTTTTGGCCAAGCCCGGCAGCATCACCCCGCACCAGAAGTTCGAGGGCGAGGTATACGTGCTGACCAAAGAAGAGGGCGGCCGGCATAGCCCCTTCTTCACCGGCTACCGTCCGCAGTTCTACTTCCGCACCACGGACGTAACCGGCACGATCAAACTGCTGGGCGGAGCCGAGATGTGCATGCCCGGCGACAACGTCCATATAGAGGTCGACCTGCTGAATACATCCATCGCCATGGAAGACGGCCTTCGATTTGCCATTCGTGAAGGCGGCCGTACCGTCGGCGCTGGCGTGGTTACCAAGATACTGGAGTAGTTTTGGCATGGCCAAGTCGAAGGCGCGCGAGTACGTCTGGCTTCAGTGCAGCGAATGCGGCGAGCTGAATTATCGTACGCAAGTTCGCACGCAAGGTGGCGTGCCCAAGTTGAAGCTGAAAAAGTACTGCCCGAGGGGCAGAAAACATACTGAGCACAAGCTCAAGCGGAAATGAGATTGGCGCCTTTGCCGGGTTAGCCGCTGAGAAGGCTCCGGCGGGCGCAGGCGTTAGAACACCCCCTGGGAGAGCATGCAACAGAAAGATACGGCAGTAGCTCAATTGGCAGAGCAGCGGTCTCCAAAACCGCAGGTTGGGGGTTCAAGTCCTCCCTGCCGTGGTGTTTGGATACCGGGACGCGACCTGGCGGCAGGTATGACTGGCCCGTTGGCGTGCGGATCGAGCGGACGAGAAGAAGGCAGGCGGCTGGAAGCAGGCGGCGGAGCCACCGGCTGACATCGCGGCAGAGATTACCCTAACAGCCAAGAAGGGTGAGTTGTGTCGTCTGACAGACCGCGATGCAAAACGCGGACCAAAAAGATCCGAAAGGACACAAGCAGGCAAAGCGATGTTTCAGATCTACAAGAAAGGTCAGGGTAAGTATACCCGGCTGGTTACGTTGGCCGTTGCGGTGTTCATAGCCGTCCTGGTGGCCGGGGCGCTGAGTAGCCTGCTCTATGGTTACGCGGTGACGAGGCCGCCTATGTTCCGCTTCGGCATCCCGACGGTTATCGCAATCGCGATGGCGGTAGTGGTGCTTTGGCTGATCAATCGAGTTAAATCGGCTGACTTTCTCATCGCCACCGAGGGCGAGATGAAGAAGGTTTCCTGGTCGAGCAAGAGAGAGATTGTTGGCTCGACGAAGGTGGTGATCGTCACCACTTTCATGCTGGCGGCGATACTCTTCGGCGTGGACCTTGTGTTTATCTTCCTGTTCAAATGGGCGAAGGTATCCGGCTGAGTGGCAGCGCGGGACGCTTCGAAGAGGCTCCGAAGGATAACAGAGCGACAATGGCTAATCGATGGTACGTTTTGCGTGTGGCGTCGAACAAAGAGGATAAGGTGCGCGAGGCGCTGGTCCGCAAGGTCAAGATCGAGGGCCTTGAGGGCAAGATCGGACGGATTTTGGTGCCGACCGAGCGTCGCCCGAGCCCGCGTAGCCGCCCCGGCGGCAAGAAGTACGTCGAGCGAAAAATGTACCCGGGCTATGTTTTCGTTGAGATGGATCTGGAAGAAGAGGGCTCGATCGGGGAGGACGCCTGGTTTCTTATCCGCGAGACGACCGGAGTGGGGGACTTCATCGGTTCGGCGGGTAAACCGACACCCATGAAACAAGGCGACGTCGATAAGATGCTGATGCAGGTCGAAAAGGCCCAGGAAGGCGCGCCGATCTCCGTCGGGTTTGAAAAAGGCGAACCGGTCAAGATCAAGGAGGGGGCGTTTGAAAACTTCGAGGGTGCGGTGGAGGAAGTTCTGCCGGACAAGGGCCTGATTCGTGTGGTGGTGACGATTTTCGGCCGGCCGACTCCGGTCGAACTGGAATACTGGCAGGTGGAGAAAGCTTGAGCGTCTGGTCGATTTCAGGGCCCTTGGCCGCAAGGACCGACAGGGTCGGCGGCTTAGGCAGCTGCCGGATCGATCGCCGAGCAGTCCGAGCCAGCGGGAGTTGAGGATGGCGAAAGCAATTATAGCCAAGATCAAGATACAGGCACCTGGTGGCCAGGCAACCCCGGCTCCGCCGGTCGGTCCGGCCTTGGGCCAGCACAACATCTCCCCGGGACAATTCGTCTCGCAGTTCAACGAGGCGACGAAGGAATATAACGGCATGCCGATTCCGGTGGAAATCACCGTCTATGCCGACCGGACGTATTCGTTCATTATCAAGAGCCCGCCGGCTGCGGCCCTGCTGAAAGAGGCCGCCCAGGTCGTCAAAGGCTCCGGCGTACCCAACAAGGAGAAGGTCGGCTCGGTGAGCCGCCAGCAGGTCCAGCAGATCGTTGAGAAAAAGAAAGCAGACCTGAGCGCCTTCGACATGGATGCGGCCTGCAAGATCATAGAAGGCACAGCGCGGAGCATGGGCATCGCCATCAAAGAATGATCGGCGACTTGTGCTTGTTGATCTCGTCAGCAGGCCGAGAGGAGTTAAGATTGCCAGAGAAGCACAGCAAACGCTACACGCAGTGCCTGGAAGCAGTGCCGAAGCAGAAGGTTCCGATCGCCGAGGCGGTGGAGATCATCAAGGGCTTTAGCAGCACTAAATTCGATCCGACGGTGGAATTGGTGATGCATCTGGGTATCGACACTCGTCATGCGGAGCAGAATCTTCGCGGCTCGATTTCGCTGCCGCACGGCATCGGTGCTAGCCGGAAGGTGATCGCCTTCTGCGAGGGCGATGACGTGGAGGCCGCTAAGGCCGCCGGCGCCGTCGAGGCCGGCGGTGAAGAGCTTGTCGAGAAGATCCAGAAAGGTTGGATGGACTTCGACGTGGCCGTGGCCCCCCGGGCGATGATGAAGACTGTTTCCAAGCTTGGTCGCCTCCTCGGCCCGCAGGGCAAGATGCCGTCGCCCAAGGCCGGAACGGTCGTGGACGATGTGGCCAAGGCCGTCAAGGAGTACGCCGCCGGCAAGGTCGAATACCGCAACGATGAGGGCGGAAACATGCACGTCCCCGTCGGCAAGGCCAGCTTCGAGGCGGCCAAACTCCGCGAGAACATCGAGATGTTCGTGGAGCACGTTAAGAAACTGCGTCCGGCTTCTACCAAGGGCACGTATATCAAGAAGGTTTGCCTTTCGGCGACGATGTCGCCGTCGGTGCCGGTTGACGTGCAATAGGTTCTTGGCCCGAAAGGTGCAGTTATGAGTAAACCGGTCAAAGAACTCATTCGTAAAGAATTAGTTAGAAGATTCCAAGATCTGACATCGCTGGCGATTGTCGATTTTGCCGGCATCGACGCGATCACGACTCATCGGATTCGCGGACGCCTGCGCGAGAAGGACATCCGCCTGACGGTGGTGAAGAACTCCATTGCGCGGCAGGCATTCGATGTCATTGGCCTCAAAGGAGCCCGGGATCTGTTCGACGGACCCTGCGCAGTGGCCTTCGGAACCGACCCTGAGCGGGTACATCTGGTAGCGGTTGTTCGGGAGCTTCTGGACATTGGCAAGGCGACGCCGAACCTCACGGTCAAGGCTGCTTTGCTGGATGGCGAGGTCTTTAGAGCGGATCGCATCCGGGAGTTGAGTGAGTATCCGACCCGCCAGGAGGCCAGCTCGCGGCTGGTGAGCCGCTTCTTGGCGCCCGGAGCAAGGCTGGCCAGTTGCCTAATCGGCCCGGGGGCCACCATCGCCGCGATCGTGAAGGTCATCGATGAGAAAAAGCAACAGCAAGGCGATTCCGGCCCCGAAGGGGCCGACTGAGAATCTTTTGATTACCTGTTTTGTCGGCTGCAGATTGGTCCCTATCGGGATGAAATGACGCTGGCGTGGCGTCGCCTATCAGGCCGGCAGGTACCATAGACGGAGTTTCGTGAAATGGCTGAAGAAACTGCGACAAAGGGAAAGGCCCAAAAGAAAGAGGGCAAGCAAGAAGAGCCCGAGAAGGAAGCGTCAAAGAAGGAATTCACCAAAGCCGTCAAGACGTTAGGCGACAAGCTCGTTGAGCTGACCCTGAAAGAAGCGGTCGATCTGGCGGAGTATTTGAAGGAAGAGCACGGCATCGAGCCGGCCGCTGGTGGGGCTGTCATAATGGCCGCCCCGGCGGGCGCCGGCGCGGCCGCTGCCGAAGAGATCGAGCAGACCGCCTTCGACGTCATCCTTAAGAGCGTCGGCGATAAGAAGATCCAGGTCATCAAGACCGTCCGGGCTATGACTTCCCTGGGCCTCAAGGAGGCCAAGGATCTTGTGGAAGGCGCCCCCAAGCCGGTCAAGGAGGCTGTCTCCAAGGAAGATGCCGAGGAGGCCAAGAAGCAATTGGAAGCCTCCGGAGCCACCGTCGAGATCAAGTAATTCGCGGGAGCGCGGAATTGGGCAAAGCTCCCGGCGCAGTTGGCATGGACAAGGTTTGACCCGAGCGGCTGAGGTTAAAGTTGGTGGACCTGAGCAGCTATAACAGAGGGTATTATCATGATGCAAATGGATAGGATGCGCGACTTTTCCAAGGTGGGCGACGCGGTTCCCGTTCCGAACCTGATCGACATTCAACTGGTCAGCTACAACCGCTTCCTGCAGCCGAACGTCGATGCGCAAAGGCGCAAGAACGAGGGGCTGGAGGGTCTCCTTCGCGAAATCTTTCCGATCCACAGCTACGACGAGAAGAGCTTCCTGGAATATCTCCACTACGATCTGGGCGAGCCGCGATACACCGTCCGAGAATGCCGGGACCTCAAGCTGACCTACGGGATGCCGCTTAGAATCCGCTGTCGGCTGATCCGTAAGGATTCCAAGGAGGTTCTGGAGGAGAGCATCTATCTCGGCGAGGCCCCGATTATGATCGGCGGCGGGGAGTTCATCATCAACGGGGCCGAGCGTGTGATCGTCTCGCAGTTGCACCGCTCTCCGGGAGTGGATTTTACGGTGGAAATGGAAGAGTCCGACCGCCCGCTTCACGGTGCGCGGATCATCCCCGAGCGCGGCAGCTGGATCGAACTTGGCGTGACGAAGAAAGATTCGCTGGTCATACGCATTGATCAGTCCAGCAAAACCCCAGCCACGACGTTCCTGCGGGCGATGGACGAAAAGTACGGCACGGACGCCAAGATCATCCGCGAATTCTATCAGACCAAGACTCTCAGCACGGGAAAGCTTCGTCCGGAGATGTATCTGGTCGAGGCGTTCGTGGATCAGGACAGCGGCGAAGAGCTGGCTCCGGCGAGCGGGCAGATCGGCGAGGCGCTGAGCAGAATTGTCTCCTCGCCGGTCAAGAAGGTGGAGGTCGTCGAGCGGCCTGGTGATCCGCTGATACTCAACACACTCTCTGAGGACGCCGCGGACAGCCACGAAAACGCCCTGCTGAGGATCTACATGCGCCTGCGTCCTGGCAACCCGCCGCAGGTGGAGAAGGCCAAGACGCTCTTCCGGGAAAAGTTCTACGACGATAACCGCTACCGCCTGGGCAAGGTCGGCAGGTTCCGCATCAACCGCAAGTTCCTGCAAGAGACCTCAGAGAAGATCATGGCCCTACAGGTCGAGGATTTCGTCAACACGCTGAAGTACATCCTGAAACTGCGGAGCGGCGAGGGGGTAATCGACGACATCGATCACCTGGGCAACCGCCGCCTGCGGACCATCGACGAATTGGCCTCCGAGGAGTTGCGCAAAGGTTTCCTTAAGCTCCGCCGCACGGTGCAGGAGCGACTGAGCCTCAGGGACCAGAGCGAGATCACGAAAATCGCCGAGCTGATCAATTCCAAGAGCATCTCCTCGAGCATGGATTTCTTCTTCGGCCGCAGCGAGCTCAGCCAGGTGGTAGACCAGCAGAACCCGCTGAGTCAGTTGACGCACGAGCGACGTTTGTCGGCCTTGGGTCCTGGCGGGCTGAACCGCAAACGGGCTGGCTTCGAGGTCCGCGACGTGCACATCAGCCACTATGGGCGAATCTGCCCGATCGAGACGCCCGAAGGGAACAACATTGGACTAATAAGTTCACTGAGCATTTATGCCGGAGTGGACGAGTATGGCTTCTTGACCACGCCGTACCGCAGGGTCAGAGGCCGCACGGTCACCGATGAGGTCGTCCACGTTCGAGCGGACGAGGAGATGGAGGGGACCCTGGCGCCGTCGGATTCGCTGTCATTGGCCGCCAGCGGGGGCGTCCATCGCCTGCCTGCCGAACATGTGCTGGCCCGAGTAGAGGGCGAGGTGAGCATGGTGGACGGCAGCAGGGTTGACTATGTGGACATCTCGCCGAAGCAGACGGTCGGTGTTTCGGCCGCGTTGATCCCATTCTTGGAGCACGACGACGCCAACCGGGCGCTAATGGGCTCGAACATGCAGCGTCAGGCCGTGCCGCTCATTCGCACCGAGCCGCCTATCGTCGCAACGGGCATGGAAAAGATCGTGGCGGAAAACTCCTCCATGGTCGTCCGGGCCCGCGAGGCAGGAACCATAACATACGTCGATGCCGAGCGGATCGTCATCGACAATACCGACGAGTACGAGCTGCGAAAGTTCGAGAAACTCAACGAACGAGCCTGCCAGAATCAGAGGCCCATCGTGCGACAAGGCCAGCGGGTGAGAACCGGACAGATCATCGCCGATGGCTCAGCCGTCTCCAACGGTGAACTGGCACTCGGGCGAAACGTGCTGGTGGCGTTCATGCCCTTCGACGGCTACAACTTCGAAGACGCAATCCTGATCTCCGAGCGGCTCGTCAAGAAGGATATGTTCACCTCGGTCCACCTTGAGGAGTACGAGGTGGAGATCCGCGAGACCAAGCTCGGGCGAGAGGAATTCACCCGGGACATTCCGAACGTTTCCGAAAGGGCGCTGCAGAATCTCGATGAATACGGGGTGGTGCAGGTCGGCACGAGGG
>SDBS01004397.1_pt1 | contig 13799 bp, 15 predicted proteins | sample 2277091 | NCBI WGS metagenome assembly SDBS01 (sample SAMN10404972, study PRJNA504765) | marine sediment metagenome | isolation source: marine sediment core GS10_PC15, 163 cmbsf | place: Arctic Ocean: Southern Knipovich Ridge | collected 2010
TATTGAATATAAACTGCATCAGTTTGATACTACCATCTCTGGGAAGGAAATGAGTGAGTTTATTCAAAAACTAAATGGAGACAAAAATGTTAGTGGAATAATTCTCCAAATGCCTCTACCTCAAGCTTTAGATGCTCGAACCCTTCAGGCTACCATTCATCGAGGCAAAGATGTGGAGGGAGTTTCTGCAGCTAATATGGGTATGGTAGTTTTTGGCAGTCCCATTTTGGGACCCTGTACGGCTATGGCCATCATGGAGCTCATAAAATCTACCGGTGTAGATCTCTATGGCAAAGAAGCGGTCATGGTAGGCCACAGTGATATTGTGGGCAAACCCACCGCCCTCCTTCTCCTGGATAAGTTTGTCACTATCAGCGTCTGCCATATTGCTACTGGAGAAAGGGGGACTATGCCGGAGTATGTCAAGAGAGCAGAAATTCTTATCGTGGCTGTGGGAAAAGCCCACCTCATCAAAGGAGAATGGATAAGAGAGGGAGCCATAGTTATCGATGTGGGGATCAACCGGGTGGAAGGAAAGATTGTAGGAGATGTAGAATTCGAAGGGGCTAAAGAGAGGGCATCTTACATTACGCCAGTACCGGGAGGAGTAGGGCCGGTTACCACGGCTATTCTCCTGAAAAATACTGTAGAAGCAATAAAGCTAAGGATAAGATAACTACTCCCCGCTTCGAATATCTTCTCTAAATAAGGAAATCTAAGATCATCTTTTCCAGAGCTCTTCCTTGATCTTCTCTACCTGTCTTTATTGACAGCTCTGTTTCCACTAACCCATGATATCCATTGATCAACTCTTCTTGAGTGAACTCCTTAGAAGCCTGGATGTATGAGCGGGCAATATCCCAATAAAAACGGGTATAATGTCCCTTGGCGGGAAATATGATAGAACAGGCGTCCTGTGGGGTAGTCCTAGCTCCTTTTTCCTTCAATCTCAGCAGGATCTTAATCTCCCGGGCAATTAGAGCGTGGATTCGGGTGGGTTTCTCCCCTCTATCCAAAAGCTGGGAGAGACTCAAGAGAGCTGTAGGTACCCTTCTTTCCCGGATGGCTTTGGTCAGATCAAAGATGTCAGGATCTGTTCCTTTTCCCACCAGTTTTTCCACATCCTCCTTCTCTATAAAGGCTTTAGGATGAGAAAACAAAACTAGCTTTTCGATTTCCCCCCTCAGGCTACGAAGGTCATTTCCTACCCTTTCCTGAAGATAAATCCCTGCCTGAGGAGAGATTTTCTTTCCCTCCTTTTTCACCCTCCCCCTGATCCAATCAATAACTTCTTCATCTCTTAAGGGGTAAAAGAAAACAATCTTCCCCCTTTCCTCAAAACTTCTATAAAACTTTGTTTTTCTGTTGAATTTCCTTCCGAGACCCACCAGACAGGTAGAGAGCATCGGATGATCCAGGTATTCAACCATAGCTTTCCCATAAGCCGGAAGGCACTCATCCATACCTCTTGCAATAACCAATCGCCTCTTTCCCCGAAAAGGAAAAGTATTAACCAATTCTAAAAGATGAGAGATGGAAGTATCCCGGCAAGAAAAATCCTCGCAGTCAAAATCTTCATAACCGGGAAAAATTAGGATCTCTCTAAGCTTCCTTAAAGCCTCTTCCTTAAGATAATCCTCCTTTCCTTCAAATAAATAGACAGAGGCAATTCTTCCCTCCCCTATCTCTTTTATAAGATCACGGTATTTCATCCCTGCCTCATCCTTTTTTTGTCCTTGCATTGCTTAAGTTCTAATATCTCAAGAATATCGAGGGACTCTTCTTCTCCCTCCATACCCGTATAAATCTTCTAAATACTAATATTTTCCTGAGGGATCAAGGATATTAGAGGCGATTTTATCGGCTGCCTTGAGTCCCGTCCCTGTAAGAGGAACCACGGTAACTTCGGAGGAATGAATCAACCCCCTGTTGATGAGCTTACCCAGGGCTGCGGGAGCCGCGGCCGAGGTAGGTTCCAGGAAAAAACCTTGGTGCGAGAGTTCCCTTAAGGAACTGACAATTTCCTCGTCAGAAACCTTCAAAAATGTCCCCCCTGATGATTTTACCGCTTCAACAATCTGCTTCCAGCGAAGGGGCATACTAATACCAATCCCTTCAGCCAAGCTTTCCTTCTTGGCAATTTGAGGCAGATAAGTAAGACCCTCATGAAATATTCGAAAGAGGGGACAGCAATTCTCTGATTGAACAGCAAAAATCCGGGGAATTTTTTTGATCATCCCCGATGCCTCAAGTTCCTGGAAGCCTAAATAGGCACCTAATAGGAGAGTGCCATGACCCACCGGGATGATGAGGTTATGGGGAACTTCCCATCCCAGCTGCTCCCAGATTTCAAAGGCAAAAGTCTTGGTTCCCTGAAAAAAGAAAGGGTTCCAGTAATGGCTAGCATAGTAAGTTTGCTCTGCAGCTTCAAAGGCTGCCCTGGCCGTATCTTCCCTTGATCCAGGCACTTTCACTAACCTGGCTCCGTACATCCTTATCTGGGTCAGTTTACTAAATGAGGTGGCTTCTGGTACATAAATGTGACAGGTTATCCTGCAGGCAGCACAGTAGGCAGCTATAGCTGCTGCTGCATTACCGGAAGAATCTTCCACTACCTCCTTGATCCCTAGCTCCCCTACCTTGCTTATCAATAGGCTAGCTCCACGATCTTTGAAAGAACCGGTAGGAAAGAGGTATTCCAATTTAAGAGCGACTCTGTAGCCTTGAAAATCCCGAAAGACCAGAGGAGTAAAACCTTCATCAAAGCTAATCATCCCTAGCTCGGCCTCCACAGGCAAAGCTTCCCGGTACCTCCAGAGACTCGGTCTCCTTTTGACTATTTTCTCCCGGGGGAACTGAGAACAAATGAGAACATCCAGGGGCGATCCACATTGACATCGCCAAATAGGCTCATTGATTCCGTATTTTCTCCGGCAGCTGGAACACCAAAGTTCCATAGCTACTTCTTTTCACATTTTAGGGACATAATAATCCACCCGGATCAGGCCTCAGTCTTGGGAATAGGCTTCCCTTACCGCTGCCTTGGCAAGAATATGGGTAGGATCAAGCACTGGTACAAAAAGATCCTCTGATTTCAGGACTAAAGAAACTTCTGTACACCCGGCTAAGACAATCTTGGCTCCCCTGTCTATGAGAGATCTAGCTATTTTGATGATTTTTTTCTTGGGTTCTTCGAAATAGCCAGCCTTAAGACCCCTCTCACCATAAATAGCATCCATTACCACCTCTTGGCTAATTTTATCCGGGATCCCTACCTGCCAATCTATTTCCTCAAATGCCTTATGATAAATTCTGCTTTTGATGGTCCCGGTGGTGGCAAGAAGACCCACTTTTCCTGCCAGGGGAAACTGCTCTTTTACCGTCTTTCGTGTCTCTTCGACCATATTAAGAACGGGGATGCTGATCTTTGCCTCAAGGTCTCCTAAGAAATAATGAGCGGTATTGCAGGGAATGACAATAAAGTCTGCTCCTGCTCTTTCTAAATTCTTAGCTGTCTCTATCATTTTAGGCAAAGGGCTAGGTCCTTTGCCTAAAATAGCTTCCGTGCGATCAGGGATCTGGGGATTGTCATCAATGATAATTCTTAAGTGATCCTGATCCTTCTGGGCAGGGGTGGCTTTTATAATTTTGAGAAAAAGATCCACCGTAGCATAGGGGCCCACTCCTCCCAGTATCCCTATGGTTTTTTTCACCATTGAGAATATCTTTTCCGCTGCTCAGCTAGCTTCATTGTCTTCTCCCCGTCATTCTGAGCACCCCCGCTATTTTACTACTGCTCCCTCGTCTGTCAAGCAAATCAATCATCTTTCTTGAAGTTTCCCCAAATCCTATCTGAAATCGTCAGCTTTCTCAGGCAAAAGTACTCTGTCACTTCACCATTTTCTCTATATATTATAAATTCAGGATCCTCACAAAATGCTGATGGAATCTTGGGTAAACAGCAAAGTTATTGAGGTTGACAAAGAACCTCGGCATAGTATTATTGAAAATAATTTTCAAAAAATATACTAGCATAATAGACTCAAGAAAATCGAACGCTATAAATAATTGAATAAAGGAAAAAATTAAACCCGGAGAAGATCACAAAAAAACGGGGATGGGTGATAGTGGGTAAATATAAAAACTCTTACATAAAGGTTTACAGACGCCTTAAAGTAGCTGGGATATCCAGCAAGAAACAAGAAACAGAATTCCTGGTTAAGTGTGAGGTTTTTTTAGAGGATAAACCCGGATCGCTGGCCGATTTCTCTTCCCTAATAGCTGAGAGAAAGGGGAATATTGGTTTTTTTCATTACGATAGATCCGTAGACTGCAATAGGATCGCTGCAGGAGTGCAATATGATAATAAAAATAACCTATTCAAATTCCTACAACTGTTACCGGAAAAAGATTATTATTCCCTTAAGAATGAGCTACGTAAAGATGAAATACAGGTAATGACCCCGGAAAGTGTATTAGAGGTGAAAGTCAGATTAATCAATAAACCCGGTTCCTTAGCGGCTTTTGCACTACTTCTCAAAGAACATCGAGCTAATGTTCTCTATATGCTTTACGACGAGGATATTGACCCCGAATCAGCAGCTATAGCTTTAGCTACAGAGAACCCCGGAGAAGTAAACAGTCTGCTTGGTGCTATGAATAGCAAGGGCTACAACTATAAAGTGGTTTATAGGGGCTCGGATATAAAGGAAGTAGATCACATTATTGGTCTTAAGTTAGTAGAAAAGTTCTTTCTGCGACTACAGAAGTTAGTTAGCAGCCAAGATGTACAGGAACTCATGGCAGTTGTTGATTCTTCAAAGAAGTTATATACTGAGCTGGTACGTTTTTACTCTGAGATGGGTAATCATCTGGAAAAGGGGAATGTCTTTGAAGATATATTAACTTTTGCCTCTACATCTATAGCTAAAGTTGGGAAGAATTTCCATGTTAAAGAGTTACCTCCTTTGCAATTCGAGGATAATATTCAGCTTTTCACTTTTCGCCTTCCGACGGGAGGAAATATATTCATTTTTCTTCGCGATGGTGAGATAACCATGTTTGATGCTGGATACGGGTTATACTATGAGGATATTAAAAATCTACTTAAAAGGAAGAAGATGGATCCAGGTCATGTTAGACGAATATTCGTATCGCATCCCGATGCAGATCATATAGGCAGTGCTGGATATTTCGCCGAGGAATTTGGTACGCAGGTGTTTATGCATACAGATTGTAAAGGGATAACAGGTAATGAGAATAGGGCATACGGTACCCATACGAAACTTTCAAAATTGAATAAGCATTTTACTGTGCTGGTGAATAGATTCACAAAATGTAAGTATCCAGAGAAAGTTAGTTTTTTCTCCACATCAGTCATTGACAAGGTCGAAACTTTTAATGTGATAGACACCTTCCCGGTTGGTAATTTGGAATTTCAAGTGTTGAAAAGTCATGGAGGTCACATTCCTGGACAAGTCTTTTTTCTTAATAGAGAGCACGGACTATTCTTTTCCTTTGATTATTTGATAAATATCGCCAGTCTTTCTACTGAAGAAAAAGATTATATGAGTTTACCCCGATACTTCATGACAAGTACGAACACCAATAGCCGGGTCTTCAAAGAAGAAACGAGCTCTCTTATGGATGTTATTTTCCTTTTGGATAAGGAACTGAAGAGACGAGGTAAATCTGTATTAATCTTTCCCGGCCATGGTAACTACTATCGATATCAAGAAGAATTTCCTTATCCTGTAAAATAGATAGTTAAAAACCCTCCTCATCCCCAGAGAGGAGATAACTCTTTGTACATTTCTCTCCCGAGGATACAATCTTATGTATCTTTGCCCATTGAGTCACTTTTAAACTTTAAAGCACCAAAAAATAGTCCACCTTTAATTTTTAACGGAATTATACCCTTGACAACTTCAAAGGTCACAATTATAGTAGAAAAAAATCAAACTTGACAAAGAGATCAATAATTTGTTACAAAAGCGTTTAAAACACATCGCTGACTGTAATAGCAGTGGGGTTGACAGATTGCCTTTTTTTTGTATACTATAAATAGAGTTTTCTTGCTTTTTTTCTTCCTTACCAATTGACCATCTTGTATAGCACATTTTTCCGGGAAGAAGGCATGGCAGAATGCTACCAGCGTCTGAATCTTAGGATTGTGCGGAAGGGACATATTCTAACGTTAAGATTATACTTGAGTTTTATTGTTTGTCAAGCCAAGTATTAGCTTGACCTTTTTTTTAATCGTATCGGGAGGGTCCATAGAACAAAATGGAGTCTTGCGGGACATGTAAAATGAGAGAATATACATATTTTGATATAGCAAATTACTTTCTACACAAGGCGAAGGAAACTGCTATCACCGTTACCAACCTGAAACTACAAAAGCTGGTATATTATGCTCAGGCGTGGCACTTGGCTATCCATAATGAACCCCTTATGAAGGGGGCCACATTCGAAGCATGGATACATGGCCCAGTAATCCACGAGTTGTGGAATGAATACAGAAATCATAGTTATGAACCAATTAACGAAGAAGTGACTCCTCCAAAACTGGACGCTAGGACCGATCAATTTTTAGAAGAGGTTGTTGAAGTGTACCTTGACAAAGATGCGTATACTATGGAATTGATGTCACACAGAGAAGATCCATGGATACTTGCAAGAAAGGGATGTGCGGATAATGAACGGTGTACCAATATAATATCAGAAGAATCAATGAGGACTTACTTTAAAAGTCGTTTGAAACAAGAGGAATAATGAGGGGCATACTATGAGAATAAATTCTCATAGTATGATAAAACCCACACCCCCTACTGCGGACAAAACATCCTTTTCGTTTCGGTATTTGACGCCGGGACCGGACAATAAATTCTGTTATAAAGAAAAAAGCAGTGCATATTTCTGTAAGGTCATTGAACGGCTTAAAGGTATTTGTGGGTGGAAACCGGAGGAACTAAAGACAAGTCGAAGTCCGTCATTGAAGTGTAATCCAATAGAGTGGAAGGACCCAAATGTCACCGAGCCCTGTTTTGGTCTACCCAATGAAGAAGACCTGGTGGGTGGAGAGGCATATGAGTTTTGTGTGTCCAGGAATGCACATGGAAGGATGCATGGGTTCTTCCGTGACACAATCTTTCATATAGTATGGCTTGACCCAGATCATAAGCTTATTAAAAGTTCTAAATAGATCTTTTTTGTACTAATTGCCGTATGTGAGGGCATGATTCCATCATAAAAGGTAATTCAGCAGATAGCGGAGGTGTAACCACAGATTTAACGGTTGGCTGTGGTAGAGTGCCTCCGGGGTTGATATTATTAGAGACCTGCCGGGATGTGACAGCACGAAATCTCGGTTATGCAATTCCTCCTAAGGGAGTAGCGACGGCATGAAGGATCAGACTAATAGTTCCAAGGATTACCTCAGCCCACAGAATATTCTGAGGTCCCACCATGACAAATAAACCGAAACATGCGCTTCCTGTTATTCACGCCATGCTAATATGTGAGAGAGTAATTGTGGAGGAGGGCAGTCAGAAAAAGACATTAGTTGGAATATTTTCTGGAATTACTTGTAGGAAATTGCCTCTGATATGGCCGGAACTATGGCTTTATGTTAATCTCTCAGATGTGGTGCGACGTCACATCATAAAGACGGAGCTGGTGTGTTTAGAGGATAACCGTCAGTTATTGGAAAACAAAGGCATCTTAGAGCGAAAGAAACTCCTGGACTGGGAGCTTACATGGAGTTTTAGGGGGATACGTTTTGGAAAATTGGGAACCTACGCATTTCGGTTTTGGGTTGATGATGACATAATAGGCGAAAAATATCTCCATTTGAGGAGCGCAAAATGATAATGACAGAACAGGGCTTAGCAGTCGCCCAGAGCAAGATCTTTAGAAAGGAAAAAACAGGAAAACTGCCTAACGGATTGTCTATGGAAGGACATCATATAGACCAGAAATTTATGCTTTATTATAGATCTATTCTTCGTGATGTAGGTAATGTAGAAAAGTCTGTACTGATACTTAAAGAATCTGTACGTGTTTACAGGTTAAGAGAACTTGAATCTGATAGATACGTTTTGCGTAAGGTCCTATTCGTTCAGATTGAGAAAACTGAAGACGGGAAGACATTTATTGCTAAAGTTCCTTGGCTAGACATCTTTGGTCTAGGTGAAACAGAAAAAGAAGCAATAAATGATTTTCAATTGAGTTTGATAGAAGATTATAAGCTTTTGAAAGAGGAAGAAGATAGGCTAAGTAATCATCTCCAAGAACATCTTGGCGATTTGACTACGGTCTTGCGGGAATTATAATGTCATTGAAAGCTAGAGATGTGGATAGTGTATTTGATAAATTCGAGATGAAAATCAAAACTGGCAATGATATATATGCCCGGCTTTATTACAACGGAAAGTATATCCTACGCACAAAGAGATCCTTGGGCAAACACAAAATTGAGGACAAAATTAGATACCTAATCAGGCAACAATTGAAGTTAAACGAGGAAGAATTTGCACAGGCGATTGGCTGTCCCTTAAACAGGGAAGGATATATACAGATTCTAAAGAGAAAAAAGATCATTATGACAACAGAATAATCTCCTTCTTAAAATATCCAGATTGTCACCGTAGTATAGCGTATTCTTCATGCCACCACCACCTGCCTTAGTGCCAGATCAAACATATCCCTATTCTCCCGGTTATTAAACCTGAAACAGAACCCATTAACATAGGTCTGTAGATATTTCACCGACACATGATGATATATCCCGTATACCCCTCGCTTGAGAATAGCCCAGAAGGATTCCACATTGTTAGTGTGGATAAAGTCATTGACGAACCCCTTTGTGTGGTCAATAACCAAGTGGATATACTTTGTCTTTCTCAAAATGCTGTATCCTGTGAACTCATCAGTGATCACCGTGGCGTTATTCTTGCAGATTTCATTCAGGATTCCGAGCAGCTGATTACCTGATAGTTTCTTTCCTTCCTTATTCGGCAGTGATACTCTGGCGTATACCATCTTCTTTTCCCGGTCAACTATTCCTACCACTGGGTTTTTCTTCGTTCCGCGACCCCGCTTGTTATACTTGCCGATATCATCCTTTCTGTTCGACTTTCTCGGTTTACCGCCGATGTAGGTTTCGTCTATCTCCACAATAGCCTCAAATATCTTGCCGTGCTTGATGTTACTCATGGCTTTCCTGATCTGCCTAAGCATTCTCCAGGCGGTCTTGTATGAGCCAATATTAAGATCTCTCTGCAATTGAAGAGCTGATATACCCTTCTTTGCTGAGCACATCAAAGAGAAACCCATCAACCATGTACGCAATGGCAGGTGTGTATCTTCCATAACTGTTCCGATTGTGACGGTGAACTGTTTTCGGCAGATAGCACACATATAAAGTCCTAATCTAGTTGATTTACCTTTTAGCTTATAGGATTTATCCCCATTACCGCAATGGGGACACACAGGGCCGTTCGGCCAACGGACTTTCTCCAGATATCTTCTCGCCTGTTTCTCTGTCATTTTTCCGGCTTTTAGTAGATTCACTTGACAACCTCCTTGATAATGTCTATATATAGTATAGCACATTATTTGAAGTTGTCAAGGGTATAATTCCGATTTTTAATTAGCAAAAACTTTTTGTTTTTGACAAGCCATCAGATTTATATAGAATGACTCGAATTATAGGGATTTGAAAAATTCCCACGATTGAAAAACAAAGAATCTTTACTTAAAATACAAGATATTCAAAGGGAGGGTTCTCCTTGAATATCTTGAGGCGGAACTATGGAATCCCGAAAAGATATATTGGTAGAGGAAAGAAAAGCTAAACTTCGCTTATGGATTGAAAAAGAAGGTAGTCCCTATTCAGCAAGATTTAGACCCCAACATTCTATCCAGTGGGTAAGAAATAGCTGCGAGGATCTAAAAGCGGGTGAGAGAACAGAAACGGAGGTTTCCTTGGCCGGTAGAATTCTCGCCTTACGGGGCCATGGGAAAACGAGCTTTGCTGACCTAAAGGACACAACAGGAAAACTCCAGATCTATGCCCGGGAGGATAAACTTAAGAAAAAGTATGCTTTATTTGAAAAGCTGGACATCGGTGACATTATAGGGGTGAGGGGAAGAGTGTTCAAGACGAGGAGCGGCGAGGTAACTATTGAAACCTTCGATTTCCTTCTCCTGGCCAAGTCCCTTAGGCCCCTTCCGGAAAAGTGGCATGGACTCCAGGATATAGAACTTCGCTATCGAAAACGCTATCTTGATCTTCTTTCCAATCCCGGGGTAAAAGAGATTTTTCTTCAAAGAGGGGCCATAATTAACAGCGTAAGGAATTTCTTGAATGAGAGAGGATTTCTGGAAGTAGAGACACCTATGATGCAACCTCTCCCCGGAGGGGCTACAGCCAGACCATTCCGCACCCACCATTGGGCTTTGAATGAAGATCTTTACCTTCGTATCGCCCCGGAGCTTTACCTCAAGAAACTAATAGTGGGAGGAATAGAGAAAGTCTACGAGCTTAACAGAAACTTCAGAAATGAGGGAATGGATCGGTTTCATAACCCGGAGTTTACTATGTTAGAGGTTTACTCGGCCTACGATGGGTATGAGGAGATGATGAAGCTCACCGAGGAGCTCTTCCAGCAGGTAGCCAAACAAATTAAAGGAACTTTCAAGATAAGCTACCAGGGAGAGGAGATAGATCTTTCCTCACCCTGGAAAAAGATGACTTTCGTTCAGGCCTTGAGAGAGATAGGAGGTCTTGAGATCGATCTCAAAAATGAGGCCAAGCTCAGAAAGATAGCTTCTGAGGCAGGCCTGAATGTGAAGGAACTAACATTTGCCCAGATACTGGAGCATCTCTTAGACCATCGGGTGACAGGCAAGTTAATTCAACCCACCTTCATCATAGATTATCCTGTGGAGACATCTCCTTTAGCCAAAAGGAAAAAAGAGGATCCTTCCTTGATTGAACGCTTTGAAGTATTTGTAGGAGGACAGGAAATAGGAAACGCTTATTCAGAGTTAAACGACCCGGTTGAGCAAAGAGCTAGATTCACTGAAATGAAAGCTGGGAAGGGATCAGTGGATGAGGATTTTCTGGAAGCTCTGGAATATGGGATGCCTCCCACCGGGGGCTTGGGAATAGGGATAGACAGATTGGTTATGCTTTTTACCGACTCTGTTTCTATTCGTCAGGTGATTCTTTTTCCACAGCTCAAAAGCAAACCAGCAGAGCCAGCAGGGGAGTATTAATTAGACCAGAGCCGGGGAGGGTAAGAGGTTCAGGGAAGAAAAATAGCATAAGGGAGGGAAAGGATGAAAAGATGGATCTATATTGATGGAAAATTCCTTCCAGAGGAAGAGGCAAAAATTTCCGTTTTCGATCATGGATTTCTCTATGGAGATGGAATTTTCGAGGGAATCAGAGCCTATGGGGGCAGAGTATTTAAACTGGAAGAGCACCTTACTAGACTCTGGGATTCTGCCCGAGCCATCAATCTAACCATTCCTCTGTCTAAGAATGAGCTTAGAGAGAAAATTCTGGAAACTTTAAGGTACAACAAACTTAAGGATGCTTACCTTCGCCTGCTTGTCTCCCGAGGGAAAGGAGATCTGGGGCTGGATCCCCGAAAGTGTTCTCATTCTAGCCTTATTATTATTGCCCATAAAATTAGTGTATATCCTAAAGATTTCTATGAGAAAGGACTGGAGGTTATAGTTGCCTCCACCCGCAGGAACGCCCCTTCTGCCCTCAATGCCAGAATCAAATCTTTGAACTATCTTAACAACATCCTGGCAAAAATGGAGGCAAACCTCCAGGGGATGGGGGAAGCTATTATGCTAAGCCAGGATGGGTATGTAGCCGAAGGAGCGGCTGATAATATCTTTGTGGTCAAAGATGGAGAGCTCCTCACCCCGCCTACCTGGATAGGGATTTTGAAAGGAATTACTCGAGATGTAGTCATAGAACTGGCCGAAAAAGAGGGGATACCTGTCAAAGAAGAGACCTTCACCCCCTTTGGCCTTTATTCTTGCCATGAGTGTTTCCTTACCGGCACGGCGGCTGAAATAATCCCGGTGACCAAGGTAGATGGAAAAATTATCGGTGAGGGAAAGACCGGGCCCATTACCAAGAAACTCATAGAGAAATTTCAGCAATACACCCGGAAAGAAGGAATTCCCATCTATTAAAGGAAGAGACAACGAAAACTAAGGAGGATTTGAATGCTAAAAATCTACTATGAGAAGGATGCAAACCTGGAAATTTTGAAGAAAAAAACCGTCGCTATCATAGGATATGGAAACCAAGGTCATGCACAAGCACAAAATCTTCGCGACAGTGGGGTTAAGATCATAGTGGGAGAGCTGGAAGAATGCCCCAATTGGAAAAAAGCCAAAGAAGATGGGTTTGAGGTAAAAAGCCCAAAGGAAGTGGCAAGATACGCAGATGTTATTCAAATTCTGGTACCCGATGAGTTTCAAGCTAAACTCTACCAGGAAGACATCTCGATGTGTCTTGAAAAAGGTATGGCTCTTGCTTTTTCCCATGGATTTAATATCCATTTCAACCAGATCATTCCTCCGGCCGGGATAGATGTCTTTATGGTGGCTCCTAAAGGTCCGGGTCCCCTTCTCAGGAGAATGTATTTAGAGGGAAAGGGAATTCCCTGCCTTCTGGCTGTCTACCAGGACGCTACTGGCACGGCTAAAGAATTAGGTCTAGCTTATGCCAAAGGCATCGGAGGAACAAGAGCCGGAGTCATCGAGACCACCTTTCGGGAAGAGACGGAGACCGACCTATTTGGGGAGCAGGTTGTCCTCTGTGGAGGAGCTACCTCTCTCATTAAGGCATCTTTTGAAACTTTAGTAGAGGCTGGCTATCAACCACAGATGGCCTATTTTGAATGTTTGCATGAGCTCAAGCTCATTGTAGATCTTTTGTATGAAAGTGGACTGGCAGGGATGAGATCAGCCATAAGTAACACCGCTGAATATGGAGATCTTACCCGGGGGCCGCGTATTATCACTGAAGAGACAAAAAGTGAGATGAAAAAGATTCTCTGTGAGATTCAGTCGGGAGAGTTCGCCCGAGAGTGGATCCTGGAGAACTCGGCCTCCAGACCTGTCTTCAACGCCCTGGCTAAAAAAGATGCCCAGCATTTGATAGAGAAAGTGGGTAGAGAATTAAGAGGAATGATGAGCTGGATTAAGTCAAGAGAGAAACAATGAGACATACAATCTCTGTGATGGTAGAAAACAGGTTTGGAATTCTGGCAAGAATTGCTTCTCTCTTTAGTGCCCGGGGATTCAACATTGATAGTCTGGCAGTAGGGGAAACCGAGGATCCTACTGTTTCCTCCATAACCATGGTGGTCCCCGGAGATGATCAGATTATTGAACAGGTCATCAAGCAACTGCGAAAACTCATTGATGTTATCAAGGTGGTGGATCTCACCGGTGAGGACAGGATAGAGCGGGAGTTAGTGCTGGTGAAAGTAACAGCTAGAGGAGGCGACCGGGCTGAGATTATGCGCATAGTGGATATCTTCCGGACCAAAATAGTGGACGTCAATCCTGATGCCTTCATCATAGAGGCTACCGGTTCAGAGCAAAAGATTAGAGGTATTCTTACTCTCCTTAAACCCTTTGGTATTAAAAAACTTATCCGAACAGGGAAAATCGCCGTTCCCCGAAGGGAGGGGAAGGTTGGGAGAATAAATGCTTGAGATACGTCCTTTTCCAGCAGTCATCTATAATTCTGATAAAAT
>SDBS01004398.1_pt1 | contig 13790 bp, 23 predicted proteins | sample 2277091 | NCBI WGS metagenome assembly SDBS01 (sample SAMN10404972, study PRJNA504765) | marine sediment metagenome | isolation source: marine sediment core GS10_PC15, 163 cmbsf | place: Arctic Ocean: Southern Knipovich Ridge | collected 2010
GTACAGGAATGACAAAAACTGTATTGAAAGTTAAGAATTTAAAACAATTAAGATATTATGAAAAAAAAGCAAACGACAACAATTTTTTTATAAATATTGTTAAGGACGAGGGTAATACGTTTTTTAAGAAACCAACAGTAACAGTGCTTGGTATTGGTCCTGCAGATAGTGAGGAAATAGACAAAATTGTTGGTAGATTGAAATTACTATAATTGACTTATATACTCGAATATAATAGTCTTTTTAAAGGCTTATAACATAGTTTTTATTAAAAGAGGCAAGATGCAGAGGATAATAAACAGTTTTCCAAGACAAGTGACAAGGGGGCGCAGCTTGCGTTTCGATTGGGATTCATTTATGAAATTGATAGATACCATAAACGGTAGTCTTACGACATATTACAGCGTTTACTCGTGCGATAAGGACAAGTGTTTTGACAATACCGTAATTAACGTGTTGTTCTTCGATTTTGATTACGGGGAGGACAGTCTTGGCGATGTTAAGAAGTTCTCCAATTATCTGAGTGAGAACAATTGGAAACATATGCTTATTTTTTCGGGGAATAAAGGATTCCACATATACGTACTGACTAAGGAATACAAGCCCGGACACGTTAAGGACACTCTTGCGAATGCGTTCGATTATTTCGTAGACAAATTGAATCTTATGGCAGATCCGCATATTCGCGGCAATGTTAAACAATTGGCGAGAATGCCAAACACCTGGCACATAAGGGGAAAAAGATACTGTATCCCATTAATTAAGGCAGATTTAGAGAAGGGCATTGAGCATATAAAAAAGAAAGCGAAAGAACAGCAAAGTATCAAATTTTACGGCAATGGGTTATTCGACTTGAAACCATTTGATTACTCAATAAGCAACAGAAACGGCGTGGATATCCCTGAGTATAATTATAATTGTGAAGTCAACGACAGGACATTGCAGAGGTTTTTGCCTTGCATACAAAGATGGCTTCTTAACGAGAATGAGGCTGGGACATGGAAGGCTCGGTATTTTTTTAGTGTTTACTGTAAAGAAAGACTTATACCACGGGATTTGTGCACAAGAATTGCCAAGAAGTATTTCGGTGCCGTGCTGAGAAAGGACAGGCTTAAAGATAATTATGATCATTTCAGGAAGTTTAGTGTCCTCAATTTGGGTTACCGCGAGGATACAATTTTTCCTAACTGCTCTTCGTTATACACACAGAAGCTTTGTCCGGGACGTTGCAAATATTTCAAGGAAAAAGGGAGTCCGTGTTACAAATGAGCAAAATGGCTATACCAGAGCGGGGAGGAAACACAATGGGAAGAAAATTCATGATTGAGGATTTGGTAGATTACCTGAGAAAAAAATATAATGTCCCAAAAGAATTAAGGGCGTTCGTTTTTGATGACGGTGACCAGGAGTTGTTGAACACAATATTTAACAAACTCACCCTGAAAAGCGTGACTATAGAGAAAAGAGGCCTCTTTGAGTACAAGGATGAGTACAAACCTGTAGGTTTTTACGATGGCAAGAATTTCAAGCTCGCCACATTCTTCATGGTTAATGACTATTTTAATAGTGATGGCTTTGGCTTCGTGGTCTTTGCTGACAACATCGATGTCTTTTACAAATTGCTACAAGAAAAAGAAATGAGGTTAAAAAGTGGCGTTTACAGAATACAGAACGGTATGGGGGGATGTTTCCTAAAGAAAATAGGAGAGACAGAACCTGAGAAGTTCATAACGGACAGTAATATCTTCATTAATATCAAAAAGGAAATAAAGGAATTTATATTAAATGAAGAGGTGTATGTCAGGAATAATTTCTATTACAAAAGGGGATTTTTGCTCTACGGTAAACCAGGAAATGGCAAGACTCTCCTTATAAGAAACCTGGTGGATAATCTGGACGCCATCACCATACTGTGCAATGTGGAGAATAAGGACGGGGTCAAGTTCGTGAGCAGTTTCCTACAAAATAAATTCTATAAGGATGTATTGAAAGTAGTTATTTTGGAGGATATAGATGGTATCAGTGATTATATCAGGAGCGACCTGCTTAATTTAATTGACGGAATTTCCCCCGTATATAAGACGATATTCATAGCGACGACCAATTTTCCCGAAAAACTGGACATCGCCATAAGTAACAGGCCAAGTAGATTTGACTCTTTGATAAAGATAGACAACCCCGATAGGAAAACACGGAAGCTTTTGCTGAAGAGATTTTTCAAGGACATACCGAAGGGAAATATGGAAAAACTGCTTGATGATACAAAGAGTTTCAGAGGCGCGTACTTCAAGGAAATGTTTTTGCTGAGTGTCATTTACAAGTGTGATTTGGACAAGGCCGTTAAAATGATGAAGGACAGGTTTGCCGAGTTCACGAAATTTAACAAGAAGAAGGAGGACTATTTAGGATGAGCGAGGAAAAGAAACACTACAAGTTCCCAAAGATTTACAGTCTGGGACAGGAAGAGAATGCAGATATTCTGCAGTACGGAGAGGACTTTATTAACATCGAAGAAAAAGTAGATGGAGGGAATTTTTCATTTTTCACCGCTGATGACGGAACGGTTTTTGAGTGTAGCCGTAACAGGAATCTTACTACCGATGAGGACGAGAAAACTTTTATCGGAATACGTATTTGGTTAAGGAACAACTTGGAGAGGCTTGAAAAAGTTGGCATTAAAATAAATCCTGATTACATTTATTACGCCGAGGCTATGGCTAAGCATACCATTAATTATACTAATGCACCAAACCTTATAGGACTTGATATAAGACCTAAACACAGCATGGGTGAAGAAGGGCCTGGATTGTTCCTTGCCAGAGAGGGTAAGGAGAAAGAGTTTGCAAGGATCGGCATCGAGTGTGTTCCGCTTGTCTGGAAAGGCACAGCAGGTGAGCTGAAGAAAATGGATATTACAGCACTCCTTCCGCAGTCAAAGTATTATGATGGGATGGCTGAGGGTATCGTAATTAAGAATTATGAAAGGAAAGCAAGTGCTGGTAACCATCAGATTTTCGCTAAGATGGTAAGGAGCGAATTTAAGGAATGTAACAAAGCGGTCTTCGGAAGTGTTAGACAGAAGAACAGCGATACTAGCAAGATCGTTGAGGAGTTTGTTACTGATGCTCGTGTAAGGAAGGTGGCGCTGAAACTTATCAATGAAGAGGGGATGTTTCTTGATATGAAGCTTATGAGCAAGGTTCCTCCTAATGTAATCAAGGACATATTGGAAGAGGAGTTCAATAACATTTTTCAGAAGTATAAGTTTATTGATTTCAAGGAATTTAAACAAAGAGCATCAAAAAGATGTTTGCCAGTTATTAAACAAATGATGATGGAGAATTTAAAATGACTAAATTAAAAACATTAATAAATTTTGCAGAATTAGAAGGACACACTAAAAAAGATGTGCCTTGTATGGAGATACCATTCCTTAATAAAGCAAATTTAAAACAAGAAGCAATCAAATGGATAAATGGTTGTTCAAGACATAATCCTCTTTCAACGACTATATTATGTACTTGTTTGGTTAATGATAGTGTGAAACTTGTAGAAGATTTATGAGATTTTTTAACTTAACAGAGGAGGATTTGAAATGATTGAATTAAAAACATTAAAAGATTTACAAAAAGAATTTGAATGGAAATATGACACACACAAGGGAATAAGAGAAGAAATAATTAAATGGGTTAAAAATTTACAGGGACCAGATACAGTCTACCCTAAGGTTTTAAATAATATCCCAGAAACTATGAGAGGAGAATTAGCTAAAGATTCATGGAACAATGCTATTTTCAAATATGGTTCAGAATATGGCATGATTGCAATATTAATGCACATTTTTAACATTACAGAAGAGGATTTGAAATGATTGATAAAGAAAAAGCAAAATGTTTAGTAAAGTTAAAATTAAACCTCTCTGAACTTGATGATAAATATTGGATAGAATATAAAAAATGGGTAAATAAAAATGATTGTCATAGTGATAATTACTACAAAGCTATGAATAAATTTATAGTTCCAATACAAGAAATATATGACACATTCCAAAAATTAGGTTTTAAATTTGGTTGTGAAGATCATGGGGATAAGTTTTGTTTAGACATGCTAGGATTAATTCATGCTTTAGAAATAATATTTGATATATCAGAAGAGGACTTAAAATGTTAAATAAAGAAGTTGAAGAAACACATGCCAGAATAAATAAGCGATTCAATGGAGAAGGAGTTACATATTTTAAAGTAGTTGCCATCGGATGGTTGGATACAAGTGAGGCATATGACAGAGGAGATGTACCAGAAGGTTTTATGACTAAATTTAAAATGCTGTGGGACAGAGGGTATGTTATAGGAACACTGGGACATCACGAGTGCGATTTTTGCGAGGGTGGTTACAGAACTGGCGAAAGAGCGACCAGTAGCGAGGAGAAAATTTTATGGGACAAGAAGAATAAAATTCAGTATACATTCCCTAAAATGATATTTCATTACATAGAAGCGCACAGCTTTAAACCATCGGACGAGTTTATTAAATTCGTAATGGAGACAGAATGAAAAAAGGGTTGTGTTGTAGAGTTTATAGTTTCTTTAAAAAGTTTTTTATAGGGGTAGGAGATACATATATAGATGAAAGAGGATATTTTAGATATATAAATACTAATAGATTAGTTCATAGAGATATTGCATATAAAGAAATTTACTTGCCAGAGTGGAAGAGATATGGAAAGCAGTGTGAATATCCTTCAAGGTTTAGAGAATACGAAATACACCATAAAGACAGGAATAAGTTGAATAATAATGTGGACAATTTGCAGATATTAATGCATGAAGAACATTCAAAAGAACATGGAATAAAGATTGATGAAATGAAAGTGGCTGAAATAAAGGTAACTAAAATAATGAAACTTTATGAAGAACATGAATTCATTCAAAAAATGAGAGAATCTTATACACATAATGGATTTTATAATAGATTGAATAAAAAATGATAACGATTGACAGCAGGGAAAGCACAGCGGTGCAGAAAGCTTTTAAAAAGCACGGCATAGAGTGCAAGGTTGAGGTTTTGCCAGTAGGAGATTTTATATGTAATGAAAAACCAAATGTAACAGTGGAACACAAAACTATTTCAGATTTTGTGGGATCATTCAGAAAGAAACATATACAAAAGCAATTGATTCAAGCACAACAAAATTTCGAGTATAGTTATTTAATAATTAATGGTAGCTGGAAAGATTATATGGCATTTGGTCATGGTAAAGTTACAATAAAACAAAGAATTGGAATGCTTGTAAGTATAGCAACTCGTTATAATATTCGCATTATTTCAGTTGATAATAATTCACAGTTAGCATTAACTGTTAAAACTATATTTGAAAAAGCTGATGATGGCAAGGTTGTCACTATTAAAGATACAGAGTTGTTAAGGAACACAATGACAACTGACGATCTGAAGATTAAAATACTGACAGGTTTTGACGGTGTAGGATTAAAGAATGCTGAGAAACTGCTGAAAGACGACACTGTTACAGAACATCTTGACCATTTAGTTCGTGCTGTACAAAAGGAGAAAAAATGAAACGAAAATTAATACAAATGGTTCATTGTGAGATGACGGATATTAAGGACAAAGAATTAATTAAGGATTTAATTTATACTTTTGATTATTTGAAAGAAAAATATCCAAACACAGAATATCTTTTAATAGAAGATTTCATTAATCCGCATCCTTTGTATTGCAGTCATAAAGTCGAGAAAGTTTGCAGGTTTGCACCCTCAAACTATGAGCCTCAGAATTGTTCTTGGAGTGAGGGTTTAAAATTGGCAATTTATGATAAAGATAATCTTGTAGATTTATTGGAGGAAAAAAATGAGAAAGGAAATTGAGGTTGTACATAATGAAACAATTAGATTATGTGATGATTGTATGAGTAATATACCTTTGAAGAAACAACAACTCGCACAGTATCAATGTGAGGTGTGCAAAAAGGATTTATGTATGGGCTGTATAGAGCATTTTGATAGTGATAGATGCAGTGACTATTCTGAAGCTTATTGTAAATCTTGTTGGACGATAGGAAAATACTATAAGAGAAAAATCAATAAATTACGAATTAAATTTGATAAAGAAGAGGACTTACTGTTAAAAAAATGGCATGATAAAGCTTTGGAGGAGAAAAAATGAAAAAACCAGAAATTAAAATAGAAACAATGTATAAAGGTGTTAAACTTAAAGGAAGGATTGTTAGTGCTACTGGCACTTGTATAGAAGTGGAGTTAGATGAGCCACATAAAGGTAAAAGTCCTATTCACTTCGGTTATGCTTCTGCAATGCAAGGACACCATGTTTTTGATAAGAAAAAGAATATCTCTAAGGCAGGAATGGAGGGAGCCATCACAGTACTTGGTTGGTGTTATGATAGAGCCGAGACAAAAAGAATTGAAAAGAAATTTGAAATTAAAAAGGGGAATAGAGATAGGGCTTGGTATGATGAATTCATTAAGGGAGTGAAGTTTACCGAGAAATGGTATGAAGGTAAGAAAAATGAAATATAAAATATCAAAAAGCGTTATGCTTGGAAATTTTATTAAAATAATAAAAGGAAATAAAATAATAAGAGCAAGTAAAAATCCTAGTGGTATTTATCTGCCAGAAGAAACAATGCAGTTTATTGATTTAAAGGATAATAAGATAAAAAGTGTAACTTTACCAAAAAGAATAGCTTTTAATGGCATTGTGTGGGGCAAAAATGATTGATGTGGTAATTTTAGCAGGTGGGAAAGGCTCAAGGATGGGAGGAGTATGAAAATGAAAAAAATTATTATGAAAATGAAAAATAATGAAAAAGGAGTTGAATGGATAGACGCCGCTGACCACAGTAGCGTTTCATTAAGAGACATAAAAGAAAATCCAACAAAGAAGTATTTTACCAAGCGGATATGTTACGGTAAGATAATTAAGGAGGACGAGTTCGGTATAGTGCTAGCCGTTGATATCGATGAAAATGGTGACTGCCAAATAACGGCCATACCGAAGGAATGGAGGAAATGAAATTTGATGTGAGTTTAGGGATAACTGGAATACTGACTATAATATTCGTGGCAGCAAAACTGGCGGGATACATCACTTGGCCTTGGCTGTGGGTGTTGGCGCCCACGTGGATTGGCATAGGACTCGGTCTGCTGATTTTATTATCAATAGGGCTGTTCTTCCTTATGGTATTCCTTATGGTATTAATTGCAGGGATTATAATGGCAATTTGGGATTAGTAAAATGAATATGGAAAAAACATTTGAAAATGCATTTAAAAGTGCATCTAATAAAGTAATAGAAACCAATTGGTTTTACTGGTTTATAGCTATATTAATTCTAATGCTTGGGATGATATGGGCTAAATATCAATGGACGGAATGCAGAGAAATGGGTATGAGTATTTTCTATTGCCTACAGCACATAGGATAAAAAAATGGAACTTCGCAAGTGGCAAAAAGAGGCAATCGAGGCTTGGAAAAAAACTGAAAAAGGAACTTGGCACGTGTGCACTGGTGCGGGAAAGACTGCCGGCGCTGTCGAGATAATTAAGGAAATTAGGGGCAATGTATTAGTTATGGTTCATCAGGAGAACTTACTGAAACAGTGGAGGGAAGTTATCGAGAGCGAAATACCGGAACAAGTTGGAGTATACTACGGCAAACTAAAGGAGCCGAGAAGAATAACAATTGCCCTAATTAATAGTATAAGAGCAAAAACCATCAAGGATTGTGAATTATTAATAGCGGACGAAATACACCATTATACAAGCGCAGTTAATTCCAAATTTTTCTTATTTAATAATTTCAAGAAGGTACTCGGGCTGTCCGCCACACCTCAAGTTGAGGATCCAGTAGAGGATTATATACTTAAATTGGCACCAGTTGTTTATACTTACTCAAAAGAGCAAGCTGTAAAAGATGGCATACTCTGTGATTATACTATGATTAATATTCCGGTTCAACTCAATCATGCCGAGAAAATCAGTTACAACATTTATGACCGAATGGTTAAGGAAGGTATGATGTCATTCAATTACGATATCAAGGCAATATTCAAGCATGGAAATGCAGGTAATGGCGAGGCATTGGGTGTCATAAAAGCTATTGCTAATCGTAAGGAAATTATTTTCAGAACCGAGGCAAAACTAAAAGAAACAGTTGAGATAATAAAACGGCACCCCGATAACAAGATTATAATCTTTGATGAAAGGGTCGCGGTTCTGCAGAGGCTGGAAAGTCACTTGTGCGCGGAAAGAATCCCTAATAGAAGTTACCACAGCGGGTTGTCAAAGAAAATAAAGGAGATGGGAATGAGTGACTTTAAGAGTGGAAAAGTCAATATTATGCTGACTGCAAAGTGTTTCGATGAGGGAATTGATATTCCACAGGTAGACATGGGCATTATCGTTAATGGTAATTCCACTCAACGACAGTTTATACAGCGTCTCGGTCGTATTTTAAGACTTGGTGAAAACAACAAAAAACCGGTTGTTTACCAAATATTTGCGGAGAATACCGTAGATGAAAAGTGGGTTAAAAAAAGAAGTTCTTAAGTATATACTTTATTATATATGATGTATTATAATTAAGTATATAAATAACCTTATTATTCATATATTATGGGCGGTGGAAGGAGACAAACCATTGGCAAGCAGTTTAGAGTATATGAGAGGGGATAAATTTATAAAAGATAGAAATAACAAAGACGACAAGAGACTTTTTATTTACAAATTACAGGGAGACTACGATGAGACTGAAAATAAGTTGGATCAAATATACTGAAATAAAAACGATATTAAACTTTAAGGATGGCATCACATTAAGCAGTATAGTGAGAAAAACAGGGAAAACTGCGGGTTGCATTAAAAGAATGTTAAATATCTCTGAAGAAAATGATATTATGACATCGGTTATTAGTGGCAGAAAAAGACATTTTTCACTTACGAAAAAAGGCAAATCATTGCGAAGGGAACTTTCCAAATTTACTGCTGTTCTTCAGAAGCTTTAATTACTTTGCAATGAAACATCACCGAATGGTCATAATTAATACTTTTGATTATTTTTATGCCGCACATACTTATCATCCATTCCCAACTTTTCTCAGTTAACATATAAATGTGTTCTGAACATTGAAAGTAAGGGAGTATGGGCACACCTATAATCAAGTCTCCGTCGTGTTTTATTACTCTTCCCATCTCCATTATGCTGACATATGGGGACAGGACGTGTTCTAGAACATGGTTGCAGAAGACAATGTCGAATGTGTTATTCATATACGGCATATCATGTATGTCGCCAGTTTTGTAACTTTTCGGCGCATTTTCTAAATTAAATAGGTCCATACCAAACCACTCGCTTTTTACCAATTTTTTTAATTCGCCGGCTCCGCATCCCACGTCTAAGAAAGTCTTATTCGGGGAATCTATACCTAATTCTTTAAAGAAATTATAACCTATTCCTAGATGGTTATTCTTGTCAACTGTCCTGTTCAGTATACCCTCGTTTATACCGCCCGTTTTCTTGAACAGGTACCACATCCATTTTTTTGGGTTCATATTGTTTTCTCCTATGGGGTTGCCCGGATTTGAACCGAAATTCCTGCGTTCCAAACGCAGGGTGCTAAACCAAGTTACACCACAACCCCGAATGGGACTACAGGGATTCGAACCCCGATGGAACGGTCTTCAGCCGAATGCTCTCCCGTTAAGCTATAGTCCCTTTAGGAGCGGAAGGATTCGAACCTCCGATATCTGTCGCATCAGGACAGTGCCTTACCTGACTTGGCCACGCTCCTGTAATGAGACCGGCAGGATTTGAACCTGCGACTTCCGGCTTAAAAGGCCGGCTCCTTGGACCTGACTAGGGTACGATCTCGATGGGAGCAGCAGGATTTGAACCTACAACAGCTGCAGTGTAAATGCAGTGCCCTACCAGATTGAGCTATGCTCCCTTTTGAAGTTGACGGGACTTGCACCCGCATTCAAACAAAAAAGGTTACGTACCCTTAATTGTTTATGAGTATCAATTACGATTTTACTCTCACAACTCCATAATAGTCCCGGGAGGATTCGAACCTCCGTTCGCGGATTCAAAGTCCGCTGTGATTGACCGATCTACACTACGGGACTGTGCTGGACCCAGCGGGAATCGAACCCACGCCCCAAGATTGCAAATCTCGAATTCTACCATTAGCACTATAGGCCCACTCTATAGGACTGTGAGGATTTGAACCTCAAACCACTCGTATATAAGACGAGCACTCTGCCGAATTGAATTACAGTCCCACTATTGAGGGAAGCAGGATTCGAACCTACGAAGACCTGCGCCACTGGGTCCTAAGCCCAGCCCATTAGACCGCTCTGGTATTCCCTCTTACAGGAGTAAGGGGATTTGAACCCCTATTATGGAGTTAGAAGCTCCATGTCCTAATCCAGGTTAGACGATACTCCTTTATTAATCCTTCTCGTACTGTAAGCCAGTGACCGGATTTGCACCGACGACAATCGGGTTGCAACCGATCCCCTTACTTCTTGGGTACACTGGCAAATGGGATTACCTGGAATCGAACCAAGGTCAAAAGGTCTGGAACCCTTTATGATACCATTACACCACAACCCCAATTACGGACACGCCGAGATTTGAACTCGAGTCGCAAGGCAGACAACCTAGCATGCTAACCAAACTACACCACGTATCCAAATGGCTAGGCGTGGATTTGAACCACGTACTATTTGTTATTACTTTAACCAGTATATTTCGTAACAAGGTTTTACTCAGTACTCGCTTCCGGAAGCTTTCCCATAAACTACATAGCCAAATGCTCCTGGCGGGATTTGAACCCACGTCCTGGGAGCGAAAATCCCAAATGCTTGCCGGACTACACCACAGGAGCCTATGTTTGCAGAGGTTGTAGTTTAAACCGCATCCCATCACTAAGTAATTGGCATACCAACCCAAAGTTGGCTTTTACAAAACTACAGTCCTGCGAATGCGCCCGACGGGATTTGAACCCATGCCAAAAGGTTGGAAACCTCTTATTCTACCAAACTATACTACAGGCGCTTGTTTTTAATAAGTGTTTACTCTTTATAAATATTTATATACTTTAGTATAATTGATGGGACTGTTTCTTACTCAGCCAATACTTTTCTGTTTCAATGTCCATGATAGCGAGCTTCCCATCGAAGCCGCCACCGCAGTCCATCATAATCAGATTGCTAAACCTTATTGGTTTAGTAAAACCGTATAATTGGGTTGTGGTATGTCCTACGAATACTTTCTTAAAGTATGGGACATTATTTCCTCTCAAACAATACACTATTAACTGCCTATCCCACAATAAGGTTTGCGTCTCTTGCTTACTTATAGGCAAATTAGGATCTATCCCACCGTGAACGAATAACATATCGTCCTCAATATGATATAGTTTATGACTCTCAAGGAATTGTTTATGAGTTTCCGGTATTCTTAAATCCTTATTCCACGAAATTTCCACTATGTGCCCTCTATACCCAGGACCTCTTACGCTAACGTCTGCGCCATAACTCTCAAGGGTTGCCTTTCCACCTTGCATGACCCAAATTTCTCCCGTGAAACCATGACTGATGTGCTGAATGAACCACTCGTCGTGATTTCCCAAAACGAAAACTTTGTTCTTTATTTTAAGCAGTTCTTCTATTACTTCATACGTGTTGTATCCGCCGTCACATACATCTCCGAGAATAATTAATTTATCCTCGTCGTAGTCAAACTTGCATTTAACTAAAACTTCCTTCAAGGCTTTTGCTTGTCCGTGGATATCTCCTATACAATATGTTTTTACCATTGTAAATACGCCAAGAGCATGATTTGAACATGCGTGCCGTTTCCGACGCCAGATTAGCAATCTGGTGTGTTTAGCCATACTCCACCATCTTGGCATTACGCCGTGAGCCGGATTCGAACCGACATTGCTTTACGCGTACCTGCTCTCAAGGCAGGCGGGCAACCAGACTGCCCAATCACGGCATTATCTGGGAAGCCAGATTTGCACTGACGATCATCGGGTTACAGCCGAATGCCTTGACTACTTGGCCATTCCCAGTTTACGCCTTCGGTTGGACTCGAACCAACAACCTCCTGGTTAACAGCCAAGTGCTCTGCCATTAAGCTACGAAGACTTTGGGGTGGCATGGGAGAATTGAACTCCCTTCTTTCGGACCACAACCGAATGTAATACCTATATACTAATGCCAACATTTGATGTGGGGAGCAGGATTTGAACCTACGCGTTAGCCCTACGGCACCAGATTTCTCAGTCGAATCTTGAGTTTAGCCCTCAAGAGTATTCCTCTTAAGTCTGGCTCATTCATCCAAGCTCTGACATCCCCACATAGGCCACCGGCAGGACTTGCACCTGCAACCTGAGGTTTACAAAACCCCTGCGCTGCTAAGTTGCGCCACGGTGGCAGTAGTAGGAGACGGATTTGAACCGACGGCTTCAGGATCATGAGTCCTGCGGTCTGCCTGACTGACCTATCCCGCTATGTCATTATAGGCTGTTGCTGTTTATAAATATTAATATTTTGTAGTATATAAATACTAATTGTAAATATATATATTTTTCCCCTAATATATGTAGTTTAATATATATATTAGAAATAATAAGTCTTTATAAAGGAGTACATTATATTATTTATAAAGGCGCTTTCTTCAAAAGAGGTTAAAATAAGTATATGGGAAATCATTATGCAGAACAAGAAATACAAAAGTTACTGAACGAGACATTCAGCAACAATACCACAAGAAGAAAAGTCAAATTACGTGTCATAGCCCGCGCACCCGACGGTAAGCCCAATTATGGGATTTCCATACCGAGACAGATAGCTATGAGTTACGCCCATCATGAAGTCTTCAAAGTGTATTGTAGTGGAAACGCCATCTTACTTATTCCAGAATATGAAACAGAAAAATTATGAGACAATTCCAATAGAATTCGTAAAGAATCCCTGGAGAAAGATAAGCACAACAGGAGAGTACCTTAAGGATGAAAAAAATCAAGGATACTGGTTTTGCAACAAATGCGAGAAAATAACCGATGTGCCAACATTCGTAGAAGGATGTTGTGACATGGTATCTATCATTGATATTAATAAAAAAATAAGCAGGACATACGGTAGAATGTATTTTTGCCCCCACTGCCTATCAATAATATATTCAGTAGGATACAATTGTTACTTAAGACTTAAGACACAATATCAAAAAGACCTGCTCTTCGGAGCGGTGGAAAAGAAGGTGATAGAAGATGCAAAGATTTTTTAGAGCGCACCAATTACATGAAAAACCATATCGTATATTGGCTATGTCGGATTCAGTTTTAACAAATACCGGATATGCCACCGCGACCAGAGATATAATGAACACAAACGTGAGCAGTGAAATTCTCATAGACATGGGCCTCTTCTATCTCCTTCCTCACCGATGTTTAGGCCATTGACTGCATTTTTATCTTTGTGGATTCCCATTTTGCGATCTTTTGCAAAATAGGGTCCCTGTAACTTATGAGCCTTAAAATCGCAATTATCGGTTATACGAATTCTGTTTATTTTAACATATATTGAGCAGTTTAGTCAATGACTATTATTCTCAACTTCGGGATTTTCTCAAAATTTCCGTTGCGGTCTCCCTGCTTTCGCTGTTAGGCGTCTCCGCAGAACGCCTAACGGTGCTGCCGACTTGCCTGCCAATATTCGTGGAGGGCTGGCCCCCAAGGAGCTTGAG
>SDBS01004400.1_pt1 | contig 13788 bp, 7 predicted proteins | sample 2277091 | NCBI WGS metagenome assembly SDBS01 (sample SAMN10404972, study PRJNA504765) | marine sediment metagenome | isolation source: marine sediment core GS10_PC15, 163 cmbsf | place: Arctic Ocean: Southern Knipovich Ridge | collected 2010
AACTTCTACAGCCCCTTTCAGAATCTCTGATTTTCCTGTACCTGGATCTCCCACAACAAGAAAATGGAGGTCTCCACGTTTATATCCCCCGCCTGGTTTCTTTCTTCTAGTCCCCCCAAATAAGCTTAAAGCACATGCCATTTTCAATTGCTCACGACCATATATATTTGGTCCAATTGATCGGGCGATTTTTTTCTGAATCATAGGCTCATTTGATAATTCTTCTATTTTCTTTTTATCCTCAATTGAAAGCTCAATTAGTTGGTCACTTTTGTCTTCCGGATCTATTAAATTAACCTCTATAAAAGTTTTGAATAAAGTTGAATTAAAACTTTTTGTTGATTGAGCTAAAACAGATTTATATAACCCCATAATTTTTACTCTATCTCCTGGTTTAACTATATCAACTAAGTCATGAGTTAAGATTGCTTGGACTGATCTTGGAATTCTTCCAGGAGGTAAGTCTTCAGGAATTTCTTGAAGTGTTATACTTTGCCAATCAATAAATTCTGAACTTTTAGATATAAGTCTAAAATCTGATTGAGTTTTAGCTTTACATCGTTTAGCATTACAAAAATTGGGCCATTTAATTCGTGATGTTAATTGAGTTACTTCAAACTGACTCCCACAGACTGCACATTCAAACTTTGCCTTCAATAATTTCGGTCTAATCGATGAACATCTAACTAGAATACCTTTAGTATAAATAAGTTTATCTATATTTTTTGCTCGTAATCCTCTGAGAGAACAAAATAATGGACATAGTTTATCTCTAGTTGATATTCTTACAAAATAATCTTTGTTGGTTAAAACTGCTCCTTGAAATTTTAATATATTCTTAAATGCTTCGACTGCATCTTCCAATAAAGATTGAGGATCATTACTTAACAAATCAGCAATCTGGGGATCATATGCTAATAAATCCTCATAGAGAATAATTAAAGCGTTCCCACCCTTGGAGAATACATTATTAATCTGTTCAAGGTATTTATATTCACCTGGTCTCTCTTGAAACAGTCTATAAAAATCTTCCAACTTTTGAATTTTATTTAGGGGTACTGCAGAATTAGTGAAAGGTGTCGTCATATAAGATCATTTTGATTTTTTTTATCGAATATAATATCTGTTTATTCTATTTTATTTTAATAATCGTATTAAGGGATAGGTTATTAAACCATGAATAAATCAACAGATTTAAAAAAATCCAAGAGGGAGTAGGATTAGTAATATATTTTACTAGTAGGGAATTAGCTATTTAGCGTTCTTTTATTGATTGTAAACAATTACAAATAATGGGATCTTGGCTCATTTCACATCTTATTTTTAGAAGAGAAACAATCCTTTTTTTAATATTTTCGCTTTCATACTTCGCTGTCCGGCTTAAAATCAAGGCTATAGATCTTTGAGTTTCAAGGGATCCTTCATCACTAAGATTTTGTAATAATTTTGTTAATATACGGTTTAGGCTTATTTCTTGTATGATTTTAACAAAAGTATTAATCATTCTTTCTCTTACTTCTTTTGATTCATCCTCTAATAATATAATGATTTTGTCAAAAATAAATTCAATCTGATTACTATATATCCCACTTAATCCCGCTGCAGCTTCTCTTACTTTAGGATCTCTGCTTATTAAGTTATTATGGAGAATGTTAAAGGGAATGTGAGAATCATTTACTTCTTTAATATCTGATAGCATATTCATAGCTGACCAACGAACCCAATTTTGTTCATCATTTAGCAAAGAACCCAGTTTTAAAATAATTTTTTCTTTATCTTCGACATGATTAATTATTTTCCCTAAACTCGAAACTGTCGCTTCTCTGACGATCCAATCCTCATCATTTAAGGTTTTATTTATTAAAGTATCTATAACTATATCAGAATTTTTATATCCGATAAAACCAAGTATTTTAGTACTTGTTTCACGTATAAATGAGTCTTGATCAGATAGGAAATTAATTATAGGAGGTATTGGAATTATTTCCGATGATTTAGATGCTATTTCGAGCAGAGATTTAAAAAGAATAACTCGAATAGAGGTGTCTTGGGCATCTGCGGATTGAATAAATTCAGGAATTAAAGTTTCTATAAATTTTGGGGTTTTTTTTGCAACTGTTGAAATTAGTTTTGAAGCTTCCTTCTTTAATTGTTTGCTTTTCTCGTTTGTAAATATATTCAATACAGGTCTCATTCCAGTATCTCTGGGAAATTCCTCTACCAATCCTTCGAGTGAGGATAATGTGTTTAATTTTATATCTACATTCTGATTCTCCAAAAACTGAATTAGAGTTGGAATTACGTTAATAGGATCTGCTTTACCAATTTTGATAATAATTTCAGCAATTACACCTTTTGTAACATGGCCTGAGACATCGGGAATTTTAATTAATTGTTGGATGATCAAATCTGGGTTTTCATTATATTTTTCGATAAGAATATTAGAAATGTTAATTCTTAGTTGTTTATTCTCAAATTTAATAAAGATCAATAAGTTTGTTAATATTTTTTTAGGATTGTGCTTCCATGGTCTTACTAGTAATGATATAATGCTGATTAATGTGTCTGTATTTGTTGGATCAATTTTTTTTATAATACTATCTAAATCTAACAAACTAGATTCCTCTTTATAATATTTATCTAGTGCTAAAATGGACGAATTCCTGACATCCTCATCAAAATCAACTAAGCCTTCAAGAAGAGGTAAAATTGGAATTTTATTTTTCTTAAATTTTCCAATCTTTGTGATGATATCAAAGATAGATGCTCTTACTGAACTTGAAGGATTTTGCATCAATGGGATAATTTTTGAAACAATCCCTTCTTTAAATCCATTTATACTTAGATTTTTTAAATTATTAATCGCTGCTGCTCTCACTTCATTGTTAGAATGAAAGATTTTTTCAATAACAATATTATCGGGTAGACTAAGTGAGGATTCTGCAATAATGTTAAGAATTTCTATTTGGATTTTATCAACAGGATCATTAATGAATTTTTTAAAATTCAATTTTGAAATTAAATCATTATCTTTTTTACATAATCTTGAATAAAGTTTTAATCCCAATAATTTCATTCTCCATTCTGGATCATTGAGCAGATTAAGAATTTTTTCAAGGGGTATTTTGTTGAGGATATCTATATCTATCTTTAAAAGAGATTTTAATATTGGGATATTTTTTTCATAGTTAGGAGAATCTAATGATTCAATTATCCATGGAACTATGATATTTGGAACATCTTTTTCCAGTTGTTCTAAAACTTGACAACAGATTCTTCTATAAATAGTGTGATTATCACATACTCCATCTAAAATTGAGTTTTTAAATTTCCATTCATCAAGATTAACATTATCTTTTAGTGGAATTCTTTCAAACATCAAAAGTAAAGTTTCTTCAGCATATTTCCTTATTTCAGGATCACGATTTTTTATAAAATTAAACAAGGGGATTGGATCAAAAATCTGCCCGCATTCTGTTATTTTTGATTTTCTAATATTTTTGATAAAATTACTGTTTCTATTTACGAAAAAATATGTAGTAAATATTATCAGCACAATTTCTTCAATAACTGCTGCCCATGCAAATGATAGATAACTTGGAATTATTTGAATTGTGAGATTCCATGAATTAAATGTAGAGAGTAACTTATTTTGATTGACAATTAAAAAATTAATCAGGACATTAATACCAATAGATGCCATAAGATAAGCTGCAAAATAAATATCTATCCCACGATATTTTACTTTTCTACCCCAGAAGCGGGTAAAGTAACCAATTATTCCAAAAAATAAAGTAACAAAAACAAAGACGGATGACATTGTGGGTATTGCAAGTATACCAGTAAAAAAATAAGCTATAGTCTGGAATAACGAAATCCATGCCCAAACAAAAACGAATAACATTAATCCTAAGATGATATATGGTCCGGGATCAGAGAGAAATTGTTTAGCTCCACGTTTATAATCTTCAAAATTAATAAAAACTGATCGGCTGATGTGTGGAATGTGATAATAAACATTTGAAACTCCGGCGATATATCCCTTAGACCCATAGAAAGTAAGTATCATTAATGGATAGATTAACATCCATGTTATCCAAATCAATATAAAAGGTAAACCGCTAAGGGTGAGTAGAATTAGTGGAAGGATAAAGACTAATAAATAGAAGAATATTGAAATTATAAGCGTTAAGGGTTTCGATTTGAATCTATTAATCACATGCAAACTGATAAATTTGTGAAAAGGGCTTAAACCTTCATCAGACTCTTTACTTAAAGCAATGAAAAGGAAATCAATCAATGGATAAATAGTTATATATATTAGGCAAAATATGAAAGGTACTAGCAAGAATAATGGATTTAAATCTGGTGGAGTAGTTGACCAGAATTCTGGTGTGTTTAAAATGAATGTAAAAGCTAAAGTAACAACTACCATAACAGATAAGCTAAATATGATACCGTAAATGGCACACTGCAATCGATCTTTATTGCGAAATTCACCTTTTCTTATTAAAGCTACTTGTCGATAAATAATATAAAAACCAATTGAAAAAAAAATTAAGAAGATTATGAAGAGTATTAATTCTATTATCAAATTTTTCACTAATATCCTTTAAATATTAATAAATTAATATTAAATTTATTTCTCTTGTATTCTGTTTGTTAAGTATATAAAATTTTTATAAATTAATAAATCAGGTAAGAAATATCTTGGAAACAATTGAAGAACCACTAACGATCTCATTAGAACGAATAAATTTTATGTTTCAAAACAAAAAAATTACATGTGTTTGTATAAAAAATCATGAAGGCTTTAGATTGATTGGTGAATTCTTTGGACCTTTTGAAATAGGAAAAAAATATAAATTAATGTTATTTTCCGCAATTCCCTTTGTTATAAATGATATACTAGAAATAATTTCTTCAGAAAAATGTGATAATATCGATGTTCAACGATATGCAATAAAGGAAAGAGATGATCAAAAATTAATTCAACCTGAAGATATCTTTTTCTTAAACAAAATTAAAGAATTCAAACAATTAATGGAAATTGATATAGAGAAAAAAAAAAAACCTCAGATAAATCTAGATCGTTATAGTTCATTTTCTTTAAGTATAGTAGACCTACGAATGTTAAAATTGCTAAAATTAGCCAAAACAGAGCCATCTATAGAAAATGAGAGACTGTTAACAATTCCGGAGAAAAAACTATTTGACCTTCTATATTCATTTATTAAACAATGGAGAAATTTTTTTATAACAACTTGAAAATCGAATTATGCTTCAGGAGATATGGGATTTAAATAATTAAATTCCCTCTAAAATAGGATAATCGGTTAATCTATCAAGTAGAAATATGACTTCTGATATATTCTCTAATTTATATACCAGTGTGAGAATCTACCAGATTTCAGTTTTATAGGTTTATCAAAAATTCCTATAACATTATTCTGAAGAAAATAGCAAAAAAGTTTTCTTTTTCTAGATTCCATGTCATGAGAAATAGAATTAATCTTTCAATGTTAAATATTCCTTTCTAGCTTTAGCATATTCATTACCATTAATTTTACCATCTAAGAATAACTTCTCCTTATCACGCATAATTTTCCTTTTTATACTTAGCTCTTTTTTTCTTTCTGCTTTAGAAAAATTATTTGAAATGGTTTGAGTTAAATTTGATATCTTTTTGTTCTTTTTCTTCAATAGATCATCCAAGTATTTACTTATTGGTTTGGCCATTTCAGGGTTCTTTTTTGAGATTTCTTCTATGCGAGTTAAAGCTAATAAAATTTCTTCCTCATTATCTCCCTTTAAAACACTTATTAACCTTGGAATTGCTACATCATTCATGATTTCATCCAAGTACACCTCAACTTCCTTTTTAGCGCTCCCATAATTTTCAATTTGTCTTGTTTTAATATACTCAATAAAAAGCAAGGGTAATTCAATTGACCAATCCTTCATTTTTTCCTTGTCTATTAGTTGTATAACTCTCCCATCTTTCGTTTTAAAAACTTTTATATCCAATCACCCGTAGTAAGTTTTTCAGGTAAGTAGACATCTGTCAAAAATTTAAATCCATGAGAAGCAAAAGCTTGTATCTCCGCTTTTACTTTAAGTTTTAGTGCTAACTTAAGATCTTCTTCCCAAGCTTTATTTTTCTTTACAAAATCTTCGTTTAACATATCCTTCATGCGTTTTTCGTCTTGTTTATTCATCTTTATTCTGACTTCTTGAGGAATTTTATATTTATCCAAATCCCTTGTAAGAACACCTAGGAGTTTTATATTAGGTGTTGCTAAAAAAGGTGATTCGTAACTCAATCTCTTCGACCCACGTAAATAGACAGAATGGATATAGTGCCCATACGGGTCGCTGTCAACTAAACTAAAAACGGGTAGGTTAAGTTCTTTACTTAATCTCTTCAAAAACATACGTACTGCAACATTACCAACTCCTTGAGCAGTTAAAAGAATACAAGGATATTTACGCCAAAATCTTGCTTCTGCCAATCTCATCATTGCTGCATCTTTTTCAATTACAAGGATGAATTCTGCATCGGATTCAATAATTTCAATATTATCTAACATTGGAGAAATTGTCCACCCACCACTTCCAAGTCCTTCTAAATCAATGATATCATTTCGATCCCGAATTCTTAATCTTCCTACACAAGTTCCTTTAGGTGCTGCTACAATGTGCGTTGAATTTCTAGTAGTGTATAACATCGTAGCAGCATCTTCTATGCTTTTATCACTATTTTTTTGATCTTGAAATAAATTAACATCAGTATAGAATATTTCCCTTTTTGTAGCGTGAATATCTTCATTAAGCAGTTCATTAATTACTTCGAGTACCCTCATCAGTCTTGTAATATCTGCTACACTTGTAAGAGTATGAAACTGTTTTTCCATTATTTGTTTTCCAAGTAATAATAAATCATTTTCTTCATCCCAAAAAATATTTGATGATGATCTAGAAGGCAATTCAATAAAAGGTCTTCCATTTTTATATATTTCTTCAAGAACTTTATCGACTGATAGGAACAATCTATTTTGAATTTCTTTCTTATTAAGATCATCAATTTTCACAGTATCTGGTGGAAGGGTGATAACCTTCTTTTCTTTTCCTTTTTCTAAATATTCTAAATAGAGATCCTTCGCGGCGCGTAGATCATATTGTTTATTATTTTGCTTTTTTGCCATATTTTATTCACATCATTTCAATTTCCAATGTTTTCTACCCATTCTTAGTTCAACTATTACTTGACCCTTGCGCTCTAATTCTTTGAGTTTCAGCTGGAGATATCTAGCATCCATCATATCTTTAATTTTAAGTTTAAAGATCAGATGTTTAATTGTCTGCATTTCATTCGATAATACTTTCATAATACCCTGTGTAGTTATAATTGGTAAAGTTGATTGAACTGGTTTTGGTTTTAAAAGTGGTGGTTGGGATTTAGATTTAATGGGGGATTTTTTAAAAGAAATTTTTGATTGCTTGAGTTTCACAATTGTGGGTGTAACTAAGATTTTTTCCTTCTTTTCTGGTTTTTTGTGTATTTTAATTTTAGAGATTTCTGCAACTTCTTTAGGAACATGAGAAGTTAATATTTTTTCAATAATATCATCTTTCCTTAATTTTAGTGTTATAGGTATATTTTTTTCTTTACAATAATCCTTAAGCTCTTTAATGGTCCAATTAAGATATGTACTTTTTGAAAAAATATCTTTTTGAGAAACAATTTTTGGAACAGTGAAATCATCCTTAACTGGTTTTTCCTTTTTAACAACTTCTTTTGCTTGGATAGATATTTCCTTTTCCATTTTATCTTCTTTTACAATTTCAGTTAGTTTAGTTTCTGGTTCTTTAGATATCACTTGTTGTGGCACAATCGGAACAGATTTCTTTCCTATTGCTCCTTTCATTAAATCTATAATTTCTTTCATATTTACTATACTCTTAAATTTACTTTCACCGTTAGATGCGATGTTATACACACTTTCGGCAAATTTTGGAATATATCTTTCAATCAAACTAGCTCTTTTTTCGTTTTTATAAATATTAGCTCTCCTATTAATATATACTCTCAATCTTCTTCCTATTGCTTCAAGACAAAATTTCATTTCTTTTATTAATTCATCATCATCAGCCAAGGCATTTTTTGATTGGGATTTAAACATTAGATGTACAAATGGTCCAGAAACATTTACTAATAATTTTATTGGGCCCTTTGGTAAACCATTGTCGTAAACCTCGAGATGGTAATTTTTCCAATTTACAGATTGAACTGCTTTAGTAATAGCACAATCTGCGCTGTCTCTAAGTTTAGGGGTTCTATTTACAAACCTTGATAGCACATCTCTTGAACGTTTAGGTGTCTCAAGAACCTTTGAATAAGCTATAACAGCTTCGACAACATATGCCAATCCCTTACCACTTGTAGGGTTTCTTGTTTCTGCTGCTACAAAGTCATCATCTTTAGTATAGGTATCTGTAAAATATTCAAATACACCAGAATAACTCTCCTTTGATTCACTACCGGTTATTGTTAAAATGTCATCAATGCTTTGTTTAACCTGCTGTGGGTCTAATTTATTTTCTAGGATATTTACATTTCTTAAAATTTCAGAACTTAAATTAATTATATCTTTCGAATCAACTAAAATACTATTTAAATCCGAATTGGCTCCAGAATATTTCTTATTTATTATGTTTTGATTGGTTTTTTTTATTATTTCTTCAGTTTGACTAATCCTTTCTAATGGTGTATCAAAATCATCTACAGAATCAGAAATTTTTAATCCAATTTCTTTTATTAAAGTATTCTCTAGGATTGAATCGCCAACCGGGATTGCTGTATCTGTTGGAGGAGCCATATATTTTATTGATTTAAATGCTAAAAAAAGGGAATCGAATTGTGCTTTAGTTAGATCAGCAGGGCTTACTTTGGAAACTTGAACTTCATTAATTAAGTCTTCAAAATCATTTCTATTCTTTAATTTTTTTAATTCGGTTAATCCGGTTTGACTGGCTTTGAATAAGACATTTAATTCTAATTTTATATTTTCTTTTTCATTCTTAATTTTTTCAATATCACTTTGTATTTTCTTTTTCTCTTTTTCAATACTCTTTTTCTTACTTATTGTTTCAGCCTTATCGATTTGAATATTAAACTTTTGAATGTCTTTATAACGTTTTTCTTGATCTTTATTATTTTTAATGTATTTTGAGATAATATCACCATACTTTTCCCTAAGTTCTTCAGAGTCTGCCCTATATATTATTAATTTGTCTCTTGGTTTAGTAGAACGTCCAAAAATTCTCTTTTCATATTTTAGAAAATATAGGTCTTGGGTTTTTTTCTGAACTATACTTACAAAACCTTCTTTAAGAATTAAAAGATTTAATTTATCTTGGAGATCTCTTTCGGCTATTTCTATAATCTGATGGCTTGTTTTTGAACTAATTCGCACAAAATTTTCTTTTAAAAATGATGAAATGGTTCTATGTTCTGATTTGGCTATTAAATCTTGAAGATCACCTATATTAACTGAAGAAGGGTGAGGTTTTGCATATTTTGGTTCTTTTGGAAAAGAGGAAGCTAAACGGCGATAGATTCTTTCTTTCCCATAAGGATCAATATAAATAACAGTTATGTGAGGATTCATAAAAGCAGTTTCTTCAACATACTTCTCAACATACCCCCTGATATATTTCACATTTAAATAATTTAATTTTATATAAGTTCCGTGTAAAAATGGGCTATCAATATCAGTAGGATGAATTAAATATTTTTTCTCATTTTTAGAGGTTGTAAAGAATTCACTAACAGTTGCATAGACGGTTTCAATAGTTTTTGAAACGGCGACAATTGGTTTGCCAGTCGTATTTTGGGCATCGCTGAAGGCACTTGGTGATCCAAATCCCTGACTGCCTCGTGTTTGTTTCAATTCTAATGATTTTGAAGAGGCAAGATATTTACCGAATTTTCTCAAATCAATCCTCGACATTCCAGTCCCGTTATCAAAAATTTCAAAAATAAAACTCATTACATTTTTTTGGCTTAATTCCGATGTTAGAAAGGAAGGAGCCTCATATTCTCTGATACGAACTATTACAATAGGCTCCAGATCTATGATATTCTCAACGGGCTTAATGATTTCTTCCATATCATCAATGATCCTTCTTACTTCCTCTTCTACTTCTAATTCTGCTTCATTGCTGATTTCACCAGATTCCTCTTCTTTTATTTCTGGTTCCTTTATCTCTTGTTCTTCTAATTCTGCACTCTCGATTCCTAATTCTTGCATTAAAGTATGTTTTGCTTCACTGTCTAAGGTTTGAGTCTTTTTTTCCTCTTTTGCGGCTTCTAAAATAGATAGTTTTTCAAGGAAAAGTTCTTGATCTAAAGAAAACCTAAATTTTGAGTCTGTTTTCCTTATTTCCCTCCACTGAAAACTTTCGATTGCATCAAGAGCATTGTCAATAAATTCTGCAGTATATTGAACATGTTTCCAATAACCAAATTCAAAACCAACTAGTTGGGTACGCTTACGCATAAATTCAGCAATGGTCCCTTGCTTTATACTTCCTTCTTCTCTTGACGTTATTTTAATCGCACTCGAATATTGTCATACTCATTAATCTTTAAAACTAACTTTAAATATATATATACGTTTTTTTCATAAATAATGTTATATCTTCTTTTATCAAAACAAAATCCATTTCTTTCTTCAATAATTAAGACAATAAATATAAATTTTCATAGAAATTAAGTATAAATTCAGAGAGAAGAATACGAAATATGAAAATTAATACTTATTATTGATTTCTTTTTTTGTAGGCTTCTAAAGCAGCATCAAGTATTTTAGATGCAATATATCTCTTAGTATTTCTTTCAACGTGATTAATGTGTTTCTTTTTATTGATAATATAAACTTCATTGTATTTACTACTGAATCCTATATCATCTCTGCCTATATCGTTTGCTACAATCAAGTCAACTTCAGATTTAACAAGTCTATCATATGCACGATTTATCAATTCCGTTCGAGATACATTAGTTTCTGCTTTAAATGCAACTATAAATAAATTATAATCTTTTTGCCTTGCGATATTTATTATCTTTGGAGTCAATTTCATATTGAGTTGTATTGTTTCTGTTTTGTCAGAGGAAATTTTACCATCGATACATACAGTTGGCTTATAATCACTAATTGCGGCAGCTGATATTAAAAAATCATATTTTTTATAAGAGATTTCGTTTTTAACTGCTTTAATGAAATCATCCGTCGAAATTACGTTAATAGTTTTTACATACTCGGGAAGTTTAGCACTGCATTTTCCCGCTATTAATAAAACCTCCCCACCTCTAGCTGCCGCCTCTTTTGCTATCTCTATCCCCATTTTTCCTGATGACTTATTAGAAACAAATCGAACTGAATCTATTGCTTCTCTAGTTGGTCCAGCGGTAACTAATATTTTTTTTCCATCTAAGTCTTTTTTAGCGACTAATATATCAATAACTCTATCTATTATATCATCAATTCGTGCAATTTTAGCTTTTCCCTCTGAAATTCTTGGACCTAATATATCAATTCCGCACTCTCTTAATTTAACTTCGTTTTGTTGCAGAATAGGATGCTTGTACATACTTTCATGCATAGCAGGTACAATTACGATTGGGATGGATGAACCGAATGATGTTGTAGCTACTGTTGTCACAGGTGTGTCATCGATTCCGGATGCAATTTTTGAGATAGTATTTGCTGTAGCTGGACAAATCAATATTAAATCTGCTTTTCCAGAGGTTTTTGGTCTATCCCCAGCTAAATAAATATGTTCTACAGCTCCAGTTAATTTAGTAATTACTTTGTTTCCTGTTGCCCATTCCATTAACGCAGGGTTTATAAGTTCTGTAGAGGCTTTGGACATAACACAAATTACTTCGGCACCCAATCTCATGAGTTCTCGTGCTACAATGGGAGATGTAATAACCGCTACTGAACCAGTTAAACACAAACAGATTGTTTTTCCTTTTAGTATAGTCCCTTTACTTTCAATAATATCCTTAGAAGGATGTTGAAAATTGTCATGCTTCATCATTTGCCAATTTTGATATATGTTTCTCAATTAATCTTTCAGATTCTATGTAAAATAAAATTTTTGGAATTAAAATAATTTCTTAATAACAGTGATAATATTGAAAGAAAATTTCTGTTTTGAAAAAAATTCAAGCAGAAAATTAATCGCAGAGAGATTTTGAAATCATATCTTTAAAAAAAAAAAATTAAAATGTTCAATTAGTTAAAATGATAATGTTTTGATGAGAGGTAGAAATACCAGATTTACTTTTCTAAATTGTAGATTCCAGAAGTTTAATTTTTAAATTCAATTTTAGTGTAAAATCATTAAATTTTTTAAATTTGTCTGGCTTAATGGGTATATCAGCATCTACTTTTAAAATTTTGATAAATTTCTGGCCATAATATGTTTTATTAATTTCAGAAAAATTGTATCGTATTTCTTCTCTATTAGTAGTTTTAAGAATGGTTGAACTTTCAAACTCTTCTTTTCTAATTTTTACAATTTCCTTAGAATATTTAGAAAAAGGTGTATTTTTAAGTCTTTTCAAATTAAATATCGTGGTACTTCCAAGCTCTTTATTATTTAATGTTTGTACTATAAAGGAATGGATTTTATGCAAGGTTTTAGATCTAAAATCGTGTAAGGTAATGTTTGGAGTTATAATATCTTCTAAAATTTCAGAATATGGTAGGTTTAATCCATCTAGATCTTCCATTAAATTTAATAATTTTAATATTTGATGTGAATTTTTAGAGAAATCTGATTTCAATTCATCAAAAATATAATTTTTTTCTCTAAATATAAATTCAAATAAAAATTCTCTAAAAGCTTTAATGAATAGATTATAATTTGGTATAAATAATTTCTTTGGGTTATTTGTTACTATTTCATATGCTTGAAAAGGATTAATTTCTTTCTTAAGAACTGTCTTTACAAACGATAAAGGATAATGTCCTTCAATAAAGTTCATATTATGAGAAATACTTTTAATTGCATCTTTAAAAGAACACCTAGTAATGACATTCACGTTTTTAATGATGTTGCTTTCTATTTTAACCGGTGTTCTTTTACAATAACAAAGATCAAAGGGCTTTAGATCATGAAATAGTGGACTATTTCTGTCGGGTATGACAATCTGAGAACCATATGCACAAACAATACTGCCATGAATAGCTCTATTTGCTAGGTCCCATTCAATGATCATTGTATCATCAGAATATTTCTGATCTCCTTCATAGGTATATTCACTATTCTTACTTAATAAAGAGAATCCATTAATAGAGTTAATTATATAATCATTTTCTCCCCAAAATTGTGTTTTGTAATAGTTTACATCTTGAAAAGAACTTAAATCATCCAAAAATAGATGATTCATAATAAAATAATTAATACCGATTTCTGAAGATTTAATAGTTTGCTCATTTACCCCAAAGAATCCAATACGAGCAATAATATAATTATAGACTGGATTTTTTAAATTTTCCTCATCATGTTTCACAATATAGGCATTCCGTTTTTTCCTAAAATCACCTTTTGTTCTTATTATATTGTATTTTTCAATTAATAATTTTAAAAATGCAAATTTTTTCAGATATAATTTTTTTTCTAATTCTTTTATTTCTAATTTATATCTCTTATATTTATGACTATTTATATCTTTGTGTATCCTTATAATTTTTAATTTATTTTTTTATATTT
>SDBS01004401.1_pt1 | contig 13786 bp, 7 predicted proteins | sample 2277091 | NCBI WGS metagenome assembly SDBS01 (sample SAMN10404972, study PRJNA504765) | marine sediment metagenome | isolation source: marine sediment core GS10_PC15, 163 cmbsf | place: Arctic Ocean: Southern Knipovich Ridge | collected 2010
TGCGGAACGAAGTTTCGCTCCATTCTTAAAGATAAATCGCAGGAAAATCTGGGTAGCCTCGAAAGCTCCTCTGATGATTAGAGTGAAACCTGAGGACACGATCACCGTGGAGCAAGCCAAATCCGCAGCCGCCAGCTGGACAAAATTGATGGATGCCAGCCTGAAAGACCTCGGAATAGACTATATCGACCTTTATTACCTAATGGCTGCTGATAATCCCTCACTTATTAGCAGTGAAGAGATCAATAATGCATTTTTAACCGCAAAAAAAGCCGGGAAAGTCGGATATTTCGGGTTGAGCACGCATAAAAATGCCCACAAAGTCCTAGAAACAGCGATAAAGACCGGATGGTATGATGTTGCCATGCTCGGGATTACGCCGGCCGGGTGGTACGATTGGGAAGCTCGTGACCTGCTTTCCGGAACACCTGTTCTCAAAGAGCTAGAAGCACTGCTCAAAAAGGCCCGTACTGCCGGGATCGGACTCGTCGGCATGAAGACGGTCAGACATCTGGCGCCCAAGTCGGCCATGGGAAAGGCGGATCCCAGCGCCTTTGACAAATACTACCATAAGAATTTTATGTCCTCCCCACTAACTCCATTCCAACGTGCTTACACCTATGTCCTGGAGCACGGATTGGATGTGGTCAATGCCGACATGCAGAATTTTAAACATCTCGAAGAAAACATAATAGCTGCAGCAACCTCACATAAGTATTTCGCGTGATGGCAGATTTAAAGAATCTGCTAATTTTCTGTTTCCTTTTGCCATCAATATTGAAAATAGTGACACTATTTGCAAATTTGCTTGCATTTAGTAGCATAATTTGACGAGAAATTATTTCCCATTTTCGTGAATCTTTCTACCTAATTGATATTTTTCCAATTATAAATTCCAGGAGTTAACATAATAGTTCTTATTCGACGCAATCCTACGTCTAAAAATATAAATCAGGTTAAATAGCAGAAAATAAATCAAAATAACTGGCACACCAGACGTGACAGCTTTCGAACTCATCAAAAGAGCATATGAGTCGAACACACTTGAAAAATTGAGAGATTTCTTGACTGTAGAATCATCGGAACTTCAAGCTGAAGCGGTTTAAGTAGAAGAGATTCAAAGGGCGGAGTCATTCGATTCCGCCCTTTTTTTGCACTCGCCGGCTGTTGTCAGCAAAAGGGGGGTTAATGATGGGAACCAAAAGGTGTGAGTTCTCTCCAGCCGGTCAAAGAGAATTACATATATTATATCACAAATTTGACAAATCAAAAAAAACAACATAATTTGAATAGAACTAGCTATTGGGGAGGTTGAAGATTTACTAAGATGAGAAAGAAAATAACTAAATATGTTGTGGAGTGCGATGGCTGTCATAGTCATATTAGTGGCAAAGTATTTCGAGAAAAAGATTCATCGGGCAAAGTTAGGGATATGTGTGAAGGATGCTATTTAAAGTATTTCGGCACAACTGCAAAATATGTTTGGTATAGGATTAAGCACTGGATTTTTGTGCCACTAGGTTCAGTATTAGTTTTCTTTCTTTATCGTTTATGGGGAGGCAATGTTTATGAATGTATGTTTGCAGTAGCAATGTTCTGCGCAGCTTATTATTATGTCGTAAGTGGGAGAGGAGAGTTGAAAGATAGAAGAAGGAGAAGGGAAGAAAAATATTTGTTAGATGATTAGGAGGAAGAAAGCGATAATGATGAAGAATAATCGAGATAAGGGGGGATTATGAATAAAGTAATAATTACAGGTCTTGCTTTGTTAAGTTCTGGTGAACCTGATAAATGTGAAGTATGTAATTATGATTTTTCTTGGATATTTAACCACCCATCTGTTTTGCTCTGGGCTGATAAAATTATTGTTACAAAATACATTAAGTCTGTAATAAATGAATGTAAATACCCAGACTCTAAAACTCCTCTTCCTAAAGCCATCAAAATGCTCTTTAATATTTTAGAAGATTCAAATTTATTAGATACCAAAAATCCAGATGATGTAATAACAGGAAAAGGTTTTGAGCAAATCTGCAAACAAACTGAGAAGGATAGGATAATACTTGCTAAAGAATTTTCTTCAATTATAAAGCTTGGAGATGACGATAAAGTACCAGGACAATTATTTATAAAGAAAGAGATGTATTGTGCACCCAAGGTACACTCTATATATGTTGCGCTTTTGCTGTCCAGAGTTTGGAATGCAAGTTGTTTATTTGATTTAACAGATTATAACTATCTCCGTTTCCGTCTTGGAATTAAAGGTATTCCTAAACAAGATTCTAAAGCTTATATTCGGAGCTTTGATTCAATTTTCAGCTCTTATTTGCCAAATTTGGATTTAGTTCCACATTATGCTTATGGGAAAGAGTGTGAAGATTGTTTACATAAAAAGAAATGTGCAGACACATATCTTGACGATTTAGAAAAAAACACGTACGAGATATTAAAATGGAGAGGATATGAAGAAATTCAACAATTAAAAAATATTATTAATAAAGCAATTGACAAATTTGACTCATCTGAAGAAATTAATCCCAAAGAAGTAAAGAGAGAATTACATGCAAAAGAGATAAAAATGAATAAGTTGCTGCATAAAACCTTTCCAAGAGTTAAAGGATGGTCAAATTTAGTCACCTCTCTCTCTATTCCATTTGCCGTTGCTGGGCTGGCTTCTCAAGATGCTCTTTTAACATTATCAGGTGCTGCATTTGCAGGTAGTTCAAAGATAGTGACAGAATTACTAAAGTGGATGGAAAATAAAAATAGATGGGTTGGGTTTCTGAATAGAAAAAGAATTGAATCAGAAGACTTAAAGAAAGAAATTACAAAATAAAAAATGTGTTTCCGAAGTAAACATATATTTTGTTATATTGATTAGGATTAATTTTATTTAATTTATTGAATCATTATTGTAATTAGTAATCAAATCCCCTAAAGCCCTGGGTTGAAAAAGACAGCCTACAGCGTTTCCTTATTATTTAGTGTATTTTAATAGCTGTCCTTGCTTTATCAGACGTGGATATATAGAATGTTCCGTGTCAGCATGAATAAATCTCATGAATTAGTGAAGGGTATTTATAGTACTACTCAGCCAAATAAAGAAATCCTTTTAACTGAGGAGGCTATTGAAATAAAACAAAGAGATTCAAAAGCAGATGGTACAGCTAAAGTAATAATGAGACTCCTTCCTAAACCTCAATTATTTCTCAACATAAAATTACAATCTTTTCCCTTTGGTCTAATGGAACTAATGAGGGTGAAGTCAGAAGTAGTTTTAACATCTCATAGAGTGTCATTTGAAGTTTATGTCACCTCAATTACGAGAGGACCAAATGAATTCAGTATCATAGCTATTCCCTTTAAAGAGCCAATAATACTCAGTACTTCCATAAATGCTTCAAGAATTGTTTTCCACTTACTAAACTTTCCGAACTTTTTAGGACCTCAACAAGTCTTTAGAAACATAGATGGGAAGCCTTATCCAAGGGGAAGAGTAATTTTGGAATATGATGATTGGCAGATTATTATAAATGCTGTTACGGACTTTAAAAAATTAGACAATGTTATTAATCAGCTCAGAGGCAAGGGCGGTTTTTTTATCACACATGTAGGTATGATTAAGAAAAACAATGGAAAATCTTTTAAAATATCTGAAGCATGTAAAATATTAGATGCACTTGATTTCTATCTATCTTTTTGTACAGGTTATTTCACCTCTAATCTATTAGCAGTTGGCTTTAATAAGAAAAATGAGCGAGTTTGGGAAAGATGGGGAGTTCGGTGGGCAGATTCTTGGCAACAAGTGCCCTCGTGGTTTGACCGCACTCATGGAAAATTATTGGCTGAGGTTTTTCCAGGATTTCTCTCCCTTTGGAAGAATGAAACTTGGAACAAGCCAATTGAGAATGCTATTTATTGGTATTTGAAAAGTAATACTCAGTCTGGGGGAACAGATGGGTCGATTGTATTGGCACAAGCTGCTCTAGAGCTTTTATCTTGGGTTTTTTTAACAGAGGAACAAAAAGCTTTGAGTTCTGAAGGTTTTAAACATTTACATGCAGATAACTTGATTAGATTGTTAGTATCTTCCCAAAACATCAAATTAGAAGTACTTCCTTCTCGTAGTAAATTAGCCAAGTTGTCAAAGGAGTTAACCTGGGATGGACCAAAGGCAATAACTGAAGTGAGGAATTTTATAATACATCCTGGGAAAGAGAACAAAAGACTAGCAAGTCGTGATATTCCTTATTACGAAGTGTTGAATCTTGCTCTTTGGTATATTGAATTAGTTTTATTGCATCTATTCAAGCATACAGGAATTTATGCTAACAGGTTAGAAACTGATGGATACATGGTTGGGATTTCTTCTGTTCCTTGGATAATTAAATAGATATTATTAGGGAAAATGAAAGCAAAGAATTAATAAAATGGATAATAGAAAAAAAGAATTACATTCAAATGATATTCCGGAGGTTCCTAAACAGATATTAGAAGCAGCTTCAAGAGGAAAGCTCGTAATATTTATAGGCGCAGGAGTATCCCGGATTATCGGATGTCCTTCATGGGAGGAATTTGCTAAAATCCTGCTCAATGATTTGTATGAAAAAAATGTTATTGATTATTTTGAAAAAAAAGAGCTTTCTAAGTTTCATGCTAGAAAAGTATTATCAATTTGTGATGAAATTTATAAAAAAGAAGGAGCTCAGTTTTCAGACTTTAAGGAAACCTTCAGAGGGGACCCAAAAAAAAAGGAAAAGTATGAAATATTTAAAAATCTTTATTCAATGAACGCCATATATGTAACTACTAATTATGATGACCACTTAGATGAGGAGGCACATAAAGGAAGGCCTATGAAAAAAGCACAATTTTCAAGAGATGAACCAATAGGCCAGACTGAAGATAACATCGAGCGAGGAGGGGTGATTTACCGAGAAAAAGAGCTATTAGTTTCGAATTTATCTAATGGAAAAGTCATACATCTTCACGGCAGTGTACAAGAACCCCTATCAATGATTGTATCTCTTTCTGACTATATGAATCATTATTATGGAGAAAAACGCAGAGTCGCTGATTTTCTTAAAGAATTATTTACTAAGTATACTGTTCTTTTTATTGGATATGGACTGGAAGAATATGAAATTTTAGAATTTATGATAAGCAAAATTCCAAGAACTAAAAAGAGTATTTCTCACTATATTCTGCTCCCTTTTTTCGTGAATCAAAAGAACATAGTTAATTATCAAAAGAGATACTTTTCAAGCATGGGAATTGAATTAAGACCTTATTTCATTGACAAGTCTGGTTATTCTCACTTAGATTGCGTCATAAAAGAATGGGCAAGGCAAATAGGACCAATATCAAAGCCACAGACTTTTTTAGACAAAATTAGAATAATTGATGAGGTTCTTTAATGGGATTAAATCCTAAAGAAGAAGCTGCGCTAGAATTGATTGAGGAGGATAAAGCTTACGAAAACCACTTTTTTAACAAAGTTTCTGGAACGAAGTGGTTTTATCCATTGAAGGAGAGAGGATATTTTGATACTCAAAAATCCCCAGGTCCTAAACCTGCTGAAGAAAAAGGTTCATTTTATATGCCTGAATGGTATGTATTACTTTATCTCGAAAGAATATCTCAGGTTATTACAACTCCTGAAAATGAAAAATATATTGATGAATTATTAGAAATCATAAAAAAAGTTTCAAGTTATAAAAATTCAAAAGAAGAGCATCCAGATAATTATCGCACTTCGTGGTACTTTGTAAAAATTCTAGTAAATATCCCCAACAACAAAATTCCCGAAGATGTAATTAAGTTGATTCCAATATGGCTTGATTCGAGGTTCGACACAACCTTACAGGGTGCCGAAATAGCTACAAGCTTGCTTCCGAAATTTTTAAATGAGAACTCGACAGAAGAAGATATTAATAAAGCTGAAATAATCATTAATTATATTACTGATATAAAATCAGTCCCATTAAGTGAAGCGAGAGCAAAATTATATGGGGAAAAGAATGAATTTCAGTTTAAGCTTGATTCTTATTGGTTAGAAAAGGCTTTTAATCAACATCTAAAATTAATAGCTGAAAAGTGTTCAGTTAAGGTAATCGAAGATCTGATTGAGAAGATAAACAAGATGCTTGGAAAGAAGACAGATGGAACTTATCGTTCCTTTTATATTGATGACCAAGTTTTTGAACCTCTAGATTTCTTTACAAATGTACTAAAAAATATTCTTAACGAGAAAGCTAAAGTAGCACATTCAGAAATAAATAATATTTTAAAAGAATTTATTACACATGAGTTTTATTATTTCCAAAAAATGGCTCTCTATGTTGTCGGCCAAAATATAAATATTTTCAAGGAGTTAGTATGGGAATATTTGGATGAAATTATAGGAGATTCTGGTTTGAGGCAATCTCTTGTTGGAGATGAGTTAAAGCATTTATTACAGAATCTGCGCGAATTATCTCCTAAACAAAAAAAATTGCTCAAAGATAAAATAGAAAAGGGACCTACAAAGGACCTCCCAGAAGAAGCAGAAAAGTATAAACTTCGCTGGAAGCAGAAGCTCAGTAATGCACTAAGTCATGTTGATATGTTTAAGGAGTTGTATGAAGAACTACAACAACAAACAAAAGAAGAGGCAGAATTAAGACCTGGAGTTGTATGGCTGGATATGCGTTCAGGACGAGAGGAATCTCCCTTGGATTCCGAAAAAATAATTCAAAAATCTAATGAGGAACTTGCTAAAATATTTCAAGAATTTAAAAGCGAAGACCCCTGGAAGGGTCCTACGGTAGACGGTCTTTCGGATTCATTGAAAGACATAGTTAAGGAAAATCCAGACAAATTTTTAGATAATATGAAACCCTTTCTTAATATTGGATATCTGTACATATATGATATTTTATGGGGATTAAGAGATGCTTGGAAAGACAATAAGAGTATTAATTGGGAAAACCTGTTCAAGTTTATAAAAAATTATATAGAACAGGAAGGATTTTGGGATGATAAATTAAAGGTGGAAGGTGCTCATTGGCCAGCTGACCATAATTGGGTTTTAAGGTTATTAGGTGAACTCATTCAAGAGGGGACAAAAGATGATAATAGCGCTTTTGATGCTTCGCTTTTGCCTCTGGCTGAAGAGATATTGCTCTTTATCTTAAATAAGATATCAGAAAATCCTCTAAAAGATGATGAAGAGGCTCGGGATCCTGTGACGCATGCTTTAAATTCAGCACCTGGAAATATAATAACTGCATTAATCTTTCTTGTTCTAAGAAAAGCACGACTAGAGAAAAGAGAGAAAAAGAAAGGTGAAAGTAAATGGTCTTCTGAATTGAAGACTGCATATGATAGCCTGCTGAATAAACACATTGCTGAGGCCTTTACTCTTTTGGGACAATATTTTCCTAATTTTTTATATTTGGACCGTAATTGGGCAATATCACTAATAGATAAACTTAAAAAAGAAGAAGATGAATATTGGTCTTATTTCATAATTGCCTATGTGTTTGGAGGAAGAGTCTATTTTGACCTTTTCAATAAAATGATTCCTCATTATGAAAGGGCAATCCACTTTGATTTTAAGGAAGATGTTGCTGAAGAGCGTCTCATTCAGCATATAGCTATTGGTTATTTAGGTTCGGTTATAGAAATTCAAAAGGAAAGTCTAATTGATAAAATAATTGAAAAAGCAAAGCCTTCACAAATAGATATTTTGGTAAGATATTTCAGAAGCCAGTGGAAAGACATTATTAAAAAAGAAGATGAAAAAGGGGAAAAAGAAGAAACAAAAGCAGCGAAAAATGAAGGTGGAGCTAATAATGTTCGGGAAAAAATTATGAACTTCTGGAAATGCATTTATCAAAAATATAAAGAGAAATCGGAACTTACAAATGATGAAAAAGAAATTTTGTCTCACCTTCTGATGTTGACTATCTTCCTGCCCAAAATAGACGAGAAAAACTACAAATGGATTTCACTTTCTTTATCTAACGTAAAAAGGATGTACGATGTCAGATTGTTAATTGAAGATTTGAATGTACTCAAAGATAAAGGAAATCAGTCAGAATCTGGGAAGTTTGTAGGGAAAATATTTATTGAGATTCTCAAACAAACAACTCCAACCTTATATAAAGACAATATAAGCTCAATTGTAAAATTTCTTTATGAAATTGGAGATTCTAAAATTAAAAAATATGCAGATGATACTTGTATTCACTACGGAAAAGAAGGTGTTTATGACGAAAGTGGGAGGCTGTTCCTAAAGGATATTTACGATAAATTTAATAAATAGGGGGTCAAAGAAAACTTATAAAAGAGTTTATATCACTATAAGAATTTGGTTTTTGGAGTCGCATCGAATCTCGTCCGATTTTCCATAATTTCCACCCACTGACATTCTCAAATAAGAGTATCACGCCCAAAACGACAAAGTCAACGGCTAGAAAAGAACAACAAACAACCAAAAGCTCCAAACATTCAAGTTTAAGATAGACTCGGCCCCCGAATCATCAAAAAGCAGCCACAGATCCTCTCAGAAATATTCCCCTCTCTCCTCGGCTGCCATCAGGAGTTCCTGGTGGGCAATATGAGGCGGAGGCCGGCCGTTCAGCTTCAAAGGTCAGCTTGAGGTGGGCGATGATCCTTTCGATGATCTTCGGCTCTTCGATAAAAGAGATGATTCTCATCTGGCTACCACAGCGAGGGCACAGCAGCGGGTCAACTTCGTAGACGCTGCGGGTCATCTCCGCCCAGCCATTGGAAGGCACATAGTCTGGCTCTTCTTCAATGATAGGGGGATGGGAGAGCGCAGAGCTGGCCTTGCGTATCTTACCCCGATGAGCATTGGAATAAAGTCCATAGCAACGAACCATTACCTGACCTTTATCGGGAATATAGGAGGTCACTCGGGCGATGAACTTCAGGTAATCCATCGAATCCTCCTGTGAGTCTTGCCTCGAATGCTGATAGCGAACCTTCCCCTCTGTCTCATCAAAGAAGAGCCGCTTCAAAAACAGCAGGAGGCGGATCGTGTAGTTGCCGACTCGCTCTGCCTCTTTCTTGGTTTGAGCCCTGACCTGGCTATGGACGTTGAAACCTGTATGATGCCAGCTGAGGATCTTCTGCACCAGAACAAGCCCGATGAGCTTTTTCCGAACCAGCAGGGAGAAGACCTCATGGGTGAAAAGTTCCTGGATAACCTCGTCATGGAAGCGGGAGACATGGTGGAAAGTGCCATCCGGGGCTGTGTACAGAGCGGTATCAAGTGATAAAGGGATTAGTTGAAATTTTGACGGAAATAATCTAAAAATATTAAATATAGTAAAGTAATAATTGAATGAGTGTATTGACACTAAACCAATACCATGGACAACGCTATGGATAATGGTGGACAATTACGATCCTTAATTTCTAATAATACTTTTGTATGATAAACTCAGAATGACGGTTTTTATTTCTGATTATGAAGCATTTGAAGAAATTGAACATGAATGAAGAGACTGTAAAAAACAGAATTATTATCCCCTTTTTTAAAAGTATGGATTTTAATCCTGAAGAAATCAAATACGAAGTTGGATTTTCCATAAAGGTAGGACACGCTAAAATAGACATCGGCAAAAAGCCAAAAGATCGAAAACGTGGGTTTTTAGATATTCTCTTTTTGAAAGGAGATGATCCTTTATTCGTTGTTGAAACAAAACCTTTAGATCATCAACTAACGATCGTAGATAGAGATCAAGCTATATCATATGCTCGATATTTATTGGCCCCTATTGCTATTGTCACAAATGGAAAAGAGGTAAATATATATGACACTATGAATAAAAAGTGTCTGAATAGTTTAGAATTAGACTCCATTGCCCGAAATGGAAAGAATGATTTGAATATAAATGAATCATCATATGTCAGAAATGGGTATAAAATATCAATCAACGAGGAATTGAAATATGAGGCTTTAAAACACTTAATTGGCTATAATTTTGAAAATTTAATGGTGTTCTGCGAACAACAGGTTATGTTTCACATGAAAAATCTAAGTGGTTCGATTGATGAGTTGTCTAAAAAATATATCAAGAATCTTTACATAAAAAATATAAAGGCTGAGAGTGAATTCGAAATTTTTATAAAATCAGATAGAATAATATTTGCACTGATTGGCGAAGCTGGGGTTGGAAAAACAAATTTCATGTGTAATCTAGCAGAGAAATTATTAAAGAGATATCCCGTATTATTTTTCAATTGTACTCTGCTATCAAGTGGAATTTTAGATGCCATTGCAGAAGATTTCAACTGGAGTTTTCCATCCCAAAAACAAGAAATTCAAATTATTAAGAGACTTGAAGAAATCATAAAAGGCCACAATTCACCTCTTTTTTTAATTTTAGATGCTATAGATGAATGGACAATTCCAAACGTTGAAAAAGAGTTGAATAACTTCGTAAATAGAATTGAAAATAGAAACATTAAATTAGTAGTTTCCTGTAAAAATGAAGAATGGAATAGGTTTTTAAGTATTTCTGGGACTCCCACTGAATTTCCTGAAAAAACTTATATGCCTCAGAATGAATCTACTCAAACTGCAAGCAATATTCTGGGGATAAAACTGGACCGATTATGCAATTATGAACATAATGAGGCACTTAGTAAATATGAGAATTTATTTCATTTTAAAATTCAAAAAAAGGGAGCTGCTTTTGAAGAGAGCAGATTATTTTTTATACTTCGAGTAATTGCAGAAATATTTAGAGAGAGTGGTTCTACAGTCCCGTCTGATCTTAACTCAACAGAGCTTTTAAAAAAATATTTAGAAACGAAATTGATGAAGATAGGAGATGCCTTAGTTGCTAGAAATATTCTAAGGAATATTGGTGCTGAGATGTACTCTTCGAATATGATTGAAATAAATGAAGATAAAATCTCAGATAAATTGAAAATTGACATTAGCGCGGATGAATATAAAGCTTTGTTCTCTTATTTTATTCTTCAATCAAAGTCTGATCGCTTTGGTAATAGAACTATCTATTTTTATTTCGATAAATTGAAAGATTTCATAATTGCCTTTCATTCCCAAAATTGGATTTCTCTGAGTAAAACAAACTTCAAGAAAAAGATACCAGAAATTCTCTCAAAGTCATTCGGAGAAGGCTTATTGAAATTATATCTCAGTGAGGCAAATGAATCCCAATTGGATGCAATATATAATTACAATATAAACAGACTGGAAGAATGTATTAATAGATATATTAAATTGATAGAGAATGAATTCCCTAGTTTGAAAAAGAATTTTTTTCCTTATGATGGACGGATCGGTATGGTTTATTTAGTAAATCAAACTGATAAATCCATTGATAGATTTGGATTCCGAAAAATCAATGACAAACATCCTGAAAAAATTGCGAGTTTTGATCAAAATATTTTTGATTTTATTTTTGGCCAAAGGAGCAAAAGGGATAAAATAAACTTCGATTATCAAATAAGTTTTCTAAAAACGAACTATTCCTCAATTACAATTGATCCTGATTTCGAAGCAAGGGAATTTATTGGAGAGCAACTTTCTGAAATTGTTAAAAAAGGTAATCTCAATGAAACTAAAAATCAAGGATTTGCTATAGAACAAGCGTATGAAATAATTAATTCTAAAGGCAGGAACCTAGGTTTGGGAGTAAGAAAACAAGACACAATAAACGAAATCTCATCTTTTAGATGTGAAGAAATCCTTAAAAAACTAGATTCTTTAAGAATTTATAAAATTGCAGAAGAATGCCATATTGATAAGCTAAAAAAGGAGGGAAAAATTGAAGCAAAAAAAAGAGGGGGGAATATATCGTATAGTTACAGCCCATGGGAGTATAGAGATGATATAAAAAAACTTTTCGAGAAAATGCTCCAAAAGAAAATCCCAATTCCAGATATCAAGATATCCTTACCTGACGAGTTCAATAAATTGATAGATGTTATTCGTATTATTAAAAAGAATAGATCTCTTATTGGAGAGCCAATATGTCCTGTGGGGGACATAAAAAAGCTTTTATACAGAATATATTCAGATGTTGCTGATTATTCTGATAAAGGAATTGTAGAATATGTTAATACTTTCTTTAGGAATGCTTTCAATGAATACAAAATTCTGGTAGAAGTTAATTTCCCGAATATTAAAGCCAAGCTTCCGCTGTATAAAAGTTTGCCAGTTTATTTTTTCGCAGAAATATCTTCGCTTCAAAAACATACATGGGAAAATCAAGAACCAGATAGAGAAATCAATTATACATTCGTAGAATCTGATAAAGAATGTTTTGAAATTTATACAAATCCGATTAAAAGATTCGAAAGATATGACTTAAATAATAATGTGCAAACAAGAGAGGGAATAAAAAAAACTAAATTCGTCAGAAGTTCACTTGTTTCACGTTTATTAAGGGGAGGTTATCCTTATTTTAATACTCCTGTTAGGAATTATGTGTATGAAATTCTGATAGAAGAGTTAGAAGATTTAAAAGTGATTTGAAGAAATGATTTCCGATAGCAATAAAATATTAACAGCTTGATTTAAGATTTACCTACCTTCTCCTTTATTAATCCTTTAAATAAAAAACTGAACAAAAGTATTCCCTTTGTTTAATTATAAATTTAGATGTGTTCCTCCCCAGTTCGCCGCTTATTATAACTTTATTAGAAGATTATGATTATTTAGCTACATTAAGAGAAAAGTTGAATATAATTAAAGAGATGAGAAAGATTAGGTCTTGTTCTTATTGCGTTTGAATTTGTTAGGGTTGTGCTTTTCTTTTTCCTTAATAAAAAAGTCTAAAACTGACAGAGATGGTTTACACGTGGAGCTATCTTCTTATAAGCTAGATGCTTATTTATGAAAGGAGAAGCTTAACGTCGAGAAATGAGATTCTAAGAAATCAGAGATGGCGTTTAGGAATCATTCGCCGTGCAGAAAAAGTGACTCATAATGTTGCCAAGACCTGTCGGTATTTTGGCCTATGCAGAACAGCTGGCAGAAATAACTTAAACTATTAAGACACCTTATGGAGAAGCAGTCAATGAAGCATGAATGGAAATGGCACCAGGTATTTTTCTTATCCCTGATTCTGGCGGCAGCTGCCTGCAGGAGCATAGCGCCGATTTCTCAGCCGCCCGAACCAGGGCTTCCAAAACGAGAGCTGAGGCGGATGGGATATACTATCCAGGTTGGGGCTTTTTCAATAGTGGATAATGCCATCAGGCTGACAAAATCTTTAAATAAGAAAGGATTAAACGCCTATTATTTTGCTCATCCGTCCGGGCTTTACAGGGTTCGATTTGGCAATTTCCGCTCAAGAAAGACTGCTCAAATGAAAGCGCAGAGACTCGCTGCTACGGGAATCATAGATGAATATTACATCGTAAGCCCTGAAGAATATACGGTCGCTAAAAGGAGAAAGTACGGAAAGCAGTATCTCCGGAATGAAATCGTGGCCACAGCGGAAAGATTTCTTGGCATGCCCTATGCATGGGGTGTCTCTTCACCGGATAAGGGATTTGACTGCAGCGGCCTGACTATGGCGGTCTACCAGTTGAACGGTTTAAACTTACCTCGTTCTTCCAGGGAACAATACAAAACCGGGACTTCTGTTAAAAAAAGCCGACTGCTGAAGGGCGATTTGGTGTTCTTTGCAACATCCAGAGGCACAAAAGTTTCTCATGTGGGGATCTATGTAGGCAATAATAAATTTATTCATGCACCGGGACATAACAAGCACATACGCACGGAATCCCTCTCTAA
>SDBS01004402.1_pt1 | contig 13785 bp, 8 predicted proteins | sample 2277091 | NCBI WGS metagenome assembly SDBS01 (sample SAMN10404972, study PRJNA504765) | marine sediment metagenome | isolation source: marine sediment core GS10_PC15, 163 cmbsf | place: Arctic Ocean: Southern Knipovich Ridge | collected 2010
CCACTTAACCACGCACTAGTAATCCAGGTTCCTTATCTGACACATAAAAAAGCCCTCATCTATCGATCGATGAGGGCTTTAAATTTCATGTATAGAACTCCGCTCTACTCCGGAAAGCGCGAGATAACAGTCGCGGGGGTGGGGATGGAGACCTTATCGCCGACGTTTAATTCCGCGGGGGCCTTGCTCGCCACTTCCGCAGCGCTTTGGAAGATGAAGATCGGGGTGCCCACTTTCGAACACTTGAGCCCCAGATAAGCCTGCCCGGTCAGGAAGCCGTCCCTATCCACAGCGCAGCTGGTGACCACGCCGATCGTCCTGCCGCGCTTATCGACGACCGGGTCGCCCAGATGCGCCATGCGTACACCTTTGTCATTGAAGCGGAAGCGAACGACCTCAGAATGGCGCGCCTTATCGCGCTCTAGAAACGCATCCCGGCCGATGAACCATGGTTTGTAGCCCTTCACAAAGGTGCGGAAACCGGCCTCACCGACCGTCAGATTCAACTCACCCCCCATTTCGTTACCATAAAGCGGCAGCCCGGCCTCGGTGCGCAACGAGTCGCGCGCCGCCAAGCCAACCGGCTTCAGCCCGAAAGGTTCGCCAACTTCCAGCAAGGCATTCCAAAGTGCGACGGATTTATTGGGGTGTACGAAAAGTTCGAAAGCCATCGCCTCGCCGGTATAGCCCGTGCGCGAGACGGCCAAATCAAACCCGCCGATCACGGCCTCGCATAGATCTGTGCGCTCGAGTTTGAGAATTCGCTTTCGGGCCGCCTCATCGCAATCCAAAGAGAGTAAAATCTCGCGTGAGCGCGGTCCTTGAAGGGCGATATCCACACGCATATCTGCGCCCTCCTGCGGATCGCGCAGGTTGCGCAGGGTCACGTCCCGGCCGAAAGCCCGCGTCCAGGGACGCCCCCGATCGACCATCACTTTGCCCTCGCGAACGGCATTCAGCCAGGCCCAATCTTTTTCATCGTTGGATGCATTCACCACCATCAGATATTTCTCGGTGTCTCTGCGATAGATTATTAGGTCATCAATCACATTGGCATCCGGGTCATGAAGCTGGGTATACATAGAACTGCCGACTTTCAAACGGTACATATCGTTTCCGCAAATATCATTCGGGCAGACGCTGTTGAGGAAGAGGGCTGCATCCGGACCCTCCGCCTGGTAAACACCCATGTGGGAGACATCGAAAAGCCCGGCTGCCTGGCGCACAGCAAGATGCTCTTCGAGAACCGACGAGTACCAAACCGGCATATCCCACCCGGCGAAGACAACCATCTTCGCGCCCATCTCACGATGCGTGGCGTTGAGCGCGGTATGTCTCGGCTGCCCATGCTCGAGCTTCTCCCAGGTGAACACCGGAAGCGCATCTCCATCCTCCATACCCACTTGATCGATGCCGATGAAGTACGGTTTATGCACTCCGATGGGATCGCCATCAGCGATGGGCGACGGCTCAGCTTCTGATTCCTGCACCCACACTGGACCGATCGGCTTCCTTAGAACATCATCATCGATCCTGACATAACCATCCGAAAGCGCCCTCAGCCATGCCGCCGATAAACTCGCCTCTTCTCTTGGTACCGTGAGGCGATACTCCGTGGTTGACACGCAGGTCAAGGTTCCGTCGACTTCACCTTCGGGGGTGATCAAGCGAGTTGCCTGGCTGTTCCCGGGATTGAGATCCTCTAGATCGCTGGTCAGAGCGAAGGTCAGGAACGGCTGCGCCCGCTCACCGACGATGTCATAGACGATCCGCTCGCCCTCGTTCGCCGGTGGGTCGTTGATCGTGTAGTAGTGGGGATACCCTGTATCGTCCGCTTCAGCTTCGAAACCAAGCGACTCGAGCAGACCGATCACGCGCAGTTTAGCTTCTTCGATCACTTTGAAATCCACCTTGCCGCGGATATCGCTTTCATCGCGGCACTTGAAGCGGCAGGGAATGGTGGTTTGGAGGACATCGGCGATGATGTCCGCCAGCTCTACTACATGTTTTTCTTTGAAGCCGATCTCGCTGATCCATGGGGCGCCCATGCGGATGCCAGAAGCATCATACGCGTTCTCGTCCCCCGGCAGTGTATTGCGATTGACGACGATGCCGACCAAGTCCAGGATGCGGGCGGCCTGGTCACCGGACAGCGGCGTCCCGTCCGGTCCCAGAACGGATGTGCAATCCAGGTTCATCAGGTGGGTATTTGTGCCGCCGTAGGCGATCTGAAAGCCGCGTGATTCCAGGTGGTCGGCGAGTTTGGCGCAGTTCTTCACCACCTGGTGCTGCAGCTCATTGAATTCCTCAGACTGCGCATATTTGAAGATCAGGCACATCGCTGCGTAGACGTTTACATGTGGGCCACCTTGTTCGCCCGGGAAAACAGCCATGTCGATCGCGGACGAGAGCTCGGGGTCGGTGGTCATAATGATCGCCCCGCGTGGGCCATAGAGCGATTTATGCGTCGTAGAGGTGATCACATGGGCGTGTCCAATAGGGGATGGATATTCACCGGCGATCACCAGCCCGGCAACGTGGGCGATATCGGCCAGCAGATAGGCGCCAACGATATCGGCAATCGATCGGAATTTCTCCCAATCCACCGTCCATGGGTAGGAGGAATAGCCGCCGATGATCAGCTTGGGTTGGTGTTCCAGCGCCAACTTCTTTATCGCCTCATAATCAATCTGCCCGGTCTCGGGGTTAATGGTGTAAGGCACGATATTGAAGTACTTGCCCGAGCGGTTGGCTGGCGATCCGTGTGAGAGATGCCCTCCGTGGAGCAGGTCCATGCTCAACACGGTGTCCCCGGGATTCAGCAGCGCTTGAAATACAGCGTTATTCGCCGGAGCGCCCGAAAGCGCTTGCACGTTGACGTAGATGTCGTCAGCAGAATAATCGTCCGTGGCAAAAGCCTCTGCGCAACGGCGACGAGCGAGGGCTTCAACCGTGTCGGCGTATTCGACTCCTTTGTAATAACGTGGATCTGAGTAGCGACGATAAAATGCGAGCCGAGTGCGGTAATCCAGGATTTCATCTTCACTCATCCAGCGTGTATCTTCATTCGGGTAACCTTCTGCGTATATGTTCTGAAAGGTCGACCCTAATGCTTCGCGAACGGCTACAGGAGAAGCGCTCTCACTGGGGATGAGGATGACCCTCCTCCTCTGCCTCTCTGCTTCCAATTGAATGAGTTGATGAACATCTGGATCAAGTTCTTCGAGCGCGGTCTTGAAGTAGGGATAGAACACTGGCGCAACTCCTTTACCACATGAAGGACGCGTTCATCTGGCCGCTTATTTTCCGAGGGTGAGTCGATTAAATCCGTCTTCGACTTGAGGGTGATTCATCATGATGAGCAAGATAGCCTTGTAGGCTCATATTTACAATAATACGACTTCACCCATTGCTCCAAGTTGCACTTGGGCTGATTTAATATGCCAAATAACACTAAAATTCCCGCTATGTTTATCATATCTTTACTATAATGAACCTGACTCTCACATATCGTGTAAGGAGTCGCGGCGAGATCGCACTCAAGAAAACAAGGAAACAATTTCCATTTTTACACCTATCCACTGCCGTTCCAAGGTTCAAAAGAGGATAAGAACATGAAAAAGAAACATAATTTCTATGCAGGTCCATCGATCATGCCTCAATTCACCATTGATAAAACAATCGAAGCTCTAAAAGACTTCGCCGGAACCGGTCTCTCCATCATGGAGATATCCCACCGTAGCAAAGAGTTCCAGGCCGTGATGGATGAAGCCCAAGCGCTGGTCAAGGAACTGCTCCTAATCCCGGAGGGATACTCGGTGTTGTTCCTGGGGGGCGGCGCGAGCACACAGTTTCTCATGGTCCCCTACAACTTAATGGACAAGAAATCCGCATACCTGAACACAGGGACCTGGGCTACGAAGGCTATGAAAGAAGCGAAGCTTTTCGGGGAGATGGTTGAGGTCGCCTCGTCCGCGGACAAGGATTTCAGCTACATTCCCAAAGGCTACGAGATCCCGGCGGATGCGGATTATTTCCACATCACCACCAACAACACCATTAAAGGGACCGAGATTTTGGAAGATCTGGATGTGGACATGCCCCTTGTAGCGGATATGTCCTCCGATATTTTCAGCCGACCGATCGATGTCTCCAAATATGGGATCATCTACGCCGGGGATCAGAAGAACCTGGGACCAGCAGGGGCAACGCTTGTGATCATCAAGGATGACATTCTCGGCAAGGTAGACCGTGACATCCCAACGATGCTCGACTATCGAACCCACATCGGAAAAGGTTCGATGTTCAACACACCTCCGGTCATGCCTGTGTTCAGCGCTCTACAAACCCTGATCTGGCTGAAGGACCAGGGCGGCATGCCGGCAATTGAGAAAATCAAGAATGAAAAAGCCGATCTTCTTTACAACGAAATCGATCGCAACAAGTTGTTCGTCGGCACAGCTGCGAAAGAAGATCGCTCCAAAATGAATATTTGCTTCGTTCTGAACGAGGAATACAAAGAACTCGAAGGTGCGTTCCTGGATTTCGCTGCCGGCAAAGGCATGATCGGCATCAAGGGTCATCGCTCGGTGGGCGGGTTCCGCGCTTCCTGCTACAACGCCCTGCCCATCGAGAGCGTGCAGGCCCTAGTGGATTGCATGCAGGAATTCGAAGCAGAGCATTAGTACGACGCGAAAGCCAGGGAGCATACTCCCTGGTTATCCTATCAAGATCATAAGGACATTGACATGACCAAAATTCTGGTTGCTACCGTAAAACCGTTTATTCCTGAGGCCGTTGAAAAAATCAAGAAGATCGCCGGTGAGGCTGGCTACGAATTCGTCATCCTTGAGAAGTATGCCGATCAGGGAGAGTTTATTAACGCTGTCGCCGATGTGGACGCTCTGATTATCAGAAGCGATAAAGCCACCCGAGAAGTCATCGAAGCGGCGAAGGAGCTGAAGATCATCGTTCGCGCCGGCGCGGGCTATGACAATATTGACCTAGAAGCAGCCACAGAAAAAGGCGTTGTGGCTATGAATACACCGGGCCAGAACTCAAACGCCGTCGCCGAGCTTGCACTGGGGATGATGGTTTATTGGGCGAGGAACGGCTTTAACGGTAAAGCGGGCACAGAGTTGAAAGGCAAGAAACTTGGCCTGCACGCGTATGGTAATGTGGGCAGATTAATCGCCGGTATTGCTAAAGGCTTCGGGATGCACGTATTCGCTTTCGACCCCTTCATCCCCAAAGATGTTATTGAAGGCGACGATATTGTCTGCATCGAATCCGCGGAAAAACTGTACAGCACCTGCAACTATGTCTCGATAAATATCCCGGTAACCGAACAAACAAAAGCCTCCATCAATTATGACCTCCTGACCAAAATGCCCGAACCTGCTGTTTTGGTCAACACCGCCCGCAAAGAAGTCATCCACGAAGATGACCTGTTAAGGGTGTTTGCAGACCGGGGTGACTTCTCCTACATCTCCGATATCGCTCCCGATTGCAAAGACGCAATTGCTGAACAATACACCGGCAGATTTTTCTTCACGCCGAAGAAGATGGGCGCCCAGACCGCCGAGGCTAATATCAATGCTGGTGTTGCCGCGATGACGCAAATAAAGGGTTTTCTGGAGAACGGTGATAAGACTTTCCAGGTTAACAAATAACCCGTCGACACAGTCTAAATGGGAAATTAGTAACTTTAATTGGATGCATCAGGGGGCCCTCGTTTTTATCAGTAGTTTGGAAAAGGAGAAATGAGGGTACTAGCTACTCAGTTAGGCGGATGTATGATTATAAAAAGCAACCACCCCGTGGGAGTGGTTGCGGCCGTAGTCGTTAGACTACGGGGCTGTAAAGTGATTATACAATAGGTCTGACTGATATTCAATGGGAAAAATGAAGACAATTGCATACATTGATGGTTTCAATCTCTATAGTGGCCTAATGGATAAGCGGTATAAAAAACCGGGCGATCCCTCCAGTCGTCCTCTCCGAAAATATCTCTGGCTAAAGCTCGATGAGTTCATCCTGTCTTTCCTTCCTAAGGGTCATCACCTCGAGGAAATCAAGTACTTCACGGCACCGATTAGAGGAAATCCCCAGAAACAGTATAGGCAAGAAGCATACTTAAAAGCTCTCGGCACTCTTGATCATTTGACTGTCATCCAGGGAAAACATATTCCGATTGGATCAGGATTCTCCGAGAAGCAAACAGATGTACTAATGGCGTTACATATGTACTCTGATGCGTTATCCAAGGGTCATGATGCACTTGTCTTGGTAACAGGTGATTCTGACCAGGTTCCTACATTGAAGTGGATAAGGACCATAGGGAAGGGAATTGCCCTACACGTTGTTTTTCCACCATTCCGAGTATCCAAGGATTTAATCACAGTTGCCGATTACACTTATCGAACAAAGTGGAAGAGACTGCGCCAGTTCCAGTTCTCTGATCCAGTAATTGGAGATGGTTTTTCTGTTCCAAAACCAATCGAATGGTCTTGAAGGTATTCAGGTTTATAGTTTAGAAGATTATCCGCCCAACATCGGAATGGAGAGGGCGTCGTGCGCTGCCATTTTTGAAATGCCTTGAGACTTGCGCTACCGCTCATCAACCGGTTTATCATTCTGAGCGACTCCTTCGGCAATGCCGCTAGGTCTCTGAATAATTTCAATACTTAGATTATTTGTGAGGTAAAAAAGCTATGGCAATATTGAAAGCTTTCCGGGGAATACGCCCGCCGGTGGACATTGTGGAGAAGCTGGCTTGCCGCCCGTATGATGTGCTGAACTCGGACGAAGCCAGAGAGGAAGCGAATCCTCATTCGCTGCTGCACATCACAAAACCCGAAATCGACTTCGATCCGGGCACCGACATACATACCCAAGCGGTGTACGAAAAGGCAAAGGAAAACTTCGAGTCGTTTAAAGAGAAAGGGTATTTAGTGCAGGACGACGAAGACTATCTCTACATCTACGCACAGACCATGGATAGCCGTAGGCAATACGGCCTCGTCGGCTGTGCGGGTGTAGATGACTACATGAACGGGATCATCAAGAAACATGAATTAACACGCCCCGACAAAGAAGAAGATCGAATGAAGCACGTCCGGATTACAAACGCGAACATCGAGCCTGTCTTCTTCGCTTACCCCGCCGTTCCCGAAATTGACGAAATCATCAAGGACATCGTTGAGAACCAGGATCCCGAATACGATTTCACAAGCAATGATGACATTGGGCACCATTTCTGGGTGATAACAGACAAGAGTAAAATCCAACGCTTGATCGAGCTATTTTACGAGCTTCCGGCGACTTATGTCGCCGACGGACACCATCGCACGGCTGCCGCCGCGCTGGTGGGTAATGAGAAGAAGAGCAACAATCCAGATCACACTGGGGATGAGGAGTACAACTTCTTCTTGGCAGTGCACTTTCCGGATAATCAGCTGCGCATCCTGGATTACAACCGGGTGGTGATGGACCTGAATGGTCTGACGCCCGAGGAATTCCTGGGACGGCTCAGTGAAATGTTTGATGTCAAGGAGAAGGGGAGCGAGCCCTTCAAGCCGGAAAGTCTTCATACCTTCGGCATGTATCTGCATGGAAAGTGGTATGCGTTGATCGCCAATGAAGGCTCGTATGACGACAACGATCCCATCGGCGTTTTGGATGTCACGATACTATCAAAATCAGTGCTGGAACCCATTCTCAACATTATAGACCTAAGGACCTCGAAACGAATCGACTTCGTCGGCGGCATGAGGGGGCTGGGAGAACTACAAAGAAGGGTAGATAGCGGGGAGATGAAGTTGGCCTTCGCCCTTTATCCAGTATCCATGCGGCAATTGATCAACATCGCCGATGCTGGGAACATCATGCCTCCGAAAACAACATGGTTTGAACCAAAATTACGCAGCGGGTTGGTGATCCACAGCTTGGAGTGATGTCCTCAGCGGCTGACTTTTGTGGAGTGGGGAAGCCTTCCCGTTCTTGTCATTGCGAGGAGCCCGTCAGGGCAACGCCTGTCCTGAGCGAAGCCCCCGACCGTTGGGAGTAGGGAGCAAAGCCGAAGGATCTCAATCCATCTGCAAGAATGGAGGAGATTGCTTCGCTTCACGCGCGATGACAGGTCCCTATCCATTGTCTGAGGCACGTAGTGCCGAAGAATCTCGTTCATGGCAAGAAGAACCCTTCGATTCAAAGAACGAGATGCTTCACTTTGTTCAACATGACAGGCTCCCGCGCAATATCATTCCCTCGCCGCTTCACAACTCATGTAATAAAAAACAGAACGGGATCCTGAGCCCGTTCTGCTTATGTATTCAAAAAGATTGGTTCGGCAAGCTTTAGTTTATAGCTTGGGGAATCTCCGCAATACGGTCGCCGCGGTGGGGATGAAGATCCGGTCCCCTGGCTTCAAATCTGGCCTGGATTCGCCATCTGCTTTCATCGGTGTACCCTGGAAGATGAAGAAGGGCGTTCCTTCATCTGCGTACTTCTTGTAAATGAAGGCCTGCCCGGTCAGATAGTTCATCCGATCTGCAGCACAGCTTGTCACTACGCCGATGGTAAGGCCTCGCCTATCCAACACCGGATCACCGAGGTGGACCATGGGGATTCCCTTCACGTCACATCGGAAACGTACCACAACGCTATCGCGTTCAGCTTCCCGCTCCAGGAAACTCTCTCGCCCGATGAACCATGGCTTATACGTCTTCACATAGCTGCGGAATCCAGCTTCGCCCACCCCTAGCGCCAACTCTCCGCCCATCTCGTGCCCGTATAAGGGCAGCCCGGCCTCGATGCGCAGCGAATCTCTGGCCCCCAATCCGATCGGCTTGAGCCCCATCGGTTCCCCGATATCCAGCAGAGCTTTCCATAAGACAGCCAATTTGTATGGGTGCACAAACAATTCGAAGGCCATTTTCTCGCCGGTATAACCCGTTCGGGAAACAACCAGGTCGACGCCTCCGAGCGTGGCTTCACATAGCTCGGCGCGATCCAGCTTGCGGATGCGTTTGCAGGTGGCATCATCACATTTCAGGGCCAGAAGGATGTCGAGCGACAGGGGTCCCTGCAAGGCGATGTCCACCAGCATGTCCTTCCCCTCCGCCGGATCGCGCAGGTTGCGGAGGATGACATTTCGTCCGAACGCTCTCGCCCAGGGACGTTTTTTATCCACGAGCACTTCACCATCGCGGACCGCACAGAGATAGGCCCAATCCTTATCGTCGTTCGACGCATTCACCACAAGGAGGTATTCCTCCGCACCGTGCCTGTAGACAATCAGATCGTCGATTACGTTTGCGTCCGGGTCCAAGAAATGTGTGTACACCGACTGGCCAACCTTGAGGTAGCCGATATCGTTGCCACAGACGCTGTCCAGGAACACGGCGGCATCGGGGCCCTCTGCCTGGTAGATCCCCATGTGAGAAACATCGAACAAACCAGCAGCGGTGCGCACAGCTTGATGTTCCTCTCTAACTGATGCGTACCATAAGGGCATATCCCACCCGGCAAACGGCGCCATCTTCGCGCCCAGTTCCAGATGGATTGCGTGGAGAGTCGTCCGTTTGGATTCGGATTGCTCCTTGGGTTCCTGCCAATTGAACTCCGGCAAAGTTTCACCTGATCCCTCAGAAATACCGATATAGAATGGCTTTTTATTGGCTGCCGGATCTCCCTTGACGGATTTCGCAGGCGGCTCCTTCGATTCCCGAACCCACGCCGGCCCCGGGGGCTTCGCTAAGAGATCATCATCTTTTATGCTGATAAAACCGTCCGATAAGGCTCGCAGCCAAGCGGCGGCAAGATTAGCTTCGCTTGATTTCACACTTAGCTGGAATTCATGGGGGGACTTACAGGTGAGCGTACCCTCAATTTCACCCTGCGGTGTGCTTATTCGCGTGGCCTGACTTTGATCAGGATCCAAGACCTCGACATCACTGCTCAATGCGGTCATCAAGAATTGCCGCACGCGTTCGCCGCCAATGTCAAAGGCTGCCCGCTGACCTTTCCCCAGCGGTTCGTCGCCCATGTAATAGAAGTGCGGATATCCATGAACAGTTGGATCGAAGTCGATACCCGCCCACTCAGCCAACGCGCACACGCGCAGCTTTGCTTCTTCCATGGTCTTGAAATCAACCTTCGCCCGTCTATTTCGACGTTTACGTGATTTCAATTCATAGGGGGTCGTCGCTAACAAAACGTCGGCAATGATGTCAGCAAGTTCGGTGGTTTCCTTTTCCTTGAAGCCACGCTGCGTAATCCAGGATGTGCCCATGCGAATGCCGGAAGGATCAAGCGCGGATCTGTCGCCCGGTATGGTATTCCGGTTTACGACGATGCCCGCCAGATCCAATATTCGCGCCGCCATATCACCTGAAAGCGTTGTCCCATTTGCCCCGGTTATGGATCTGCAATCCAAATTCATTAGGTGGGTGTCGGTGCCCCCGAACGCTATAGGAAAGCCTCTCTCCTCCAGACGTTTCGTCAATGTTTCGCAATTCTTTATCACTTGGTGTTGAAGGACGCTGAACCTTTTCGTTTGAGCGAGTTTAAAAGTGAGCGCAAGTGCGGCAATCGTATTAATGTGAGGACCACCCTGTTCTCCGGGGAACACCGCTCGATCAATCTTCCGCGCTATTGCGTAGTCCGTTGTGATGATCACTGCTCCCCTGGGCCCATTAAGTGATTTATGCGTGGTCGTCGTGACAATGTGGGCATGTCCTATCGGAGACGGATAGGCGCCGGCAACCACCATGCCAGCAACATGGGCGATATCGGCCAGCAAGTACGCACCAACCGAGTCGGCGATTGCCCTGAACCTGGCCCAATCGGCCGACCATGGGTAGGACGAAAAACCGGCGATGATCATTTTGGGCTTGTGTTCGGTCGCCAAATCTTGGACAGTCTGATAGTTTATGCGCTGTGTCTCGGGATCAACTGTGTAGTGGACGATGTTATAAAATTTCCCGGAACGATTTACCGGGGATCCATGGGAAAGGTGGCCGCCATGCAGCATGTTCATGCCCATGACGGTATCGCCGGGGTCAACCAGCGCGTGATACACCGCGTTATTAGCGGGCGCCCCCGAAAGTGCCTGCACGTTTACATACAAATCATCTGCCGTAAGACCGTTGGCGGCAAAAGCTTCGGCGCAGCGCCGACGTGCTAACGCCTCGATCGTGTCAACATACTCGACACCCTTGTAATAGCGCGGGTCAGAATAACGGCGGTAGTGTGCAAGACGGTTGTCATAATCAAGGATTTCTTCTTCACTCATCCAGCGGGTATCCTCATCCGGATACCCTTCCGCATAAACATTCTGGAAAGCCGAATCCAAAGCATCTCGCACCGCTAAAGGAGAAGTGCTTTCGCTTGCGATCAGGATCAATTTTCGATATTGACGCTCGGATTCCAGTTGAGTTAATTCGTACACATCTGGATCTAGTTCTTCCAGAGTCCCACGAAAAAGCGAATCAGGCATTTGAAGCTCCTAAATATAGAGGCAGCTTATGAGTCATTAGCCGCGATATGGAAATGTTTGTAAACCCGATTGTAAGACGAATGGAGAAGAAGGGTCAAGGATTGCCTTCTTCATCAAGCCGTCATGGAAATCAATCTTTAAAAAATATTGGTGCACCAACCGTGGTGGGCAATTGACTTATAGGATGCACCCATGTGTGAGCCCGCGGAAAAAAAATCGGCAATGTTAAACTAGGTTGGCCATCTAGCGTTCAAACTCGGATATGGGTCCGCCCTCATAAACCCACAGATCGAAAAGATCTTGCAAATCACAGCTGCATGTTTGCTCAGCGACTTCCTGGAGACCGCTCGCGCTCGCAAAACCATACAGGTATTGCTGATAATACGCCTTCATGAATTCGCCAAAGGGACGATCGCCTAGCTCGCGGCGCAGCGCGTCGAAGAACAGCGCGCCTTTCCAGTACACGAACACGGCGTAATCAGCAGCGGAGGCATAGTCTCCGACAGACAGACCGATCGGAATCGTCGGGTCTGGGTGTTCCCGAACAATGGCTCGCAAATCGCTCAAGAAACCAGTCGCACGCCCCGATCCCGACGCGTGTTCGTAATACAGCGCCTCCGAATAAGTCGCCGCAGCTTCATCCAGCCAGGGTTCCGAAATTTGGTCATCGCCGATAAGGCCATAAAACCACTGATGCGCGACTTCGTGGACGGTAGGCTCCACAACCCAGTGGGTTCCAAATGTGCCAATGAAGACCAGCCCCGGGTATTCGATGCCGCCGAACGCATGGGGCGCGTCGACGATATCCAGCTCCGGATAAGGATAGGGACCCACAAGATCACCCAGGACCCGCATCTGCAGGGTCGCTGAATCGAGCACTTTATCAAGATCGTCGGCATGTTCTTGCAACACCCAGGCTGTTACCATAACATCGCCAACCTGGCGTGACTCCTCGACGAAGTCGGCGACGGCGATGGCCACATCTCGCATCGGTCCGGTGACATACGTCAGGCGTTGAAGATCGCCCAGGGTCTCATTCAGGATCTCCACTCCGGAGACAACGAGATCAAAGCCGGTGGGTGCAGTCACTTGCAGCTGATAGAAGGCTATCTCGGAGTTAGTCGTATCACCACCCGGCGGGGCCCGGCGAACATCCCACTCATCATCGACGATGCGCGGGATCAGCGGATAGAAGGTCGGGGCGATCAACACGCCCTCGGTGATCCCAAAACGGCGGGGGGCTGAAGGACGCATCGACCCAACCTCGATCCGGAACGGCAGACCCAAATCGATCGTATCCCCCGGGGCGAGTGGCAACGCCAGGTCGATCCGCAGGGCTAAACCATCCAACTCCTGCTTGGGTTCGATGACCTTGTCCTCGATAAATACAGGGCCCGCGACCATCGAAGCCTGGTACTGCGGATCGTTCGGCCAGAGCATTAGATAGATCTCATGCAGCGGATTATCGAGGTTATTTTGGAATTTAATCTGAGCCCAGCCATCGAGAACAGCGGCCCTCATCTCCGCATCAATGGTCACCTCCACCTCGATTGAATAGCGAGTAGCACCTTTGAGACGGGCGAGGTCATCGACATGATCGGATAATAAGCCTGGATTCTGGTCGGATAATTGGATCTCCGGAGTCGGTTGTGGGGTATGCGTGGGTTGGGGCGCTGGCGTCGGGGTGTACGCCGGAGGCAACCCTACCGTACTTTGTTGACCCGATGTGCTCGGCAGCCCCTGCGCAGGACTGGCTAGCGGCGCGCAGGCAGTCAAGAGGAGCAATAAGACGAAGAAGGCCTTCTTCACGAGCACTCCTTCGTGTGTTTTTCCCCCATTGGATGAATGGGTAACCCAATAGCGTACAGCGTTGTTGTGAGTTCTGTTCCGCTCAAGACTCTTGCTTATAGTGCTCAATTGCTACCTTCTTCAAAAGAAGATAAATTCCGCGCGTGGATGATCTTGAAGATACCACCCCGATCCAGATTTACCACGTTTGAAATCGTCAGGTTGGCTCTCTTTACGTTCTCTACCGTGTCGCGATTGATATTCGGCCCCATCAGGTTGCGCACGATGGGGTTGACGAGGTCCATCAACTTTCCCATGAGGGGATTCGTGGACCGGACATGCTCCATGATGAATATGGATCCACCGGGTCTGATCACGCGAGCCAATTCCTGAAGTCCAAGCACAGGGTCAGGAACTGAGCAGAATACAAACGTCGCCGCGGCGGCATCGAAGCTATCATCCGCGAACTCCAGGGATTGCGCATCCCCCTCCATGAT
>SDBS01004403.1_pt1 | contig 13782 bp, 16 predicted proteins | sample 2277091 | NCBI WGS metagenome assembly SDBS01 (sample SAMN10404972, study PRJNA504765) | marine sediment metagenome | isolation source: marine sediment core GS10_PC15, 163 cmbsf | place: Arctic Ocean: Southern Knipovich Ridge | collected 2010
TGAAGAAATAAGAAAGGACTGATGTTCTCTATTATCCTCCTCAAATGTGGATTTGATTGTGGATTTTGGTATCCATACTTCATTTCCGTTTGAAAAATTTATCAGAAGTGCTTTTTCTGTAGAACCTTTAATTTCACCTACTACTTTTTTTATTTCTTCTTTTGAAACAACTTCCTCACTTACTCTCATTTTATTGTCCTCGAAAGGAATACTTACAGGAAGAGATTCAGGAGCGAATTTAGAGATTGGTTGATTAGAATTAATCTCCGTTCCGAAATTAGATGGCTTGGAGATTGTTGATACTGTTGCAAATTGAATCTTTTCTTTTAAGATATGGCTTAATAATAATCGTAAGAGTTCTGCTTGAGACCATCCAATCTTTTTCTTATATTCTCCTATATTAATCCACATAGTCTCATTTTTGTCATCAACCCAATTAAAACTAATTTTTGTCTTTTCTTCCTTAAACTCATGGTATGTTGTCCATTGCGATATATTTTTATTTAACACCCTTAACATCCAAATTATCTCTTCTAAATTCATTTTAACTTTTTTTCCTTCTCCTTGTGAGGGTTTTTCCCATGACTGATCTGCTTTTTTTTCAATACACTGAAAAAATATAAATGGCTGATTTTTTGATGAGCTTTGTACTATCAATCCAGCCTTCTGACCAAAAAAACTTTTACTATGCTTGTCTCCCATTTTTATGCCTCTATTAATTTTATTATTTAAGTTTATTATGATAATTTTTTAAAAATATTTAAAGAAAAAGAGATAACAAATACTCTAAATTCTAGATTTCATTCTTTTTTTAAAAAATAGATGTGTAAAACCAATAACCGATCCAGGAATAACAATAAGAGAGCTAATAAAGACAACTGGTAAAACTGGTGGCTTATCTGGACTTCTCTCTTCCAAACTTTCCATTCCTTCTTCTGAATCAGTTTGATATACTGTAAACATCGTTTGTATCTCAGCTTCCTTACCGTCTAAACCAATTGCCCAAACATAGACGGTGTGACTTCCCAAAATACAAGTAATATTATCTAAGGAATATATGATAAAAACTTCACTAATAAAATTGCCAGAACTTACCGAGACATTATCTATCCATAAACTATAATAGTCAGAATATTTCGAAGAGATTGAAAAATTTAGAAAGTTATTTAAAGAATTCCACTCATAGTCATTGAGGTCGTGAATTGTAATTATTGTACTTGAAGTTGAATACACAGAGAAACTAGTCTCATAATACGCTTTTGTTCCATCAATACTTTTCACAGAAATGACAACACTATGATTTCCAACATAATATCCATCAATGACTACTACAATTATCTCTGCAATATTATAAGTATCATTGTTGATTAGCAAAATTCCGTCAATCGAGACGTTATAACTTCCGCTATATTCGGAGTTAATAGAAAAATTAAGCTTCTTACCGGTTGACATAAATTCATAACTTGGGATTTCATTTACATGAATTACGGTAATTATATTTGAATAAACATTGAATTGTATTGAAGCTGTGCCAATTTTCCCATCTTCTCCAATTGCCCAAATTAAAAATGTATGAAGTCCTATTTCATAACCATCTATTCCATAATAATAATAGACACCATTCTCATAATCACTCATAGAAACTTCCTCACCGTCAATAAAGACTTTATAATAATCAGGGTACAGAGAACTTATGTTAAATTTTACATAAACCTCATCTGTTTGGAATTCATAATCGGTAAATTCTTCTATATTCACAATCGTATTCGATAATGAATATACCGTAAAAGTTGTTTCACTCATAGCTTCTTTTCCATCTGTAGAATTGGCCCAAATAGAAATATTATGTTCACCTACTAAATAATTATCAATTGAAAAACTAAATACTTCTCCACTATGATTATACAGATCAGAAGAAATAACGTTCCCATCTATTGAAAAGTTATAGATATCTGGAAAAGAACAATTAAGCAAGAATGAAATATTATTACCGGTAGTTTTAAATTCGTAATTATCAACAGAAAGAATATCTATATTAATAAACGATTCGCTAAATACGCTAAATTGAACAGTTAGAATTGTCTCTTTTTTATCAGTACTGTTAGCCCATATAGATAAAGTATAAACTCCGGTACTATACCCATCAATAAGACATGAAATTTCCTCATCACTTATATATAGACCTTCTTGTACCAAAACCCCATCTATAGAAACATTGTACCACTCAGGATAATTTGAACTGATTTTAAATTTAACATAATTCCCCGTTGAGCCAAATACGTAGTTATCAATTGAATTTATTTGAATATTTGTTTCTGATGTTGAGAAAACGGAAAATATAGCACTTGCAAACTCTTCTTTTCCATCCAATCCGCAAGCCCAAATGTATACGGAATGATCTCCCATACCATATCCATCAATTGATATTAAAAACATCTCATTATCAGAATAACCACCTGAACTAACTTCGATCCCATCTATTGTAAAATTATACCAATCAGGATAATCCGAGCCTAAAATAAATCTGATATTATTCCCAACACTCATAAACTTATAATTATCCAAATCAAGTATTTCGACCATAGTCACCGAATTAGAATATACGAAATAACTCGTATCCAAGGTTGTCTTGGCCCCGCCTATCGCTGTTGCATTAATAGATATAAAGCGTTCGCCTATAACATCAGTATAATTATCGAGATAATAAACAAATATGTTTTCCCCCGCAATGAAATCACTTGAATTTGCATCAATACCATCTATCTGAAGTTTATAAGCACCCGCGTATGTAGAATTTATTAAGAAAGTTATATTTTGCCCTGTTGATAAAAACTCACAATCAGAAATAGATAATTGGGAAATAGAAATTTCAGAAAACTCTAGATCGTTCTTAACCATATCAGCAACCCATACTAATACTTCTTGGTCGATTCTACTTTTATCTGTTGTAAGAAAATAACCTCTCATCTCTTCTAAATAAATAGTTCCAACGAGTGCGTTTATCAAATTATAATTTAAGGGAACTTTTATATCTAAGAGTTTTGATATCCGATAGGCAAAATAGACATTTTTTATATTCGAATAATCAATGTTATTTGATACAAAGTTCATTATCTTAACCTCATCCAAATCGAATAATCCTATCGCCTTTAGTATATAAATGGCATAATAAGTATTTTCCATTAGTACTTCAGGCAAAGTGGTATATTCAGGAGAGAAATAGAGATCATTTGAATCCTCAACTATATGACTGTGAACATAAGTACTCAGTGCGTTCTGGTCAAAACTTAGAGAGGTAATATTACCCAATCCTAAATACTCAACTAATAGTTCTAAGGCTTTTATAGCATAATAGGAATAATCGATAAAGATCTTTCCATTCTGATAATTAGAGACTAGTTTTTTTATTTATATAATCCAATAAAAACTAATTATTAATTATGACAAGTGAAGTAAAATTCGTTCCTGAAGCTGATTTATTGGCATGTCCATTTATTCACCTGTGTATTCTTCCTAAGAATGAGTTTTGTAAAATTCATAAGTGTAAGATATGTTCTGAATATACTTCAATAGGAAAAAAACTAAATCCGAAACATTTCTTTTGATTCTAAATTAACTTCTAATAAGAAAAAACATTAAATTTTATTTTGCTTTTTCCAATTTTTTACAGCATTAACAAATTCTTTATCTTTAATCCCTAATATATTGAATTTTTCTCTTTTCTTCTTAGATGATTTTGCTTTAATTTTAGGTTTAAATTGCAATTCCCACTCAAAATAAGATTCAGGTTCTTTCACTTGGAAATAATTATATTATAAAAATATAAGTCAAAAGAGTCCGACAAATTTCAGAAATAACAAAATGACTCAATTATTTTTGAAATTCAAATTCCTTGACGGGTTTTTTTTTAATTTCATCAAGAAGACTTTTAGTAATATCGAAATTTTCCGCCCCTAATGAAACGCCATTAAATAAATATGAATATATCCTCATTTGGTTCTTATATTCCACTACAACTAAATAATAGGGATTTTTAATTTGACTCACGCTTAACGTTTTTATCGGTCCTCCCTTAGAGAGTACATGCGCTTCCTTCACCCTTAAAACTCGTACGCTTAAAGGTCTTTTTTCTTTATATTCTCTTCTTGCGAACTTTATAAGAGCTTTTACAATTTTCTTCGTATTCATGAGTTTAATGAAATTTTATCTTGAAACGGTTAAAAACTAATAAAATGTAGAGAAAAAATTTTAAAAAAGTTGGAGCAAAAAAAAATTAGTTATAACATTAAGAGTTACGCTCTTCAACTCTAATTTTCATGGCGAGATTTCCCCATCCACCACATTCTAATCCTACATCTGAACATCCTGCTGTTTTAAACACCATTTTATTTGGATCTTGATCTGCGAACATTAAGGTAACCGCATTGCTTACTAAGCCTCCAGCAGCATTCAAAGCAGACATACAAACTCTGTTAGGACAAAGTTTTGTAAGTAAATTTCCATCACCTGAAAAATAAAGCTTATCTCCAACTCTATGCTGGGCAGCACAACCATGGGACTTAACTACCTCCACGATAATCGTTTTGTTCATTAAATCAGGAGCTTTCTTAAGAATTTGAATATTTCTTGGATTTTCCATGAAAACCTTCATTTCTTCATCAGTAAATTCTAACATTTTTTTTAGATCTTCTTGTGACATTATAATCCTCTTATTTATTTTTGGTTGAATAATAATTATTATTCATATCTTAAGTTTACAAGTTAATACTATTTTTTATAATTTTTTTTCAATAGGGTTTATTTTTCTTTCCGACTTAATTTTTTAAGGATTTCTACTACATCCAATCTCTAAAATTTACTTTTTAACAATAGTATGGGTCCATTACTTATTTGTTTTCTAATTTTATACAATAATTTTTCATATGCCCCTACTTATTTGATTTAATTTATAAGTAAAGATGGCCCAATCTGGAGATAAGTTTATATATCTGATCCCCCTATATTATATATAATTATGGTACATTTAACGCGAAAGGAAAAAAAAGGAAAATATTACCTGTATTTGGAAGAAAATGCGTGGATCAATGGTCGTTCTCGCCGTGTTTGGCAAAAATATTTAGGTCCTGAAGATAGGCTTAAAGACATCAAATTTAATAGCTTATTAACAAAACACGCTGATAAAGTGGAGCTTCAAACCATTAAGTTCGGACTTTCCGCAGCTTTGTGGCAAATGGCGGAGGAGACTAATTTAGCAAGGATTATTGATGCCCATACAGGAAAAGAGAGAAAACAAAACTTAACGTTGGGCGAATACATTACTATTGCCGCCATTAATCGCTGCGTGGTACCCTGTTCCAAATCTAAATTGAATCGGTGGTATGAAAAGGATTGGCTTTCTACGAGATATGATATTGACCCCAAAGTGCTAAATGCCCAGACTTATTGGAACCATTTTCAATACTTGAGTAAGGAGGTTATTGCCGAAATTGAACTCGCACTCGGGCGAGTCGTAATAGATAAATATGACCTTGACCTCGACAGTCTTTTCTATGATCCCACAAACTTTTTTACATTTTCCAAGGGAAGTGAAGAGAGCGAATTACTTCAATTCGGACACTCTAAAGAAAATCGAAATGGATGCCGTCTCGTGAATTATTCACTATTATGTGCTCGAGAATCGGGAGTGCCATTGATGCATGAAACCTACGCGGGAAACGTTCAAGACGCACAAGAATTCAAAGAAGTGCCGCAACGAATTTCAAATCGACTTCTTGCTCTCGGGCGGGATCCCGAGCGAATAACATTGGTGTTTGACAAGGGAAACCATTCCAAAGATGCGTTTGCCGCCATCGATCAAAAAGGGCTTGGATTTATTGCCTCCCGAAGAAATTCAACTCACAAGGACCTTCTCCAGGTGCCTCGGGACAAATTCACCAAGACGGTATTACCGATAACAAAAAAATCTGTCGAATACTTTAAGACGACCAGGAAGATTTACGGGAAAGAACGGTTTCTCTATGTTGTTCTCGATCCGAAGAAACAAAAGAAATACGTCATTAAGTTCGGCGAAAAACTGGAAAACAAGGTCCTTGAAATAAAAGAGTACTTTAAAGACCGCCTGAATATAAAAATATGGTCCAGAAAAGAAGCAGTCGAGGAGAAATTGAAATCCATGGTGGGAAAAATACCCCTTGCGGATGTAATTACTACAGAAGTTCAAGGTACGGACGGAAACATGACTCTAAAGGTTTCAATTGATGAAAAAGCCCGAAAAGCACACGAGACAACGCTAGGACGGACGATATTATTCACTAATAGAGAGGCGTGGACACCAGAAGCCGTTATTTGGGGATACAGAGAACAATATATCGTGGAACACGCCTTTCGGGACATGAAAAGTCCAACTGCTATAGCCGTTCGACCGATGTATCATCACGCAGACACCTCTGTCCGAGCCCATGTATTCTTGTGCGTGATTTCCTTGCTCTTATTATCGCTACTCCGGTTGAAATTGGCAAGAAAATCGGTGCCTACGAGTTACAACGAGCTTCTTTACGAACTCAGATCAATACACGCTCTTAAAATTTTAACCTCTCCAAAAGCAAAATCTCTTTGGAAACTTGAAAAAATTACTAAAACTGCTTCCAAATTTGTTAGAGTACTTAATTTAAAGCGTTTACTCCCGAGTTAAGAAATCATACCCCCCTATTTTTTTCTTCAACATCTTTAAATTCATTAATGTCGCTAGTTACATTAAGAAAAAACTTTTTATCAATCCTTAACTTGTAAACTTAAGATATAGTTAAATTGTTTTTCAATTGCGAATTTCGATATATTCTGATTTTAATCATATTATACGGTAATTTATAATTCGTTTTAAAACCTGATTCAAATAAATTTTAAAAATTTAAGAGCAAATCAATAATCTCATCAATTTCAGAGTTAGGAATTCTCAAACACTGAGCCATTTTACTAAAGTTAAATTTTTTATTGTAATTGTTCTCAAATTGTCCTAAAATATCAATAATCTGGTTTAACAACTGCAAATTATGTAGATTTCGTTTAACATTACGCTGATCAAGACCATCGATATCTGAAATTGAAGTCATTACATAATAACAGACTGATAAAATATAAAGAAAAAATTAGTCAAAAATTTATAAGGAATAAAAAAACCATAATTGATACTTCGAGACTATAAGAATTAAAAGATGAAAACAAAATGATTTAATACTGATAGGAGATAAAGACAAAATATTAGAATCTTGAATAAATAAATTAATACTTTTATCATGTCAATTCCTTTTGAGGCGTATTAAGGAAAAGAGCCCTATATTTTCGTGAGTTATGCTCATAAAGATAAAGATGTAGTCTATAATGAAATTAAAAGGTTATATGAAGAGGGGTACCGGATTTGGTATGATAATTTTAAATCGCAGTGAAAATATTTATTTAAATCCTTTTTCCTTTGCTAGTCTATGTGCTAGATTATATGTTATGATTAAAGATAAAATAAGTCCCAATGCCAAGATAAGCAAAGTGATGAATACAAAAATGCCTTGCAAGATATTATCATTAATATATACTAATGCTAATGAAGCTATAACTATTAAAACACCTCCAATAATGATTAAATGCATCCCTCCTTTAGCATTTACTTCATACCATATATCATCACTTTTAAAAATGAATTTTGACACACGAAAACCATAAAAATGATTAGGTTTAACTTTTCTGAATATCAAAGGTATTCCCAACAACAAGGAAGATATGGCGAGAATAAGAGATATAACAAAACCTATCATATGTAATCATATTTTTTTCTGATTAAAAAATATAACTATATTCTTATTTATTTTTCTATAAATCATTACTCTCTTTGAAAATTTAGGTATTATAAAAAAATATAATTTATCGTACTCAAATCATTAAATTCCTGATTAAAAATGCTCTCGACACAAAGTTTTTCTAATTTTATGGTATTTGAATTAAAAGATACTGGTGAAAGAGAAAAACTATTTATAACAGAACAAGAATTTTCTCAAGAAAATGGGAAAAAAATCTTACATGATTCACAAGTAATATTAATCATAAAAGAAGACCTAAGAAAAATTTATATTTGGAAAGGTTACCAGTCAACAGTTAGAAAAAAATTCATTGCTTCACTTGTCGCTCAAGAATTACAGCAAGAATTAATGAATTCAGCAAATTTCCATCGATGTAAAATAAGATCTATTGATCAAGGAGAAGAAACTCTTGAGTTCCTAAATGATTTTGGACTTAAATCACAAAAAATTCCTGAAAATGTAGAAATTAATCAACCTCAATTTGTAGGATTAAATCTTCAAAGAAATTATAGTAATTCTTCATCAATTTCTACTCAGGATACAGCATTTCAAATAAAGGAAAGAAATTCTATTAGTAGTTCAACATATATTAAAAATAAAGCATTAAAAAGCTTAAAACAAATAAATTTTAATCCAAAAAATGAATTATTAACAAAAGTCCTTGAAATTGAACCCCCAAATGGTTATAAACGGAATCATATCTTAATTGGAAATAATAATCTTTATGGCATCGTAACCAAAAAATCTGAACTTTTTGGTAAATCAATTGAAGAAAAAGAATGGGAACTTTATGAAAATCTTCCAAAAGAAATCATAGAATTGACAGGCCATAAACTTCGAATCCATTTCGATAAAGAATCAAATAATGTTGAAGCAATTGAAATTCTGGAAAAAAGACAGTCAGTAAAGGTAGAAAAAAAAAAACCACTTGAAACTGATTATAATCGATGGACAGTTAAACAATTAAAAACATATTGCTCAAAATATAATATTAAAATTCATTCTTCTTATAAAAAAGCACAGATCATAAAACTCGTTAAAGAATTTAATAAATAAAAAAAGAAGATGAAGCTACTGCTTCAGTTGATCCATTTACAGAAACGCATATTCAAGATGCACTTCAGAAAACTATTAAAGGTCGTACATCAATAATTATAGCTCATCGTCTATGGACTGTTAGACATGTCGACAGAATAATTGTATTAGACAGTGGAAGAGGGAAACCATGATGAATTAATGAATCGGGGAGGCATTTATGCTAATTTATATAACACATATTTCAGACATCAGTCTTTGAAATATATAGAAAAAATGAAAGACTTAGTTTAGAGAGGACTTACTTACCGAAATTCCTATTCGTAAAATGTAATATTTTATTTAAAGTAGATAAAAGATTCTCAAAAAAAACCTATATGTCCTAAATTTTCTCCATTCTCATCCAGGGCATAAACTAAACCCATTGACAATGCTTCCTCATCATCATTTTTGGTCGATTTCGCTACTCTCTTTAATGTTTCTAATTTTAAAATAAAGGTACCATTGCACTTTCTACATTTAATATAGATTTTTTTTATTTGCTTCCTTTCATCTTCACGCACTTCTTTTTTAATAGGTTCTAGTAAATTTAAATCTTGGTTATCACAATCTTTTAAAAAACACTGATCTAAAGAGATCTTTTCCATACCTCGTCGTGCTAATGATATAAATGCATGACTAGGTATTTCATATCTTAGATCTTCTTTTTCTGTCATATTGAGAATTAAAAATTGATTTTAATTAACTTTTACTGTTATTTTTATAAAGTTATTTATTATCAGTCTTTATTTTTGAATCAATAGTTAAGCTTAATTAATTTCTGTACTTATATCTTATTGAGCTAAGTCATGGCTGAGAAAGAAGAAATTACAAAGGAAACTATAGAACATATTTCTAAACTTGCGTTATTATATTTATCTGAGGAAGAAAAAGAAAAGCTATCTAAACAATTAGGAGATATTTTAACTTATTTTAAAAAGCTTGATAACTTAGACACAAGTAATGTTAAACCTACAACACATCCAACAAATTTGAAAAATGTGTTTAGAGATGATATTCCCTGGGAATCTTTAACTAACGAGGAAGCATTAAAGAATGCTAAACACAAAAAGGATGGTTATTTCAAAGCTCCAAGAATTTTAAAAGAATAAATAAATTACTATTTTTTATATTCCTCGGTTAGTTTTTTTATAGCTTCTGCCATATCTCTTAGTGCTATTTTTCTTTCTATGGCTGTCATTTTATAGAAATCTTCATCTACATTTGTACCTATTTTTTCTATAGAAGCAATTCCCTGAAATTTTCGAAATACAAGACTTGTAATATATTTATCATAATGTTCTATGGCTTTCTTTAGTTTGGGATTATCTTTAATAATATCCCAAAGTTCTAAAGTCTCTAATGACTTCAAACCTAAATCGATTCTAAACCAGCTTATTGGAAATAATAGCTCCCTTTGAATCCCCATCTCAATTATCATTAGATTTTCTTCATCAATATACAGTTCTGGAAGCTCATCATCTTTAAATACAATATTATCGCTCATAATATAGAGATTTGCAGCACCACGTGAAGTACAAGCTATTCCTGTAGCAAAACCTTTAGCCAACCTTAAAAGATCAGCAAAATCTTCCAATTTATTTCCGCTTAAATAAAGATTCCTTTTTTTAACTCCTTGAAATTCAATTTTTATTTTTTTATTCCCTTTAGCATCAGACAAAATTTGCGGAAAGAGATTATCATCTCTCAATTTTTTATGCGCATTCAATAATTTATTTATAATTTCATAATCTAATTTAAGTCCTGGTATAATTGTATTTTTATTAAGAAAAGCATCAACCTCGAAATCAACAAGACCATAAAAGAGTTTTTCATTGTTGATTATTCTATAAATACTTTCTATGATTGTGCTAATTAAAGCTTCAGGGTCTTCCCGAACAGAATCAAACTCTTTAGTTTCAAAAGTATCTATCTGATCTTCTAAACCATCCTCCTGATAAAAGGCCCCCCAACTTAATTCGCTGAAAACTATGCCTTCAGAATGTAAATTGTGATAACCATCTATACTAACTATCAATTTACTACCGCCTAACTCGACACCCTCCTTTGTTCCCGAAGCAAGAATAGCTGAGGGAGGATCATAAAATTCTACTGGCAAATATCAACACGCATTAAAATTAATTATTATATTTTCGTATTTTTTTATTACTACTTTTTCTACTGGCTTTATTAAATAAAGAAATAATTTATTTAAATAATTAGTGGGATCTTCTATTTTAACCATATGAGAAAAGCTTATTATGACCTAAAATTTAAAAATCAAGGAGACTGAAAGAAATCTAAGATCTTTTTTTTCGGAATTCTGAATATCTATTTAACATGGCTAAACACTTTGTTGGATGGTCCCACAGTGAAAACAATGAAAGATCTTGGGAAAGAAATTTTTGATATATTGGATATCGGTAGGGAAATGGGCCAGCGTAAAATACGGGGATTGAATATTTCTTCATAATCCTTTTGATTGGTTTAATAACGATATTTAGAATCAGATCCTTCATATTTTTCATTCCTTCATCTATTTTCATTCCAGATTTTTCAATCGTTTGAATCACATCATCAAAATCGTAAACACCAAAAACAATAATACTATCAACTTCTCCAGATTTTATTAATATTTTTGGAAATTTAATTAGAACACTTGAAAAATCATTGTGAAAAGTCGCATCGATTGGATTACGAGCGCTTGCTGTTAATGGTAAATTTTTGGAAATTTCACGTTGTAAATCTTGTGAAAATTCAGGAATTTCTAGTCCATATAGTTCAGCTGTTTTAGTCATCATTGCCCCTGGACCTCCAGAATCTGTAATTATACCAACTCTTTTTCCTTTAGGAAATGTGTCATAAATTTGTGCATGAGATAGTGTTCGAAGATATAATAAAAATTCTGTAATAGAATTTGTGGAAATTATACCAGTTTCAGTGAAAACTGCATTAAAGATTTTTTCATCTCCAGCAATAGAACCCGTATGGCTCTTAATAGATCTGGCAGCTGCGCTCGTTCCTCCTGCATAAATAGCAACAATAGGTTTTTTTGGAGTTATTTCTTTTGCTAATTTAATGAACTCTTTGCCTCTTTTAATTTCTTCAATATAAAGCCCAATTACTTCTGTTTGAGAATCAACCTTGAAATAATTTAATAAATCAACTAAATCAATATTTCTTTCATTACCTACAGATATGGATTTACCAACTTTAATCCCCATATCATTCGTATGCCAGGCTGTTTGGGCTGCGACTGTCCCAGATTGGCTTATAATTGAAATATTTCCTCGTTTGTGGGGAAGATAAATCCAGAAAGTATTGAAGTAGGTATTTTCTTTTTCAGGATAACCATACCACCCATTAAATACCCCTAAACAATTTGGACCAATAAATCTCATATCGTACTTTTTTGATATTTCATCAATATGCTTAGATAATTCAATCCCATTAGGTCCACTTTCTCTAAAACCTCCTGATGTTATAATTAAACGCTTAATACCTTTTTGACCACATTCTTCCATAACCTTTGGAACTGCGTGGGTAGGTAATATTAAGAATGCTAAATGTGGAACTATTGGTACATCAAAAATAGACTTATAAGCTTTAAATCCTTGAACTTTATCTAATTGCGGGTGAACAGGATAAATATTACCATCAAATCCGCCCCCAGCAATGATATTACGAAGTTGCATTGAGCCCATTGTTGTCATTAGGTTGTTATTCGCCCCAAAAACACAAATACTTTTAGGGTTTAAAATCTCTTCAATGAAATTGATATTATCTGATTCTATAATGTTTTCAGTCATAATTTTTATTACCGAAAGACTAAAAAAGAAAATAAAAAAAACAATAAGAGTTTTACTATTAGAGTATTTTTAAAGCTATGTTTCTTTTAGAAGCTGAATTTCCGCCGAAAACCCGGGGATAACTCCTTCATAATCAACAATTGCCTTCTCTTTTAATTTTTTTAAAATTAGTCTTACACCTTCGAATTCTTCTTGACATAATGTTTGTAATTCCTTGTAATTCAGTTTACCATCGTTTTCTTTTAATTTTTGGATAATGAATTTTTCTTCAACTGTTAATTCTGCCATATTATTAAACTAATTACTAAAATATTAATAATTAATTCAATTTTTTCCAGTACTTCCAAATCCACCCTGTCCGCGTTCAGAGTCAGGCAATTTATCAACTTCATTAAATTTATAATTATACATCTTGGAAAGTATGATTTGGCAAATTCTATCCCCTTTTTTTAAAGTAACTTCTTTGTTAGAAAGATTAACCACTATTGCCATCCATTCATTTCTATACCCTGAATCAATAGTACCTGGTGAATTTACAATAGATAAACCATCCCATAGAGCTAAGCCACTTCGAGGAACAACTTTAAAATAATATCCTTCGGGGATTGCTGTGGCAAATCCTAATGAACATCCAACTCTCTCCAGAGATTTTAATGTGTAAGTATTTGAATCAATTTGTTTTAATTCTTTTTTGTTATTTTCAGAAATGATCTTTTTAAATCTTATAATACGAGCATCTGCTCCTGCATCTCCCAGTTTTGATGGTTGTGGTAGAAGAACATCTTTCTCTAATTTCTTTAAAGGAATTGAAAATCTTTCTTTTTTAATCTTCCGACTCATAATTTATCAATTTAATTTATTCTAAGTCATAAAAAATAGTTTTTATTAACAAATAATTAAACCTGAAATCTTATAAAATCATTATTCATTAGAGTATGATTCTAAAATGTTAGCTAACTATTAAATCTCTTTCATCTCAGACGACAATATTTGTGTGTCTATCATCTAACCTTAATAATTTCACAGAATTTCACCATTTCCTCGGTGCCCTC
>SDBS01004405.1_pt1 | contig 13781 bp, 6 predicted proteins | sample 2277091 | NCBI WGS metagenome assembly SDBS01 (sample SAMN10404972, study PRJNA504765) | marine sediment metagenome | isolation source: marine sediment core GS10_PC15, 163 cmbsf | place: Arctic Ocean: Southern Knipovich Ridge | collected 2010
GTTTTGGAACCGAATGATCTTCTCTCCCCAATGGGTGGCCCAGCAGATCTACGATTGCGCTGACATCGAGGCATTGGTGTCTCTTGCTCCGTCGGCTCCTGTCGTCTACCACAGCAACGGCGTCGAGCTGCGCGTAACGGACGAGCGCTTGCAGTTTGTGGCTCGCGAAGGTAGTGACGATCTCGAGCGCGCCGAGAGACTCGCCTGCAAGGTCTTGGAGATGCTCGGCGTCACTCCAGTGAGCGCTGTAGGGATCAATTTTGGTTACACGGAGGAGCATCCGAGTGAGGATCTCCTTCGCTCGCTGAATTTCGGCGACGACACAGATGTGGCTATGCACGGCTGGGAAATCGACTCGAAGGAGGTAAGGCGCGCCCTGCGTCGAGACAATCTAAATCTGAACCTGAAATACGCTCTCTCGGGCAGTAAAGTCCTCGTTGACTTGAATTTCCACTACGTTGTTGATGGTGCGACCGCGGCGCGCGAATGCCTTCTTGGGCAGGTCGTTACGCGCAAAGCAGACGGCCTGAGACTGTTGGCCGAGACTCTGCAACTCCAGCTTCAGGAAGGCTGACCCCATGCAGACTGATGCTCCACAGACAAACACAACAGAGATTGACTTAGCTGAATACCACGAACCGGTAGCAGAGACAGACCGGGCGGATGCTACATCGACACCGACTGTCGACGCTCAAGATGTCAATCGGGTCAAGGTGCGAACAAGTAGCACGCGACGCAAAGTGTCAGTGAAGATAAACACGGTGCGCGACGCGAAGCGAGAGGAGATTCGACGGTTCAATCACGCTCAGGGAATCTCCGACTAGATCTATGCCCCGGGATACTCCTGAACCTACGCACTATGCCTATGACAGCCCTGACCCGGAACGGCTGTGCCAGGGCGACGTTCTTGAGCGCACTCCAAAATTGGTAGAACTACTCAACCAGTATCACGCCTACTACGCGAAGCAAGAGAGCTACGAATATTTTCTGGTACTAACTCAAAGCTGTGATCTAGTTCGTAGAGATGGCAAGCCGCCCAAGGCCCACTATATCACTATCGCAGCGGTGCGCCCAGTCGAAGAGGCGCTTCAGAGAGAGGCGCGCGCGCATCAAGAATGGTGGCAAATCCCTCAGCATGTCCTCAGCGAGAAGTCATTCGACACGCTCGCTCTCTTTACGTGCGGTTTGCTGGATAATAACCAGCCGAACTACTTCTATTTGCATGCGGACGTATCTGTTGGCTTGTCCAGCAATTACTGTGCCTTTCTCAATCTCTCGATTCCACTGCGAGTCGAGCACTACGACCTCTGCCTCAACGCGAAACGTGTCCAGTTACGTGAACCATTTCAGGCGAAGCTTGGCTGGCTTGTTGGAAATCTCTACAGCCGAGTCGGAACCAAGGAATGGAACTCCCATTACGGCGATAACGCCTGCTCACGGTTTGCGTCGGAGTTGCTGCAGGGCACATTCCGGCGAGTCTCCCGCAAGAAACTCGCTCAGGCAGAACAGAAGCTCAGCGAGGTCAAACCACTCAAATCGTACTCACCGGACGAGATATTTGAGAGGGTTCAGAAAGAAAGGGTCGTTGCTTCGACGACGAAGCTAGCGAAGAACGTCGCCGCGGTGATTAAGGACTTTGGCCTACCAACAAGAGTGGCCAGCGTCGTTGTGTCGGAAATGAAAAGCGGGAACAAACTGCGCCGTTTGATCGACGAGAAGCTTGAGAATGAACACGATAATGCGAGTCAGATAGCCGTTGCGCTCGAACGGGCCATTCAAGAATTGGTAACGGGCATCTGCGGCGAGGGGCTGGAGAGTTGGGAAAGGCTGGCAAACAAGTTGACCCAGCAGATTGTGCAGGACGAGACCATTAAGCTGTTACTCGCATGAGAATTCCGTCAGTAAGCCGCCAGCCGCGTTGGGTGCGTCCCGGGCGCACCTTCTTTCCTTATTTGCCTGCGCAGTCCTCGATATAAGCCGGTCAGCTTGGTGGGTGCGCCGGCGCGCAGGCACATCCAATCGGCCGCCACGTGGCACACACCAAATCCTGAACCCCGAACCCTGAACCCCCCGTCCGCCACGGAGACCGAACGCTACGGCCCACCCCGCACCGCCGCCCCTTTCTCCCCCTCGCCACCCACGTGCCCCTTGACCTTGCGGTCTAGATAACCTAGAATCAGCCGTGGAGAATCCGCCTACCAATCCCGCACCCCCGCCACTTCGTTACCCCGTCCCTCTTGTCACTTTGTTACCGTGTCACGCCCACCAAGGTGCCCAACTAGGGGGCGCGCAAACATGACCACCTTGAGCGCCTTCCCCTCACGACCTGGAATCGACGATTCTCACCCCCGCCTGCCGCGCAAATCACGCGCCGAGCATGGGCCGGCAGCCACATACCGACCCCCGAACCCTCTCAACCCCCGAATTCCGCTTGCCCCCGATGCCGACCGATTGCTACGATGCATCCAACGCCCGACGTTGGACACGACAGCCGGGCGGGTCCCGATCCCTGGCGCGACTCGCGCATCAGCGATCACAAGGAGGAGCAAGAATGTCACCGCACGATCAGCCGCGCGTTCAGTGCTGCCGTTCAAACCCGCAAAACTCGTCCGCCCACCATCGCCGCGGTTTCTGGCGACGCTGGCTGCTGATCAACTCGCTGATCAGCGGCGTCTGCGCGATCGCCTGGCTGATCCTGCGCAGCGGCACAAAGCCCAGCCGACTAACCTACCCCTGCCAGCAAGCCGCGCTATCCAGCGCGACGCTCGCGTTCGGCGGCCCGCTGGTCGCGACCTTGATCACCGCCCGAAGCCGAATCATCAGCGGCTTGCGCACCCGAACCGGCCTGGCAGCGGCCAGCATCGCACTATTCGCCGTCTCCGGGATTTGGGGCTATATCTCCTATGCCGACGAATACCGCGGCCCGCGTCTCGACCCGCCACCCGGATACCGCGCGCAGGTCTTCCAGATCACCGACTGCCCACAACAGCCCGTGACCGATCGATTCGTCGGCGTCGACAACCTCATCTCGCTGATGGGCAGCCACAATCTCAAGTTCTACCGCTCCGATACCGTCACGCTGACTTCCGGCCCCGACGGAATCATCGCCCCCAACGACGTGCTCGCAATCAAGATCAACTATCAATGGTCCGAGCGCGGCGGCACGAACACCGACGTGCTGCGCGGCGTGATCCGGCGGATCGTCGATCACCCGGACGGCTTCACCGGCGAGATCGTCATCTGCGAAAACGCACAGTTCGCCTCCGTCTCGAGCTTCAACAGAAGCCGCAACAACGCCGAGGACATCACGCTCTCCCCGCACGACATCGTGGTCGAGTTTCAGGCCGAGGGCCACACCATCTCTCACTACGACTGGACCGCGCGACGCTACACCCAGGTCGACGAGTACTCCGACGGCGACACGACCGACGGGTATATCGTCTACGCATACGATTCAGTGCTCCGCGGCCGCATCTCGTACCCGAAGTTCCAGACGAATTACGGCACTCAGATCAGCCTGAAGTACGGACTGTGGGATTCGGATAGCGGCACGTACGACCGCGAGCGGCTGAAGTTCATCAACATGCCCGTGCTAAAGTCGCACAGCGCCACCTACGGCGCCACGGTCTGCGTCAAGGACTACATGGGCGTCGTCACGCGCGAGCTCTCCACCAATTCGCACTCGGCGATTCGCTACGGAATCCTCGGCGCCCAGCTCGGTGAGATTCAACTCGCCGACCTGAACATCCTCGATTGCATCTGGATCAACGCCAACCCGCGCACCGGCCCCTCAACGCCATACGGCGGCGCCCTGCGGCGTGACATGCTGGTGGCCAGCGTGGACCCGGTCGCGGCGGATATCTGGTCGGTCAAGAACATCCTCATACCAGGCTTCTATGAGGAAGGCTTCACGCCTCCATGGCCGAACCCCAGCGCCGATCCTGACAATCCGAGCAGCGCCTTCCGCACATATCTCGACAACTCGATGAGCCAGATCCTCGCCGCCGGCTACAGCGTCACCAACGATCCGGATCAGATCGACGCGATTATCTGGAACGGCGCCGGTGACCTCGACGGCGACTGCGAGGTAGGTCTAGCGGATCTCGCCATCCTGCTGGCGAGCTACGGCGCAATCGGCGACGCCACCTACTACGACGGCGACCTCAACCAAAACGGCGACGTGGACCTGGCCGACCTCGCCGAACTCCTGGCCGTCTACGGAACCACCTGCCCGTAGCCTGGACCATGCGCGAGTGCTTCGGGCTTGGCCCTGTTTCGGTCGCTGGCTCTTTGGCGTGGGTGAGCACTCATCGACCACGTCCGGTACGGAGCCCGGACGCTACATTGTCGCGGAACGCGCCGCCGAGGTATTCGTGGAGACGGTTGCGGAGATTGGGGGAGGATTGCAGCATGCGGTTCCTGGTGCTGGAGATCACATGGTCGCGTGGGCAGGTGTGTGAATTGGGCACGACGATGCTCCGCGTCCGTCTTGGCGTTGCGCATTGGAAAAGTTACTGACCGGACCGAGGACGGCCCGGCTCTGCTGAAACATGATCCTCGCCGGCTTCTCAGCAACTACGGGCACGTGGTCCGGTACACTGCCAGCAACGCCGCCAGATCGGCCAGGTCGACCTCGCCGTCGCAGGTCAGATCACCGTCGCACACGCCGGATTCGCCGTAGTGAGCCAGCAGCGCCGCGAGATCACTCAAGTCCACGTCGCGGTCGTCGTCGAGATCGCCGAAGCATGGTTGCGGGCCGGTCCCGCCGAATTCGTACGCCCCCATGTCCACGATCGGCGGATTGCCGCAGCCGGTGTCGGGCGTGTCCGGATCGTCGAAGAAGCGGCCTTCGCCATCGAGGTCTAATGGCGTTACCTCGTCCGTGTCACCGTCGCCGTCGAGGTCCGCATCGTCGCGAGGAACGGCCCAATTGCAGCCTGCGTCGATGCAGGGCGAGCCGGTACCCAAGCGATAGTCACTCTCGCCGGGATCGATGAAGAGCGGGTCGGCGTCGATGTTGCCGGGTCCCCAGACCAGCGTCGCCCGCTCGAGACGCACAGCCTCCTCGGCGTCCTCGATGTTGCAGTGCGACACGGTCAGTAGTATCTGCAAGTCGTCGTCCCCGTGGACAACGAATGGCGCTTCGTCGGGTGCCCAGTTATCTCGCACGATGCTGTTGACGAGCGTTGCGTTGGCGAGCATGCTAAAAAGTGCGGCACCTTCGTCTCCAGCGGTGTTTTCCACGACGGTGCAGTTCGTGAGCGTTACGTCCGCGCCGAGTTCGCAGTAGACGCCGCCACCCCAGTACAGCGCGTCGTTGCGTGCGACAACCGAGTTAGAGACGGTAACGGAGGCTCCTTCCACGTACATGGCGCCGCCGCGGAAGCCACCGAAGTTCCGGGTAATCGTGCAGTTGCGGATCGACGCGTTCGCCGCGCTAACGACGATACCTGCCGCAAACCCGTATTGCTCCACCGCAATGTTCCGAGTGATCACGCAGTCAGAGATATCCAGGTTTCCGCCCCAGTAGAAGATGCCGCCCCCTGTGGCACCGAAGTTTCGACTGATCGTGCAGTGCGAAATCGTCGCGTCTCCTCCTTCGATTAGGACACCCCCACCGACTGCGCCCGTCCATAAGTTCTCGCTGATCGAGCAGCCGTCAATCGTGGAGCTGCCGCCGTCGCAGTAGATCCCTCCGTATTCGTTTTCGCTGACTTCGCTCGATGTGATTAAGAACTCGGCATCATCGCACTGAACGCCAAACCTTTGGTTGTCCGAGACGGAGCAGTTCGTGATCACGAGGCTGCCCCGATAGCAGGAGACGCCGTTGTCCAGGTTGAACCAAACAGAGCATCGCGTCAGGACGGGATCCGAGTACTCGGATTTCACGCCGTCCGCGAAGTTGATCTCGATGCTGCAATCGAAGAGCATCGGGGCGGCGTTGTTGCAGTACACACCCGCGCCGAAGTTCCACGCCATCTGGCACAATTCGACGGTCGGAGCGGCGTTCCGGCAGAACAAACCCGCCCCGTTGCTTCCCGTGATCCGACATCGCCTGATGGTGGGGCTGGCACCGTCGCACACGATCGCGCCGCTGTTGGAGCCGGTGACGTGCGCATCGATGATGCTGAAGTCCTCCAGAACCGCGTCGCCCGTCTCGCCATTTTGAAAATAAAAGCCGATTCCCTCATAGCCGCATTCGATCCGGCAATCGCTCGAACCGTCAACCGGGCAAACCGTGATGAGCTTGCCGCGGAAGTCAATGTCGCGGTTGCCCAGGCCGGCGTAGATGCCATCAGCGACCAGCACGGTGTCCCCGTCCGTGGCGGCATCGATTCCCTCCTGAATGGCATCAAACGGATGATCAACGGAACCGTCCTCATCCGGATCGCTGACGGCGGTATCCCCGGGTCCTGGATCCCCGGGGGCATCGTCATCAACGTACCAGGTCGTCTGTGCCTGAGCGGTCCCCGTCACCATGAACATGCAGGCGAGCAACCCAACCAGCGTGCGTCCGGAAACGAAACGTGACATGAGTCTCTCCTTCATCGCGGCGACGGGATCGTGCCCCCGAGGCTCCCCGCCTGGGCCAAGAGATAGCTGACTGGTACAGGATAAGCAACGTCTGTCTCGGAATCAATCAGCACTAACGCGGCTCTACCCCGGAAGCTCGATACTGAGCGAAACCGGCTCGCTTGCGCGCTCCCAATTGTGATTCGTGTCCCCCACCGCTGAAGCGATGGGCCACCCGGCTGTGAAGAGGTGACAAAGTGACAAAGTGACAAAGTGACAAAACGGCTGCGTCGGCTGAGGCGACCCTGGCCAACGGGCGCTCTCCCGCCATCTCGGCTTCCCACCTTTTCACCTTGTCACCCGCCCGGATCTTGATCCTTGAATCCGACCCCCTCGGGCAAGTACACTGGGGACGGTAAGCGCTCATCCGGAACGGCGGTGAATGGGGCGACACTGCCCACCCGGATCGTTGCGGCGTGGACCCGGCCAGGGGGCACGGCAGAGGATTGGAGCAGCCATGCGGCGTTATTTGAATATCGGACCGAGCAGATTGGCGGTCACGACCCTGGTGCTCGTGTGTGCAAGCGCGGCTCACGCGGACCAGGATAACATGCGTACTTTGGATGAACTGTGCTCGTCCGCCAGAGAAGCCCGGCTGATGGCGGGCTCGCCCGACGCGGCCGCGGCGATCGCGTCGGTCGTGGCGGATGCGGGCCAGGTGCCCAACGAAGCCGGGCAACGTCTGTTGCCCCCGGGGACGACCGTCGATCAAGTCTGGTGGGTCGAAAACGTCATTCAGATTCGCCTGACCGTACCCGCGACGGCGATCGATTGGCGTCTCTCGCCACTCGACCAGGAGGCGCTCTCGAAAGCGCTGGGAAGCCCGTTTGCGCACGACTCCGCGTTTGGCGGGACCTGGCTCAAAGCGCGACTCGGGCCGGACCGGGAATATGGTTCAACGGAACAGTTCCTCCCGAAGCCACCCTCGACAGTCGATCCAGCGGATCTCCCAAACGAACCGTTCGAGCCGATCAAGCCGAAGCCCGAAGACGACCCGGGCATGGGACCACGCTTCGGCGGGCCGACCGCGCAGGCTGGCCGACAGCCGATCGGCGCGCTCACCGGCGTGACGGTCTTCGCCTCGGCCGGTCACGGCTGGACCGCCGACAATGTCGGCGACGGAGGTTCGACGGATTTTGAATGGTACCTGCAACGGCCGGTGCTGCTCGACATGTGCGAGGATTACGGCAACATCGACCAACTGAACAACTTCGTACACTACGCGTTCAACGCGGGTGCGACAGTGGTCCCGTTCCGGCCGGTGGGGTGGCAGCCGATCGAAGTCGTGCTCGATAATGACGATCCGGGCGTGACGTTTGCGGGGGCCTGGAGCGACGGCTCCAGCAGTAAGTACTACGAGAACGGTGCGACCATGTCCGGAGTCGTGTACCGGTGGATCTCCGCGTCCGCGATCGAATCCGGCACCGCGCGCTACACGCCGGAGATCACCATCTCCGATTTCTATCCCGTGTACTGTTTCACGGTCGCCTCGACCAACCGCACGCTTCAGACCTATCGCGTCAGCCACAGCGGCGGCATCAGTCAGATCGTGATTGACCACCGCAACGTCGGCAACGGCTGGATCTGGCTGGGCAACTACTACCTCGAAGCCGGCGGCGATAACTACGTTGAGATCACGAACGAATCGAGCGACTCGGGCGTAATCGTCGCCGACGCCATCCGTTGGGGCGGCGGATACGGCGACATCGTCCGCCCGGGTCCCGGCACCATCTCGGGCTACCCCCGCGACCAGGAATGCCAGCGATATTGGGCCCAAAGCGAACTCGGCAATAACGCCGTCGGATTCGATTCCGAAATCTGGAACCCCAGCGGTATCGACGACGGAAGCGACAACGTCCGCGTCGGAGCAAAGTGGGCCCGCGAGATGAACCAGACGCCGGCCGGCGGTGTGCAAGTCGACCGCTGGAAGCGAATCCACCTCGAGTTTCACACCAACGCGTCCGGCGGCGCCGCGCGCGGGCAGCTAACGCTAATAACCAGTCTGGGTGAAACGACGTATCAGCGGGAGTACGCCACAATCCTCTCCGACGAGGTCGACGCTGATATGTTGATCCTCGATGAAGAGTTCGAGCACTCGTGGTACGATCGCATGAACCCGACCTATACCGGCCAGTACGGAGCGATCTGCACGCCCGCCAACGGCAACGAGTTCGACGCGACCATCGTCGAGCTGGCCTTCCACGACAATCAGGATGATACCGAGTTGCTGCGCGACAGCCGCATTCGTTCGGCCATGGCGCGCAGCTGCGTGCAGGGGATTATCCGCTTTCTCAACACGCTGCCCGGTAGCGAAGTTCCGCTCGCGTTCGCGCCCGATACGCCGCGCTATGTGCGGGCCGAAGACGCGGGCGGCGGCGATATCGTCGTCACGTGGGATACCCCGTTGTCCGACGGTGCCCGCGGCGACCCCGCAGCGGGATACGTCGTCTATCAATCCAGCAACGGCTACGGCTTCGGCAACCCGATCATCGTCGACGACGTGCTGACCGCGACGATCCCGGATGTGCCCGTCGGAGAAACACGCTACTTCCGCGTGGCGGCGACCAACAGCGGGGGCGAGTCGATGCCCTCGGAAGTGTTGGCCGTTCGCCGACCCGCGGAGGGAACCGCCAACATCCTGATCGTCAATGGGTTCGACAGACTGCGACGTCAGATCAACCCGATCCAGACGTTCGAATACCCGCCAGACTATGCGGGCCGGTGGATCGAGCGGCAAGTCTGGCGGGAGAGCAACTCGTTTGATTACGTTGTGCAGCACGCCGAGGCGCTCGCCGCGAGTGGGCACGGCTTCGTCTCGTGCTCGAACGAGAACATCATCGATTCGCGGGTGCATTTGGGTGACTACGATATCGCCGTCTGGATTCTCGGCACCGAGAGCACCGAGGATGCGACCTTCAACTCCAATGAACAGAACAAGGTCATCAGTTTCCTCGAAGACGGTGGGGCACTGTTCGTCTCCGGAGCCGAGATTGCGTTCGACCTGATCAATCAGGCCCACGGGCTCGCGTTCGCTCAGGATGTGCTGCGGATCGGGTACGTCGCCGACGACGCGGACACGTTCGAAGCAACGGGTGTCGCCGGCAGCATCCTTGGCGACGTAGCTCAGTTTGACTTTGATCCGGAACAGGGTGCTCCCTACTATGTTCGCACGCCCGACGTGCTGTCGCCACGCAGCGACGCGGTGGCGTGTCTGGATTATGTGGGCGGGAGCGGCGGTGTCGCCGGCGTGCAATACACCGGACTGATCTACAACGTGGTCACGTTCGGCTTCCCGTTCGAGACCATAACCTCGCCGACGGCGCGTGCCGAGATCATGCAGCGCGTGATCGACTTCCTCGCGTCCGCCGCCGGTCCGCGACCCTTCGACTACAACCGAGACGGCGACGTCGATTTCGATGATTTCGGCACGTTTCTCTGGTGTTTTCAGGGTCCGGGGACTTACTACCCCGACGGGCACGCGTGCGTCGACGTTCCCGGCGAAGCGGATCTGGATATCGACCTGTTAGACTTCAGCCTGCTCCAGCAGAACTTTACGGGCGCCCTCGATCCGTAGCAGAGCGCCGCGAAACGCGCTGTAGCGTCCGGGCTCTGTCCCGGACGTGGGATTCCGAGGCGTGTTCGACGTACTACGTCGGCCGCGGGGGGCCGACGCTACAAAGATCGGTCGGGGAGTTCCCGGCCGATGAAACATGGAAACCGAATAACCCGTGTGGGGATTATGCGAAAAACACACTGCACTCTTGCAATTAGTCTTGTCGCGAGCCTGGCGGTTGCGTCGCCGTTGCTGCGTCATTCCGACGAGGCCGGCACGATCTACCTGGGCGCCACCGCCGATCTGGACTGGGGGCGTCCGCTCGCTTCGGGCGATCTGGACGGCGACGGGTACGACGAAGTCATCGTCGGAGCATCGCGCTCCTGGGGCGGCCACGTCAGTCGCGTTTACGTGCTGCGCGGCGGCGCGGGGGCTCACGGATTGGGCACGATTGACCTCTTTCTCGGCGGGGTCGATCAAGTCATCCTCGGGGCAACGGCTGACGATAACCTGGGCGTTTCCATCGGCACCGGTGATTTCAACGGCGACGGTGTCGACGACCTCGTGATCTGTGCCTCCGGCGCCGATTTTGGCGGCATCGTCGATCGCGGCATCGCGTATGTCATCTTCGGCGGGTCGGCGTTCTTCGATTCCGACACGCGCGACCTTAGCGTGGATGCCAACTGGGATCTGCGTATCCTCGGCCCGGTCGCCGGCGGGGACATGGGCGGGAGCAATCTGTTCGGCGGGCTGGACGCACAGGCCGCCGCGGTCGGATGGCTGAACGGCGATGAGTACGGCGACATCATTCTCGGCGTCCACCTGGCCGACGGCGGCAGCGGCGGATCCGGCCGGGTTTATGTGCTCTTCGGCGGCCCCTATCCCAGCGGGTTTACGCTCAACCTGGCACAGCCGTCCTCCTATGGCGTGCGGATCGACGGCCGCGACCGCTATGACGAACTGGGCACATGCGTACTTGCCGGCGATCTGACCGGCGACGGCATCGATGAACTGATCCTGCCGAATCAATACGCCAGCCAGGGGCTGTTTACTTCCGAAGGCGCCGTCCATGTGTTTCGCGGGCGCGCCGACTGGCCGAGGTCCTTCAGTCTCGCCAGCAGCCCGGCCGACATCACCATGCTCGGAGCACGCGAGCAGGATGAGCTCGGCGTCGCCGCGGTCGTCGGCGATTTCAATGGCGACGGTCTGACCGACCTGGCTGCCGCCGCTCCCGGCGCCGACGCGGGCACATTCACCGACCAGCGCGGCGACGGATTCGTGTATGGGTTACGCGGGTCCGCGGCGCTTCAGACCGGCACGCACACACTTGACTATGCCTCCGCCACCCCGGACTTTTTGCTGATCGGCGAGTTCGAGGAAAACCTCGGCGCAACGCTCGCCGCCGGTGACTTCGACGGCGACGGGATCGACGACATCGCGGCCGCGGAGCGATTCGGCGGGCCGCAGACCAATGGCGTGATTGAGATCTTGCTGGGTCGCGACTTCGCCGATGGCGCCGTCTTCACCGCCAACGAAGACACCGACCTCCGCATTCTCGGAGCAGCGCAGGACCGCATCGGCTTTTCGCTGGCGGCCTCCGACGTCAACGGCGACGGGCTTGACGAGGTGCTGTTCGGCACGCCGTTCAACAACCACGATCGCGGGACGGCGTACGTGTTCACGCAGATCAGCGGCGACTCCGACCACGACGGCGATCTCGATCTGCACGATTTCGCGCGATTCCAAAACTGCTTCACGGGCTCCTCCGGAACGGCGGAGGGCGACTGCGTTCTGTTCGACTTCGATCTGGATGAACGCATCGATCTGCCCGATTTCGACACGCTTGCAAGCGAGCTGACCGGCCCTCGCGAATGACACCATCCCAGGCAAGCCGACGCTGCGTTCCGAACGCCGCCAGGAAGCGTTTCGATTGCCCTCAATCCGCCCGCGTCGCCGCCGGGGATTTCGCGCTGAGCTGAACCAGCTCGGCCCGCGGGGTGCTTGGTGGCGCGTGACTGGCTGCCGCGCCATCCGCGCTGCGCATCGGGATTCGGCTGGCTGGGACGGTGGCCTTGCGCCGGATCTTGCCGCGCATCAGGCGGATGGCCCAGCCCAGGGTTCGGCGGATCGTTTGCATCAGGCCAAACATGCCGATCACTTGCATGCCGGCGTCGGCGAGGTAGAGCCTACTCCGGGGACGCACCAGCGCGAGCAGAAAGCGCGCCGGATTGTAGAAGTACAGGTACGCCGCCATGATGTTGAGCTGTTTCTTCCAGGGCTGTTTGTGCGCGGAGGCGACGACGTAATTGGCGTCCAGCATGTGCGTCTCGACCCGCCGGCCGCCGACGCTCTCGTACGCCAGACCCGACGTGAACGCCTCGGCGTAGAGCTTCGAGCCGGTCGCGGGCGTCATCATCAGTACCTGCAAGCTGACCGCCCCGGCCTCACGCAGCCGCCGAGCCTGATTGAGCAGCCCGTAGGGTTTCGGCCCGCGCGTCACCAACGGCTGCGAATCGTGATGCATCATCATCGGCATCGGGCAGATGCCGTGCCCCCGCAACATGCGGAACGCCTCGGTGGTGTTGTCGACACTCTGGCCTTTTCTGATGAAGGTGGCGGTCATGTCCTCGACGCCGATCCAGAGCGCGCGGATGCCCGCGGACCGCGCAAGCGGAATGTGCTCTCGCAGCTTCAAGGTGTCGTGTACGGTGACTTCGGTACCCCAGCGGATCTTCTTGCGAATCTGCACGCCGTCGATTTCGGTGTGGGCCAGCGTATCCAGGATCTCCAGCGTGCGCTGCTCGTTATTGAAAAAATTGTCGTCCGCCCCGAAAAAATAACGCAGCCCGTACTCGCGCGAGAGCCGGGCCATCTCGACGGCGACACGCTGCCCGCTCTTGACGCGGTGCTGACGCTGGTTGTACGCCGGGATCGGACAGTACGGACAGTTGAACTTGCACCCGAACGTCAGGACCAGCGAGACGACCGGCGTGTACTTGCGAATCTGATTCGCCGGAATCGCTTGCGAACCGAGCGTGGCCCTCCGACTCGGCGGTTCGAGCAGTTGATAACCCAGCACCGAATGCGGCAGCTCATCGAGGTCGCCCAGCAGACGCTGGATGCCCGTGTCGACCAGTTCCTCCGCCACCCCCTCGCGATCGGTTCGCGGGTAGACCAAGCCGGGGATGTCGTCGAGCATGCCGCTGTTGCGAGCCCGCATGAACGTCGATCGCAGCGACTCGTCGCCCGCCCGGATCGACAGCAGACCCTCCAGCAGGCTCAGCAGGATGTACTCCTCGCCGGTCACCGCGACGTCGGCTCCCCACGGGTCGAGCGGATCTCCGCTGAAAACGTCCCACGGTTCGTAGATGGTCTTCGGCCCGCCGACGATGATCAGCGGGCGGTGGGCCGGATCGATCCGGCACGCGTCGCGGATCAGGGCCTCGCACGGGGCCGAGTGGATCTGCATGCTAGAGACCATGAAAATGTCCGGGATGCGCCCGTCCAGGCGCATCCGCGACGGGCGGAAATGCCGGTTCCACTGCTGAAGCACGATGCGGGTCTTGTTGAACCCGCAATCGAGCATCGCCGCCCCAATGGCCCGCACGCCGGCCGGCGCCATGCGCGTGTCCGCAAAAATGAACGGCAGCATCCG
>SDBS01004406.1_pt1 | contig 13781 bp, 9 predicted proteins | sample 2277091 | NCBI WGS metagenome assembly SDBS01 (sample SAMN10404972, study PRJNA504765) | marine sediment metagenome | isolation source: marine sediment core GS10_PC15, 163 cmbsf | place: Arctic Ocean: Southern Knipovich Ridge | collected 2010
TCAGGGGATGGAAAGGAATTCAGCATGGATGAGTTTGTGAATGTTGTTGAAGCAGGAAGGGTGTCGACTGCTGTGCCGCTAATAATAAAGAGTGAAGTCAGTATGATAGAGGGAGAGTTGGCAGACGGCACAAAGTTTGAATTAGCATTTCTTGCTGATTATGAGATAACCCAGTATCTTCTGGATAGCGGGATATCCTTTAAAGTAGATAATGAGAGTCAGTCTATGTGGCTTCAAATTATAATAGGAGCGGTACCATTTATAATCCTGTTTGGACTTGTATTCTATATGCTCAGAAGATCCCAGGGTGGAAATTCAAAAATTTTCCAGTTTGGTAAAAGTAAAGCCAGGCTGGCAAGCAAGGGCAAGCAAAGTACGACCTTTAAAGATGTAGCAGGAGTCGATGAAGCAGTAGAGGAACTCAGGGAGATAGAAGAGTTTCTGGAAAATCCAGGGAAATTTAAAGCTATGGGTGCAAAAATCCCCAAAGGAGTGCTGCTTTATGGCCCTCCGGGTACCGGAAAGACACTGCTTGCAAGAGCGGTAGCAGGAGAAGCCGGGGTACCCTTCTATTCAATAAGCGGTTCTGAATTTGTTGAGATGTTTGTAGGTGTTGGCGCTTCCAGGGTAAGGGACCTTTTTAATAAGGCTAAAGCAACTCAGCCCGCTATAGTGTTTATGGATGAAATCGATGCTGTGGGCAGGCATAGAGGAGCAGGCCTTGGAGGAGGGCATGATGAAAGAGAGCAGACCCTGAACCAGATACTGGTCGAGATGGATGGTTTTGACCAGGACAGCACAGTGATTTTGATCGCTGCCACCAACCGTCCGGATATATTGGACCCTGCCCTGCTCAGGCCAGGACGATTTGACCGGCAAATTGTTGTGGACAAGCCGGACCTTATCGGCAGGGAACAAATACTCGGCATACATGCAAGGGGAAAACCTCTGGATAAGTCAGTCAACCTTAAGAATATTGCCAGGCAGACTCCCGGCTTTACTGGAGCAGACCTGGCCAATCTGTTCAATGAAGCATCGCTTCTTGCTGCAAGGCACAATAAGAAAAAAATCAGCATGTTTGAGATAGAAGAAGCTGTAGAAAGAGTGATCGCAGGTCCGGAAAAAAAGACCAGGATAATCTCCGAGGAAGAAAAAAAGATCATAGCCTACCATGAGTCGGGACATGCTCTGCTTTCATATGTACTGCCGTATACTGACCCAATACATAAGATGTCAATAACCTCGCGTGGCAGGACTCTTGGATATGTTATAACTCTTCCCGAAGAAGACAGATTTTTAAAAACTAAAAAGGAACTTCTTGACAATATTACCCAGTTTCTGGGAGGCAGGGCAAGTGAAGAGATGAACTTTTCTGATATTACATCTGGAGCCCAGAACGACCTGGACAGGGCAACAAAGATCGCCAGGAAGATGGTTACCGAATTTGGCATGAGCAAACGGCTGGGTCCGGTTACTTTTAAGGGCGGGGAAGAAGAGGTATTTTTAGGAAAAGAAATCACTTCCAGGCCACACTATAGCAATAGTATAGCTTCTGCAATCGACAAGGAAGTCTTTGAGATAATGAATGCAAGCCATGAGAGGGCCAGAAAAGTCCTTGAAAATAATAAGAAAACTCTTACAAATCTGGCAAAAGAGCTTATTGAAAAAGAAACACTTTCCAGGGATGAAATATTGAAAATACTGGCCAGGGTCGAGACCGAAAAGAAAACCCGTAAAGTTAAAGCTACAAGCAGTACGTCAAAAGGATAACCGGGACCTGTATGTTTACAATATGACCTGGTCTAAAATATTTAATAAACCGTGTCTTTTAAAAAACAGACTTTTATTTATAAAAAAGTTCAAGACTGTGAGATAAAGGCTGACCTGTTCGAGGCTCAAATCGATAATCACTTGCATCCTCTAATAATTTTTATTCATGACGGAGCATTAATTTGATAAGGTGAAAGATGATAAAATGACATTAGATGCATTTGCCCAGGTAATACTTTTTTAAAGCAGGACCTGGAACCTTGAAAAAGGAGGTATTTTGCAGGCCGGAAGAAATAAATTTATAATTTTTTTTGCCATCATTTTAATTTTATTCGGCACTATTGGGGCCATTGCTTCTGTTACAGGTATTTTTATTGTAAATTCCTATGATAACAGTTTCGGGAAAATACAGGATCTCGGCCTGGCTATTGTTGAATCCCTTGAGCTGACCTCTGGTATACTGGAAGATGCAAATACAGCTTCTGCCCACATTGCCGAAAGCATAAGAACTACAAAAGGTATCATAAATTATAGTTCAGTGATCATATATGATTCAGGAATTGCTTTTGAAAAAATGTCGGATCTTGCAGGTTTTGAGATCCTTGGGTTAAAGCCCCTGGTAGCTGTAGAAGATTATTTTAAGGGCATAGGGGATAATATGGTGGGCCTTTCTGGAGAGCTTGATAAGGCTGCCGTTGATATGGATGCAAATGCTTCTGACCTGGACAAAATAAGCGGGGATCTTGAGACCATATCAGTAAAACTGGGGGATGTTGCGGCAGGATTTAATAAAACCATAAATTCATTTAGCGTTTTTAATTTAATCCTGGTAATAAAATGCCTCTTAGCTTATTTAGGAATATTTCATATTATTTTTGTATTAAATGGGATCATGTTCCTGATCTTAAAAAAATAATCTGCAGCAGAAAGGCTTTTGCAACAAAACCCCGGCCAAATATATCTGAAGATATCATTGCAAATACCTGCAGCCGTTTTTCCATTCAATGCTTGCCTGGTATAAATTGAGAAGCCTTGGCAGCTGCATGTTCCATGAGTCAAATTATGCCACAGCAGTTGGCTGGGCAGCACATATGATGACTCATATGCTACATTACAGCAGATGGTTTGCAGGAAGTCCCAAACCACAGTGGGAAATGGCCAATGTAGCCGGCAAGTGCGGGCCGTCATCTCCTGACAAGCACTATTCCCCTGACTACATTGGCGCAGTTGTCCAGTATGATATATGGGATCAGGGGTATTTATGAAGTCGGGGGAGGAGCCCCTGATATGCCCCAGGTAAAAAAAATGGTTCCATAAAAACTATATAGGCGCCCAGGGTACCGAGGGATATGCTGAAGTATATGATGGAGGGGGATATAGGGCAGTTACCAAAGATAGAACACTGGATGGACCGGGAGCCATGGATTACCACCAGGATATGCCCGGATATATTTCAAATATTGCAAAATGGTTAAATGAGGGAATTGAGCATCCGTGCAGTTTTTCGGATGCTTATCTAAATTTTGAGACCTGGGCAGGCCATGTATCACAGCTATCTTGAGGGAGGCAGGTGGCTCTTCCTCTCCAGAGGACCATGGATGAAGTCAGGGAATTAAAAAACTGGATGCCGGAGAAAAAACTCATTATTGCTTTTGATAAGAGCAACAGCGTTTATGAATACTGAAAGGTAGAAAGGAAAGCCGGAGAGCCTAGATTGAAAAACTTTTTTTAAAATTTTGAATTTTAGCAAATGTTTTCTTTAAATCAAAATAGAGATCATGGTAGACTTCATATAATTTATCATATATCTCAGTATTTCTTTCATCCGGAGTATAAATATTTTCTGTTTTTAGAAATATTTTAGAGGCTTCTTCAATTGAACCATAGATCCCCAGCGAAACAGCACCAAGCATGCACATGCCAAGGGAAGGCCCTTCCTCAGTTGACATCTTAATGATCCTTGAATTAAAAATATCTGAAAACATCTGGCACCAGATCTTGTTTTTTGCACCTCCGCCTGAAATAATGATTTCCTCTATTTTGAATCCCTCTTTTTTTACAACTTCGATGCAATCTCTCTGTGAAAAAGCCACTCCCTCCATTATGGATCTCAGGATATATCTTTTATCATGCTGCAGATTTAAACCAAATAGGACTCCCTGTGCATCAGGGTCCGCATGCGGAGCTCTTTCTCCTGCAAGATAAGGCAGGAAGATCAGGCCATTTGAACCGGGAAGTATTCCAGATATCTCAGAATCAAGGATTTTGAATTTATTAGAATCTACATATTTTTTAAAATCAAGGTGTTTTATATTCTTGGCCACCTTTTTTTCTGTGCTTTTCAGGTCCAGGCCTAAATTATTTAATCCCCACATCAGGGATGCCGATGATGACAGTGTTACACCTAAAGAGTAATATTTTCCATCAGGATAACGGAACATATCCAGAATTCCTTTACTCTTATAATAATTTGAATGATACACCAAAAAAACACCGCCTGTCCCAAGTATTACAAGAGCCTGCCCATCCCTGTATACACCATTTCCAAGCATTTCTCCTGAAGTGTCTGTAGCTCCTGTAAGTATTGGCAGACCCTCAGGCAGGCCGGTCTCAAAAGATGCTTTTTTAGATATTTTTGCTGAGAATTTGTCCGAAGGCTCGACTTCTGGAAGAATCAAGGGATCCAGTTTTAACCTGTCCATAAGCTCTGTTGACCATCTATAATTTTTAACATCGTAACATAATGTTGTGGCAGCATCAGAGGGATCTGTGCTTAATTTTCCAGATAATTTCAATTTTATATAATCCTTTGAAAGGCAGATCCAGGCTAGCTTCTTAAAATTTTCAGGTTCATTATTTCTCAGCCACAAGATCTTCGTCAGGCTAAATGAGGTGGTCACATTATTTGAGGTCAACTTGAGTATCTCTTTTTCACCTATAATTTCCTTAAGTTCCCTGCATTCATCGATAGTCCTCTGATCATTCCATAATGGTGCCGGCCTGATAACCTTATATTCTTTATCTAAAAATACAGTAGAATGCGCCTGGCCCGAAACACCGAGAGAAATAATATCATCTGGATTTATGGCACTAAAATCTAAAATATCTCTTACTGCTTTTACAGAGCTATTGAACCAGGTTTCAGGTTTTTGCTCGGTCCACCCCGGATGGGGAGAATCTATGCCGTACTTTACTTCGGAAGTGCCGATGACCTTCCCTTTAGTATTTGCCAGAAGGGCTTTTATACTGGAAGTACCGACACATAGGCCCATTAAATAATTCAATGATTTCCCTTCTTCCAAAAGGGTAATAATTTATAAATAACTATAGTGATTGAAAACAGTAATGTCAATTTGGTTATTGATACCACTGCCAAAATCATAAAACCATATAACAGGCAATATCAGGGTAGTTGCTTAAAACATTTACATTGTTAAAATAGTGAGTGGCATCTCTACTGAAGTGATTTTTAAAGTTGTGGCAGATCAATGGACCTGATTTAAATATATAATTCTAACCGGAAATATGGAAAAATTAAAAATATCACCTCCTGCTTCCATGGGATTGATCCTGGGCTATAGATGCAATATATCATGTAAATACTGCATTTATGCCTGTTCACCCAAATGGAAAAGAGACTGGATCGATACTGGAGATGCAGGGATCTTACTTTCAGAGCTCTCCCGGGCCTTTAAAGAAATAAAGTCTCCCGGCCGGAAAAATATTAGTTTTAACCACGGCCTCCATTTCACCGGAGGTGAGCCATTTTTAAATTATGGGCTTTTGCTAAAACTAACCAGGATGGCACATAAATCCAATATACCCATGCCTTTTGTAGAGACAAACTGTTTTTGGGCCAGGGACGGCGGGACCGCGGAAAGAAAACTCCTGGCCCTTAAAGAAGCCGGCTTAGCCGGGATCCTTTTAAGTGTCAATCCATTTAATATTGAAAACATTGCTTTTGATAGGATCGAAAAGGCTTATGCTGCAGGACTCAAAATATTTGGAGACAATACTATTGTTTACCAGGAATTTTATTTTGATTATTTTAAATCTATAGGGCTTAAAGGCAAGCTGCCCTTTGGCGCTTTCCTCAAAAAAATAAGTCTTCAAGATTTTTCGAATTCCATAGAACTCCTGCCCATGGGTAGAACAGCATATCTATTAGAAAAATTATTCACAAAATATCAGGCTGAAGATTTTTTCGGACAGAACTGTTTGCCGGAATTATCCAGGAACTGGCATATTCATATTGATAACTATTGTAATTATATTCCAGGATTCTGTGCAGGCATCACACTTGGAGATGCCCGTGAATTATCAAAAATGTATAAAGAAGGTATCGATCTGGGAAAGCGCCCGGTTATAAGTGCACTGCTTTCAGATATAGGGCAGCTGTACGATCTTGCTGTGGAAAATAGATATAAACCGCTTGGGCCAGGTTATATTTCCAAATGCCATCTTTGTGTGGACATAAGGAAGCACCTGGTAGAAAATGGATCCGGGTTTGAAGAATTAAAACCTAAACAATATTATAAACACTTGCTGGACCATTAATATCCCATCCCTTGGTTTCCATCAATATTGGGTTTTCATATATTCCTTATCGCAGTACCGCCTCTGCCGGTTTGATTTAAAACGGGATATCTGGTATGGTATAACAAGCTTTTATATGAATGAGCAGATATAAAAGCTGTTTTTTTTGAGCATTAATAGAAATAAATTAAATCATTTTTGGAGTTGATTAAGAGTGAGCGGTATAGCAGGAATTGTAAATTTAAACGGCAGCAAAAAAAATAAGGAAAAAATTAATATTCTCCTGGATAAAATATCTCATAGGGGAGAAAGAAGAGAGATATTAAATATACCTGGAGGATGTGTGGGTATAAATACTAATTATTATTTTGAGACCCGAGTAGGCAGGAATATAGTTTTGGTCGATGGAAGAATATATAATCTGGATTATTTGCTTACAAAATATGGTATCCAGATTGACAATCCCATGATTTCAGATTCTCATAAAATATGTCTTCTTTTAGATATGGCGGGTGAGAGAATATTCAAGGATTTTAAAGGTTCTTTTGCCCTGGCTATTGTTGATAAAAAAGGAAATATTTATCTGGCAAGGGATTTTATTGGTAGAAAGCCGCTCTATTATTTTAAAGACGATCATATTTTGATGTTTGCTTCTGAAGTTAAATCCCTCATTGAGTTTTCAAAGGAAATAAAAGAATTTCCTCCTGGATCTTATATGTTAAATACTGAAAAACCGGAAATAATCAAAATAATTGATACAGATGATTATTCCATACTTAAAAACCAGGATCCAGGACTCATGGAAGATAAATTGGAGGATTACCTTTTAAAATCGATGGATAGAAGAATATCTGACGAGAATTCAAGCTTAGGAGTCTGGCTAAGCGGGGGTCTTGATTCTTCTCTTGTGGCAGCATTACTCAAAGAATTTTCAGACAGAGTGTATACCTATTCTGTAGGGTACGAAGGTTCTCCGGACCTTCTGGCTGCAAGGGAAGTGTCAGATCATCTTGGTACCAGGCATACAGAATATAAACTTGAAACAGAAGAACTATTTTCAATTATTCCAAAGGCTATCTATCACCTGGAATCTTTTGACGCGCCTCTGGTAAGAAGCACCCTTGGCAATATGATGGTCTCAAAAATCTCAGCATCTTCTGATATAGTGTTTTCTGGAGAAGGTGGAGATGAGCTTTTTGCAGGTTATAACTACTTTTTAGAATTTGACTCCTCTGAAGTGATCCAGGAAGAACTGGTAAATGCCATAAATAGCTTGCATAATACAGCTTTGCAAAGAGTTGACAGGACTGCAAATGCTTACAGTGTCAATATCAAACTTCCAATGCTGGACGAGAACCTGCTAAACTATGTATTAAAGATCCCTCCTAAAAATAAGGTTCCAGAAGATAGAAATACAGGAAAATACATACTTAGAAAAGTCGCCTCAAAATATTTACCCGATAAAATTGCCTGGAGGGATAAAGCTAAATTCTGGGAAGGTTCCGGTATTGAAGATACTGTGGAGGAAATGATCAATACTATAATTACAGATAAAGAATTTTCAGATAATAATAGTTCTCCTGATGGTCCGGTTTTAAGAAATAAAGAGGAAGTTTATTATTACAAGGTATTCAAGGAGTACTACTCTGATATAGATATAGATAATATTCTCTCTTTTACCCAGGACTTCAATTAAGAAATTCTAACCAGGTCCAGGCAATATCAAGATATCCATGAAGCAGCTGCCTCTTCTTTGGTATACTAAAAAATAATAAACAATTTTTTTAATTAAAAATCTTTCCCGGATGGTATATTCTCTTTTGAGCTGAATTTGATACTGTTATTTAAATATATTTGTAATAAAATATAGAGGTTCCAGTATAGCGTATATTGAAATACAATAATTGCTAACAGGAAGGGAAAGGAAAATGAAATGGCTAAACCTACCAGGCATGCAGCACTGATCTGTACAATTGTCAGCATACTTGCACTGATAGGAATAATCATAGGCATATTAATATCCAAACCACTTATTATAGTTATCCTGCTGTTTCCTGCTGTGATCTATGAAGTCTACAGGACCGAAGGACCATCAACAAGATGGGCATCCTGGTTTTTATTATTACTATTGATTTTGGAAACAGTGCTAATTGTGGCTAATTTCAGTTTTGACCTGGTATCTTTCTTTGGGACCAGTGAGGCTTTTGTAGCTGGATATAGCATACCACTGGGTGATGTTAAAATAGTCGGGCCTATTGTTATAGGTATTTTATCAATAATTCTTTTTGCCAGGACCAGGGGCAAGTATACAAAGTGGCTGGCAGCAACTATATTTATTACCTGTTTAGCCATTATACATACCTTAAGCCCTGAAATATTTAAAAATATGCTCGGACTTGTAGTGGACAGGGGCATAAATAATCTTTAGACCAGGTTTTCTCTTAAAAAGATCTAAAACAGGGGCTTTCTATATAAGCTATCTTGTTCTGTATGCTCCATCATACCGGCCTGCTTCATAAATAGAATTATTGGCTGGGCCAGGATAAGATCCAGCTGGCCCGGGAAGGGAACAATAGATTAACTCGATTATTAGGATAGTAAAAAATGTATTCAGGAATAAAGGCAAGAATATTGCGCTCATGGCAGTGCTTACTATCTGTTTTATGCTGGGCATCTTGATGATAAATGTATATGTTCTTTCTAATTCACAGATCGAGCATGCAAAGCAGGCCCTGGGAACAAAACTTATCCTGGAAGTAAGTCAAGAATATTTAAAAGAATTTTTTAGTGAAGTAAAAGGATCTGAGGAATATAGCGAGACCCCTTATTTCTTTAGTGAAGACGGAATCGATAAAATACTGGGAAGCCAGCATATTCAAAGTGCTGAGAAAATAATCTTCGGCTCTTCCAGATTAGAGGGCCTGGCGTCACCCCTTCAGCTTTTATGGGAAAGCCAGGATAAATTTACGGATTTTAAAAAAGAAGGCAAAGGGGAAAAAGTTGATATTGAAGAAGGTAAAGGTGACTTAACTGAAAGAATATACTGGGATTTCCCGATAATAGGTGTAAGCGACCTGGAAAATCTTACTGATTTTGAAAATGGAAGACTGGAGCTTATTGAAGGTGAGTATTTTAGGGAATATGATATCGGGAAAGATGTTTGCGTGGTATCAAAAGACTTTGCAGATGCCAATGATCTATTAATAGGATCAAGCATTGTAGTAAATGGATGGACCCTGTTCATCAAGGGGATCTTCGAAAATGTATCCCTGGGAGAAGAGTCCTCGGATGGCGAATTAAAGATGTCGGGCCTTGATAATATTTACATGCCTATAAAGACTTCGAGAACACTTCTATCACTTGAGGATGATGCTTTGAGCACGGCAATATTTACAGTAGATTCCTATGATAATGTGGACATTGCCCTTAAGGAAGCGGGCGAAATCCTTGAAGAAGCAGGTTTGGGGGAAAAGCTTGCAATTAACTCTAATGCTGCACAATTTGAAAACACTGTATATTCCATAGAGGCAGTAAAAGATATATCACTCATCGGGTTATTTAGTGCATTTGGGGCCGGGTTTATTATTGTTCTTTCTTCTATGTTTGTAAGTGTGAGGGGAAGGGCAAAGGAGATCGGTACCATGAAAGCCATTGGTTTCTCGAATTCGGGCATCATAAAGCAATTTTTGATAGAGGGTTTGATCATCTGTATAATAGCCCTGCTGGTCGGCTTGATCCTGATATCGGTTACAAATAACTTTTTGATCAATAATCTAGTGCTTCAGGTAGCCGATGCCAGTACGGGCCGTCAAGCATTAAGTGATTGGGAAATGCAGCAGCTCGCCGCCCCGGATATTACAGAAAACTGGCAGGCTTCTATGGATTACAGGACAATATTATATGCTCTGGCCGGTTCAATGCTTGCATGCCTTGCAGGTACGGCCATACCTGCTATCTCAATATCCAGGTTAAGGCCGGCCGATGTCATAAGGTTTGAATAAATGGTCAATATATTTTGAATAGGATTATTTTAAAAATATTATAAGGAGAAAAAGTGCCTGGTGAAATAAAAAATGACTCGATCATATACTTGAAAAATGTATCAAAGCACTTTAAGTCTGGTGATAATACCATTAAAGCCCTGGATGATATTACCTGTAGTTTCAAAAAGAATAAAATGACAGCCATTTTAGGCAAGAGCGGTTGCGGGAAGTCCACCCTCCTGAACCTTATTGGTTCCCTGGATATGCCGACATCAGGAGAGATCTACGTAGAGGACATACTTATAAACACACTGAATGAAAAACAAATAGTAGCCTACAGGAGGAATGTGATCGGCTTTGTTTTTCAATTTTTTAATTTGATGCCGGGTCTTACCGCACTTGAAAATGTGCTGCTGCCCCTGGAGCTTACAAAAACAAAAAGGGATGAAGGGAAAAGATCAGCCCTGGAACTGCTTGATAGATTCGAAATAAGTGGAAAGCTTCTAAAACAGAGGGCCAATAAGCTAAGCGGTGGAGAACAGCAGAGAGTAGCAATTGCCAGGGCCCTTATAAATAACCCGGATATTATCCTGGCTGATGAGCCGACAGGAAATATTGACTCAAATACCGGAAAAGAGATCATAGGTATTTTAAGAAAGCTGGCTGATGAAGGGAAAAAAGTAATTATAGTCACACATGACACTTCGATCAGCAATATATGTGATGAAATATTAAATCTAAAAGACGGGAGGATCGTAAATGGGAAAAATTAGAAAAAAAACCACGGCCCCGGCCATATTTACTTCCCTGTTAGTACTATTACTCGCCGTATTTATCATATTTCTTCCGGCCTGCAATAAGGATGACGCGCCATCAGCAAAAGCTGCTGAAAAGGAAAGTAAATACCCGGAAGCCACCGTTGAACTAAGGGGTGAAGAAAGTAAGATCAACCTTACCGGAAGGGCATTGACTGAAACCATAGACCCGCTTTTCTTCGGGATCAGCGGCGAATTACTATTTATAGTGGATGAAGGCGAAATAGTCCTGGAAGGCGGAAGACTTGCAGAACTTGATGATGAGATGATCATAGAAGAATTGGAGGAACTTCAAGCATCAATTGAAGATGCAAAAGACCTATATGAACATGAAGTCTTAAAACATCAATATGCATACGAAAATATTGAAATTGAAATAGAGCTTGCCGAGTATAATTACTATAATGAAAGTGAGGGAAGAAAACCGGATCAATTGATATTTAAACAGCAGCTTTTAATGCTTGAAGAACAGAGAACACAGGCTGATTTTGATTTAAGCCAAAAGGAAGATGAACTAAATGATCTGCAGGAAGAATATGATGGTGTATCAGGGCTTTTAGATGAATTGGAGATAGCAGCCCTATATGATTGTCTCGTAATAAGTGTTTCTTCAGCAGCCGGCCGCCCGGTAAACATAAACCAGGAAATTATTGAAATAATCGACTTTAACTCAATTATTATAAGAGCAGACCTTCCGGAAGTAGATAAGAATAAAATTAAAGAAGATATGGAAGCCACTATATATTTTGATGCTTACCCTGATAATATAATAAAGGGAAGCCTATCCAGGATAGGTCAGATCCCGGTAATAACAGGTGCAGGCACTTTCTATGAGATATTTATAGAATTTACTGATCTTCAGGGTATAAAAATAGAAAATATCTATGGACTTAATGCAGGAATAGAGATCCTGACCTCAGGCGGAGAAAATATACTGATGGTTCCCATTGATTATGTTTATGGTGAAGATGATAAAAACTATGTCCATAAAATAACCGGAGACGGGACAATTGAAAAAACATATGTTGAAATCGGTATCTCGGATCTCAGCTATATAGAGATAATATCAGGTTTAAATGAAGGCGATAGAATAGCAGCGATCAGGTAGCAAAAATTTTTGGGATTTGAAAGTATTGGTCAGAAGGTCCTTTCTGGTATTTGGTAGAACAATATAAACAAAAAATAGGAGGAAACAATGAAATTAAAAGTTATATCTCTATTCGGGATCATTGCACCACCTCTTTTACGGCTTGTCAGTCACTATGGAGATTAAAACCAGGATCACGCAGTAATGTATCAATGCTTTGAGATCTCTTCTTTAAGACATCCTTCTCCTCAGGCGATATAGGCTTGAAACCATCAGCAATATCACATGCCAGCCACAAAAGCTCTGCATGGCTTGGTGAGACAGCAGATGTCACCGGGAAGGAAAGGATAAAACGGAGTGCCAGGGAGGCTTCGTCAAGGCTGTCCATAGGAGCATACCAGCATTTGTTCCAATTTCTTTTTTCATCCTTTTCCCAGGCACCTTTTGCAAGCGCTTTTAGAGCCAGGATCCCTATTCCTTTTTCCTCTGCCTTTTTAAGAACTGTGGGACCATAGTCATCTTTAAACCATAAAGCCCAATTAAATGGAAAAAGGATACTTACAAAATCATAAGTATCCATCAGTGCGATCGCTACTTTTTCTGAATGAGTTGTAAATCCAATATATTTTATAAGCCCTTTTTCTTTTGCCTCGATAATAAATTCAAGGGCTCCGCCCGGCCCCGTGATCTCGTTTACTTCATCTAAAGTATAGACTTCATGCAGCTGATAGAGGTCAAAATAATCTGTCTTTAGTTTTTTTAGAGAATCGTAAAACTCTTTTTCTGCACCTTTTCTCGTATTTTCATGTGTTTTACATGCAAGAAAGATATCTTTACGATAAGGTTCCAGGGCAGGTCCCATCATTTCCTGGGCATTTCCATATTCTGGCGCAACATCAAAATAATTAATACCACGGTCAATGGCTGTTGAAACATATCTTGAAGCATCACTGGTAGTTTCATTATTTACAACAATTCCACCAAAACCGATTATTGATAACTTTTCTTTAGTTTTTCCCAGTATCCTCTTTTCCATGATTCCCCTTCTTTCTTTTGCCGGTTTACTGTAAAAGAACCTGATATCTAAATATTACCATAATTTTTATTATCTTTTACAGAGTTTTTTCAATCATTATGATTAATTTTTTAATAAAGAACCGTCATGACTGCATGCTCTCAATTGAAATTTAGAAAATATCCGGCAGGCCGCAACTGTTAAAGTCCGGACCGGGAATAGGTCCAGATGAATTAAGGCAATGCTTGACCTCAAACAAAAAGACGGCGCCTGAGTTCACACAAAAAATAGCAATGTTTATCAGGCACCGTCAAATTAAGAATCCATAAGCCGCAGGCTTAAAGCGATGCGTCAATATATAATTAGTAAAACAAATATATTAGGCTACTTCGGTGTAGACTCCTTTTTCATGAAATTTCAGCATCTTGTCGGCTACGCTTCTATAAATAGAATTAGGATGTTCCGGATTTACTGGACCTGCTCCGATCAGATCGCCCAGTTCATTCTTAACAAGATTGTCTACACTGCCCTTATAATATTTTTTCGCACAATCATTGAGACATGCATCAATGATA
>SDBS01004407.1_pt1 | contig 13781 bp, 17 predicted proteins | sample 2277091 | NCBI WGS metagenome assembly SDBS01 (sample SAMN10404972, study PRJNA504765) | marine sediment metagenome | isolation source: marine sediment core GS10_PC15, 163 cmbsf | place: Arctic Ocean: Southern Knipovich Ridge | collected 2010
ACAAGTAACCGACAACAAGTAACAAATTCAAGAAACAGATTTTCAGCTTAGAGCAATAGAAACACCATTCACAGAGTACATGTTTGCTCCGCAAACGGACTGGGTCCGATCACTTTCTACAGCCCACGGAAGCACCCAGGGAGCGCTTTCGCACACAGGCCCTGGCCACCCCTGCGCAGCTGCGCTAACGAAAAAATGTATACTATGTGAGATAATGGGGCCGCGCGACTCTTTGCATAAAAAAATGAAGGTCGCAGTAGAATCAAACTGTATGGAGCAGCATAAGCAGCAAACAAAATCCGCAACCCGCCCCGCGCCTAGTCAGCGTGCTTGTGGCCGCAAGCAACCGAGACGCCAATGGGGCCTGCCCGGCGGGATAAACGCCCCAGTGCCGGTGCGCGCCGCCAAGCGGCGCCTAACGGTCCATGTACCATGGGGCCGGCGCGGGCACGCTTGCGCCACGCCAATCCGACTCGTCAAGATCACCCGGAAGATGCTTTGAGCGGCGACAAGCACGCTGACACTTGATTTTTATCAGCCCAGCTTGTTAGCTGCGCTAACATGTCAGCTGCGCTAACGAATTCAGAGAATTAAAAAAACAGAAAAGAGTATAGCGTCAGTCCCCACCGGCCCCCAAAGCTGTTTCAGTGTCGGATTGTGGACCCTTTGCGTAGCATAAATATCAGACTGCCGGAGCATGTCCTCGTGCCCCACGGGCAGCTCCGAGAACGGAGTTCTGTGGCATATGTATCAGACTGCCAGGACAGTCGCAGTCTAGTGAGCTACAGTACCAAAGGACAAGGTAGTAATGTTCTTGGCTGTACGTTTCGACATAGCCGCGCAGCTCCCAAGCTCGTAGGAGTGGCCTTGGGGTGAGAAGGTCGCGGGCGACCTCGGCCTGGTTAATGGCGTCTAAAGAGACCCAACCCACGCGTGGGTCGACCTCATCAAAGACCAGAACCCCGCGAGTGTAGACATCGAATCGGCCCCCGGCCGCAAACGTCCTCAAAGCATCGGCTGCATGCATCCTGAACATGTCGGCGCTTCGACGTTCTAGGTTTTCTATGCGCCGCAGAAGCTCATCGTCGTGCCGGTTCTGCATAGCCGTCTCACGGCGTTGCTGCATGGCTTCTTTCTCACATCGTATTTCAGCCAAGGGTTTGAGACGGCCGTGTTGTGATACCATCATGAAAGTTTGTTAACTTCGTCAACAGTTTCAGAGCAGTAAAGCCGCAGAGTAAGTTGGTGTACATACGATAGGCCAATTCATTTTCCGTGCTCTAGAAGCACCGCAGGCCCCGCAAAAACGGCTGCCCCGGGTAACCCGGGTGCTCTTTACAAACTAACAATTTTTGCTTAACAGAGATTGTCAGAGCCCTTGAATGTTTATAGGATTGCAAAAATGGAAGAATACATGGAGCTCCTCGTGGAGCGAACAGCTGAGAAAACAAGAACAGACCACCGGAATGCTTCAGAAGCGCGCGGCTACGACCCGCCCCTCCCACGCCCGAGGCTCAAAGACCGGCCGCAAACGGCAAGACTGGCCGCAAACGACTAGCGCAAACAGAAAAATATAGTGGTGCGCAATCAGGGAAACAGGGCACACCATCCAGAGTTTCTGTGAGGCCACTCTCATCAGGGATGAATCAGCACGCCAGCCTCAGCGAGGGTGATGCACCCCAACGGGCTTCTAAACAGAACCGGGGTAGAAGAGTGGAACTACTGTTCTACGGCTAATCCATTCGCATCCTGCAGTCGCGTTTGGGACCTAATAATTGCGTCATCCACATCCAGGTACTTGCGTACGCTAAACCACGCACAAGAGCGAACGGCCGCGTCAGGATCCGAATACCACAAACTGAACTTCACAAATAACTCCTGCAAGTATTCTTCGAAGTCATCGTGCTCGTCCAAGTCCAGTCGCCCGCCGGCGGTCTCACAGATGCCGTCGAGCATATCCCATGCCGCCTCCTCATCAAGTTTATACAATACCACAAGAACGCTGCAAAGCCTGACAATGAAGCGGCGGTTTTCCTCAAACGTGTGCCGTCTAAGATCCTGTGGGGGGCTCTCATCGCCATGAATCTTGTTGCAAGTTTTCCCTTTCCTTCTGCATTCCTTGGGTTTATTACACAATGCCGTATGCCCCAACTGCTTACAGACAGTTACGAGACTCAGATTGGTCGGATGACGATCGCCGCACTTCCAATCGACACATTTATCACCACAAGCATAGATGGCACAGATGTAGGTGTGACAGAACATTTGTGAAATCAGGTCACGAACAATTAACAAATGTAGCAAAGAGTTTTTGTTTACTTCGTTGTTTTGCAAGCTTCGCTTGTTGCAAGCAACGTAAACAGCTTAGAGCAATATAAAGTCTATTCGCAGAGTTTGTTGATGTACATACAAGACAAGCCAAAATCATTTTCCAGCCCTTTTGAAGGCATCCGGAACAGCGGAAAATGATCACAATGCTCCCTTTTGGATGCATCAGGAGCAACAACAGCCAAGCCCCGGGTGTGTGGGCCGGCGGTCCGTAGGCCGTTTTTTATTTAAAAAAAGCCAGACTGTACCTCCAGACTGAGGTGGGCGCCTGCAGCTGCGCGCTTTTTTATTTGGGCATTAGGGAGAAGAAGGAGCGGACCTCCCGCCAGACCACCCTTCGAACTGATTATGGCGCGCACCGGCATACAGGCATCTTGAGGTTATATTTTGACGACATATAGTCAGCATCTTAAGGTTGTATTGTGACGACATATGGCTGAATTTAATCAGGCGGTTGCCGTCAACGGTGCGCTCACTACGACCAGTTTTGTCACTGCCAATGTCACAGATCCAGACGGCACTGTCATTGCCGGCGACATACCAGCTGCCGGCACTAGTACCCCTGGTCAGGTCTTAACTGATCAGGTCAGTACCGTCGTAGTATTGACCACCCCCGCAACTTATCAGCGAGGCCTGATTGTCACCGCCTCTGAAATTCAGTTTCCTGAATCGGGTTTGTATCTGGTCGTGCTATACCTTAATTTCGACGCTGATGCCGCTGGGCGATGGTCGGTAACCCTTAACGGCAGTAATGGAGAATTCTACTTTGCCGCATCGTCAGCCTTGACTAACGATAATGCTAATGCTCTTACCCTTACAGGCCTGTTTAATTTAAGCGCAAACGATACAGTGACAGCCCGCGCATTCCAGAGCACAGGAATGTCCGGTAGTTTGATAGTAGGCCGAATTGCTGCGTCCCGACTAGGAACTGCAGTATAAGCGCACCCACAAGTTCTTCGCCCTGATTTTCCTATATCAAAAGTGAGAACAGAAGATGTTTAGCTAAACGCCTAGTAGTCCAATATCGGCACTGTCCGTGCGAATATATTCAGGACCCCGTAACAAGGATCCGGTTTGCGATAGACAACGGCTGCACGGAGGACCCGGTCATGGCCGTGGTAGCCGCAATCATTGTTGTGAACAAATTTGTAAGGCACTAATTTTTCCATAATCAACAAGAAAAATTCATGCCCTTACGGAGTAGGAGCAATACAGATAATGGAACAAGGCGGGACTGATGCGCAGTGGAGCACGCATGCGGGGCCTTCCACCATACCCAAAGCAGCACAGCAAGCTGTAATACATAATGCACAAGCAGTGGGTCCTGCCTCGACAGAGAACACCATAAGGATACCTGTCAAGAGAATAACAGCGCGCATACTACAATCTCAATAACGCAGCTACTATGGTACAACAGATGATCTGTTCAAAGTATTAACATCGTAGCCGATTCAATTATGACAAACACTTCTACGCTTCCAACCAAACATTGCGTCGACTGTGTCCCTTATTTATGTTGACGTCTGTTGGTCACTAGTAGTTGCAGCATGCCAACAATTTGCAAGAGGGGGTGGAGGCGGCCCTAGTGGGCCCAACAGACGCCCTCGATCAAGTGCGTCCGGTCCAAGACCTGCTGACAAAAACAATCCACTATACCCTCTTTATTCGGGTGATGAGTGAAGAGCTCCGAGATAACGAACAGACGTACGTCTCCACCGGCGAACTCCGCCCCATTGTTTGATGCTTATACATTTTTGATAACCAAGGAGTAAGTGCAAAGAAGACCCGGCCTGCAAACAAACGAAAGCATTGTATTTGATTGTAGCAGTACCATTTGATCAGTCTCACATGGCACAGTCATACGCTGATGAGTATCTCTGTCTCTATGCTGAGCACCTGCAACGAGAGCAGGCCGTCCGTGATCAAAAGAAGAGCCTAAAAAATAGAGTCGAAGCTCAGCTCAAAACCGCAGATGATGAATTGGCTCATACATTAGCAGACTTTGTTATCAGAGGACACGCAGAGATCGACATCTGTGAACTTAGCGTAAGCGTCTGGCTAGACGAAATGGACCTGCCCGAGTGACGAAAGGAAAAGCGCAAAAAAATAATACAGAACTGCAGTAAAGAACAAGAAGCAATAGAAGAAAAGTCCCGAGAAGAGTTTTACGCGTTTCAGGACGCGATAAAACAACTAGGAACTCACCGCAATGGAATGGTCCCATACTTGTATGTCGCCCTAGTCAAAGCTACACGAGCACGTCTCCTGCATGAGCAACAAATACCAAAGCAGTCAGCCCAACCACCATTAGCAGAGCAAATAAAAGTCATCCGAGGCGCTGTTCTCGAACAACAATAGAAGCCGGAAAGTTTCCGCCTATACTAAACGTGGCAACCGTCAAGCTACTATTTTTTATTCAGGCCTTCAGCAGCAAGGCGGTTACCTTGAGCTCTTGCAGAGGACGCACGAGGAGGCGTGTCTCGGGACAAAGAAGAAGAGCAAAGGTATCAAAGAGAATGATCACACAAAGGCATCTAGATCGATTAAAAGCAATCCATGGCCGCACGATCGTAGATCAAGATGGGTCTCCACCCACAAATAGCGCAGAGACAAGAACTACAGACCTCTCCTATTTGGGGACCAAACACGCATGCTCTGGATCCGTGCCCTCGGCTGCCCCGTGATGTTCTGTTGTTCGGAAAAAAGAGAAAGTGTGACAAGCATTGCATTTTTTGCTTAATAGGATTTTAATAGGATTATGCCACACACAGAATAACCAATCAGTTGAAACAACTTCACCATACCATACAAGCTTGTCCACACGGTGTACCTACTTTCCTCGCACAGAACCGGAAGGAGGTACCGCCGCAACGTCTTGCCATGCGAGTTTCGTACAACTAGTTCAACGCGCAGGCGCAAAGCGCAATACCCTGGACCACCAAGTTGACAGCAGTTTTTCGGTGTACCATACAGTCTCAGGCCATCCGAAATAAGCCAGTCAGGCATCGTATTGTTTGGCCAGCCAAACGCAAACTGGCAGTCAAGGCCGATAGGAGAACACACTTTTTCGAGTGCCACACTAAAGTCGAAAGGGTAGTCTGAATAAACAATCTTTTCTTCCAGAAGAAAGACGGTACTTCCCATTTCAAACTCTGTTGAAGGCAACCAGTCAAAGACCGGTTGTTCCGCGACACAAACATTGGCAGGAAGCTCGGGTGAGGCTTGCAGCCATCCTGTAACCCTGTACACCCGCAAGACGACCGCAACTGTTGTCAGAAGTACAAACATACCTGTTTGGATATTGGATAATAGAATTCAAACGATACATAATTGCGCTCGCAAATCTTATTTGCATTCGGGCGAGTTGAGAAGATGTTTAGCTAAGCTAAACGCCTCCACTACACCCTCTTTATTCGGGTGATGAGCGTCGGCTAGTGATCCAACAAAAAGCCACAATTGAAACACAAACACCGTTAGGTATCAGAATGTTTCTTCTTCTTTTATTGTCTGTAGCCGCTGCACAGCAGTCCACTCTTTCCGCCAATGTTCGTCCTGAGCAGCATTTAGATGACCAAACAGTCTTTCCTTGGGCAGAGATCGAAACGAAAGATATTCTCTTTCTTCTGGAGGAGAAGATCGTTTATTCGCACTACCCTTTCGTGTACCACCTGCCGTTCGATAGACTATGCGCAAAAGACGGCGTGTCCTGTAAAGTTGTATCTGGTGCGGGTCTTGACTGGCTAGTTGCTGATGAACTGATCTTGTGGGGCACTTCGTATAAGAGTGTTGGAGAGGGGCGTGTTAAATTGGTTGTATCTCAGCGCGGTGTGCGTTGGCAATACCTTCTCCCGTTGCGGTATGTGGGGAGCGGACGCGCAGTTCTGGCAAGTCTCTGGATTGTATTAGGAGTTTTCACCGTAGTCCTCTTGCTCGTCCTGCTCAGCCTGTGGCTGTGCGGGATATGCGTGTGCAAGGACGAGCCCACTGCACCTGCCCGAGAAGCCAAATCACCTGCCCGAGGAGCCAAACGCGTTCTTAATGCTGCACAGGGCAAGCCTCACTGCACAGACTAATATATCAAGTTTTGCTTTTTTATCTGCCGTTTAATACCAAATTCGTAATTACAACTCTCACTCAACAAAGGTCAGGCTCCTAAGTTGAGCACGGGCCCAGGGCTGTCCGTGAGGTTGTCTGAAGGGCCAAGCAAAAAACACAGTTGGGTCGGTACGCTAAGTCTGAATTTTGGATTCTACCCCCTACTCTCAAATGGTCACTGGTTTCTCATAAGAGGTATCGTGTTTGGTTCCCAAACGTCTTAGCATTGCGGTTAACCTGCAAGAAGCTGCTTTTTTTTGGTCACAGGTGTTAGAGTCCTGTTCTCAAATGGTCACTAGTCAGACCATCCAAGGATAATGGATCGTACATGCAAGTTTTGTGATAAGGTATTTAAATATCCGTCTCGACTTAAAAAACATCTGTCTGCGAAACGACAATGTGTCCCGGCGCTAATAGAACCCCGACCTGCGGTACAAAGTCCCACCACATGCCGGTTTTGTGGTAGGATTTTCAGTGCAGAGACACACATGTTTCGGCACATGCGCACTTCGTGCAAAATCGCGCCAAATGCGCGCAATGGCACTACAGGGATGGAACGCTTGTATTCTCTAACAGAGTCGCGAATTCACAAAGAAATCCGTTTGGCAGGACAAACAACCAGAATCTTGCGTCTTGAGGAACAGAACACAAAAATGCTTGCTCTTATCCAAGAACAGGGCGAGCTGACGCGTGAACTGCAAAGTCAGCTAGCCCTAACTACCAGGCGCGCCGCGGGGGATTACGGCATAAATAATATCCATGGCGACTTCGCCGGCATCCAGACCGCCGGCGACGGCAATACGACGCAGATCGACAACCGGAGGTCAAAGACTTCCATCACCATCAACGTCTTTGGCTGTGAAAGCACTGCCCACATTAGCCCCGCCCACGTCCGCACCATCCTCACCGACGCTCTCCATCTGCCCGCGCTTCCCGTCGCCGCTAGCACCGCCATCCTCAAAACCGCCATGCTCATCTACAGCGACCCCGCCCAGAGAACCTCACCTGCTATTTACCAAACAAAAAAACTAACGACGCATTGGTCCATACCGCCACCGGCTGGGAAGTCCAGCCCACCCCCCTCATTCTCCCCCAGATGGCCACCAAAAGTCTCGACCTTCTCTTCAATAAGCAACCTTTTGAACGTGCCGAGGACTACGCCATCCTCATGAAAGAGCTCCGCGACAACGAACAAACCTACATCACCACGGGCGAGCTCCGTCCCATTGTTTGAGATCAAACGCCGGAACAAAAGCCTCCTTACCCGCGCCCTAGACACTTTGCCCCGCGCCAGCTAATATTTTGAGGAACCTAACCACGGCGTGCCTGAGGGGCAAAAAGGCAGACCACTGCGTGCCTGAAGGCAAAAAGCCAAGCACAGCTAAACAGAGAGCTCCAATCGGGGAAACAGAACCAGTTTGTCTGGGACAAACACTCAACACTTTCGACACATCTACCTCAAGTTCAGGCAAGTCTTCACTTAATCATCCTTCATAGAATTCCAAATGACCGGCAGCCGTCCAATCGCCGCCCGCGCCACGATGCGGCAGCGGACCGTCTCGCCCGAGGCCAGGAAGCGGTGGGCGGCATCCCAAGCAGACTTGAAATACCATTAGACTTTTAAGTCTGCTTGGGACGCCGCCGTTGGCGCGGACCCACTGCAGAAGCGTGAGGTCGCCGGCCTCGGCCGCCAAGGCGCATGTATTCTTGTCCCGACTGGCGCCCTAAAGATAAAGAAGCGTGCTGCTTCAAAAAAAGACGTTGCTTATTTTGCCTTGCGGGCCCTTTCTGATTGGCGCGCTTTGAACGCGCTGCTCTGTTCTCGTAACAATTTATTCATCTCTTGTTCTCCAGGGTCCACGTGCCAATGTCCATACTTATTCTCTAGCTGATGTACGGCGGCAAGGTGGCTTTTCTGTTCCTTAAGAATTTGAGTTTCTAGTGACGTTCGCTCGGCGTCAAATCGGGTCCACTTCTCAGCTTGGGTCGTCTGGTGTGCTTCCAGCCTTTGTCGGCACTGCACAAGCTCAAGTTCAAGTAGCTGCTCTTTCTGTATTTCTCGATCATCCACAAATTCTTGCGAATGGTCAGTTTTTTTGCTCCGCAAAACGCAGATTCTTTGTTTAAACGGCGCATGCTGGTGAATTGTTCATCATAATTGTCGATAATCTGATCCATTTTCGATGCTTCAACTCTACTTCCGTTCAAATGTTGCACGCGGGGCCAGATTGAATGGAAGCAAAACTAAAGTATTCAGCATGGTCCACACGGACGTCATCGCCTGTAAAGTCTGTATCACAGCATGCAGTTTAGCAATATGTCATATAAAAGGTCCTGTGAGCATCCACCACTATGCACCAATCTTTCCATTAGTGGCATGTATTTGCTGGTACTGCGCATGCAAACCTTTAAGGTAGTCAAATCTAACGTAGAGTTCACACCACATTCCGCACTTTTTAACAGCTCCCCTGCAGGCCCTCTCCGATCCCGTATGTACCTAAAAGGAGCTACCTTATTTTTGAGTAGACTGAGCGTACACTCCGCGCCTTTTAGCAGTACCAGCTGAGAAGCCGCGAAAGTCGAAGACTTTCAAGATATTCATGAGCGCTTAACACTTGTGGACTACCGCCGCGCTTTTTGGAAGCGGCCAGAGCATGCGTGTTTGGTCCCCAAATAGCCGCAATAATTGCCAATTTCCACCCGCACACAGCATGTGTGTTTGGTCCCCAAACATGCTCCGCAAGCCAGGGGAGTCAAAAATGATTCTTGCAAATAAGGTAAGCAGTACAACTCCCTGCGAATTCTCTCCTGCTCCCAGCTACTTTGAATTTGCTCCACCACCGTGAAAATCGAAGATTTTCAACTTACGTAATGAATGTTGACGACGATGAAAAGGCCGATACACTCGACTCGGAAATCGCCAAACTCGGTTTCGTCGGTCTGGTGTTAGAGGCACACAAGCCTGAAATTCTTCAGATTTCAGCGGACTCTGACGCATTGGCCGACGAGGACGTTCTTTCTGCTCCGGTATTCACCTTTACCGACCCAGCCGAATATCTCGCCAGCCTCGGCTATAAAGTTTACTTGGCTAAGGCTGAAGAAGACTGCATTCCAGCCGCAATGGCCGAGGCCGAAGCCCTGCACCAGGATGCCGAGATGGAGGCGGAGGACGAAGTCTCCACCTTCTTGGATGCCATGGACGCGGCCTGCGCCGCATCGCAACTGGATGCCGATGAGGTCATAGAACGCAAGTTCGCAGAAATGCGGATGCTAGACGCGGCACTTACTGCGTCCCGCGTCTGCTGATCTTCGGGTCGTGCGTTCGCCAGGTGGTCGTGCGCCGCAGGACCTGCTGGTTGCCTCACACAACCAGCAGTCGCCTTACGCCCAGGTCCTGTCGGCTACCTCACATAGCCGGTAATTGCCTTTAGCCCGACTGCCTCAGTTGGATCGCAAATTCCCCAGGTGCGATCCTCTACTTTTTTGTTTTTTGGGCCAAATGCGCGATGCGCGCCAAACGGCTCTACAAGCCGCATGACTTTTCTGCCAATCTGCATGTGCTAGTCTGTCAGTTTTGGTACTGTCCATGCATGCTTGCGGGACAAGCGGATGGCAACCTCGACCTCGCGATAGCGAATGGTTGCATATGCAACCATATGCTGCACAGACGCTGCGGCAGATCATGGGCTTGAAAGTCTTCGACTTTCACGGCACTACAAAACAATTTGTGATAAAGCAGCTTGCAACGGCCAGTTCGAGCTGCTGCGGCGCGCACCGATTCAGGATTATTTTCAGCCGAACTCCACCTTAAGGTTTTTTAAATTCTGTTTTATCCCCTCTTCGCAAGAGGCCTTGGTACGGTACCACCAGCCGACCATGCTAGGAGTTGTATCGTACTTACCTCTGGGGGCCTGGCTAGCGTACCGGTCTGTAGTACATACTCCTCCGTATTTAAGGCCGGGCGACTCCCACAAATACCAAAGTTTGTTTCTCATGCCATCCACATAGCTGCGGCGCACTTGGGGGGCATACAGGTAGAGGCATGCAAAGATCACCAGAAGAAGAACGACTAGAGCACATTCCATGTTTGTGTATTTGGCCATATAAACAAAAGCTAATAATAACAATCTAGAACCCGGTTTTGGGACACATGCGCCTCCAGGGGGTCCTTCAGCCCGTATGGCGAATGGTAATGTGCCCGAGTGTACCACAATTGATACGTTGGGTACTTATGTACTCCGCTACCGTGAAAATCGAAGATTTTAAATAATGTCGGTTGGTTATTACCAGAAGAATGGTACGGCCGCCGTCCCCGGGGCGTTTTTGAAACCTGTTTGGAGGCCCCAGTTTACGTGTCGACAAAGAACTACCGCGGTCTACATTATGTTATCATCCGGATCGTTCCCCGCGGTTTGTGCCGCTTATGTTGTTAGGGGAGGTGGAGAATACGCCCTAGATGCCGATGGGATCGGCGAAGGCGAAGGCGAAGGCGAAGGCGAAGGCGGCATAGAAGGCAAAGATGGCGGCTTATACGACGAAGACGGTGAAAAAGAGTGTGTCTCTTTACGAAAGCGTCTCGAGCAGTTAAGCAAGAAAAATATTGAACTGAGGTTAAAGCAATTTGAATTTGCAATCCTCAAAGAAGACTTATTGGCCGTGCGCAAGCAACTCGCAAAAAAAGAAGACTTATTGGCCGTGCGCAAGCAACTAGCAAAAAAACAAATAGAATTTTGTTTGTCTCTGAAGCGAGCTGAAGAACGTACGAGACAAATACGCCATCTCTCGATCGGACTGACAGGGTTTCTAGCTTTAGGGGTTAATGAGGTTGCTCGAGGAAGCTGTCTCCTGATAAACTTAAACTGTCCGGCTCTGGCTTCATTATTGACGACCGTTCCGTTCAATAAAGAGGCTGTTATCTTCGCGAAGATCCATGGATTTGTGTTGGAATCGAGTGCACGGCTTTCAGTCATCACTTATGATAGTCACGGAGTGTCGCAGATATCAATACCCAAAAATAATTGTGAAGCGTATCAAGTTTGGATTTTAGTTCTTAGATGCGACCACGGCCGACCAATAAGAACTACGCAATATGCATCTCAGTTCTTGTCCGGCAACTTTCAGTGTAAGAACTCTGCCCACCGGTCTTGATCGAGTAGTGTTACTTTTCTGATTCAGCTAATGAGTCTGGGAGCTAGGCCGCGCGCCGGCTCCAGGGAGGTACACTTGCAAGGTTGCTGCTGAGATACCATCTGCCCCCGCCAGCGGCAAGCCGCCGCCACCGCCCTGGGATAAGTGAGCATGAACACGTTTGGCAAGCCAAACACCAAAAGCCACAACCGCGAGATGCGGTAATGGCTCTGCGTCGGAGACTGTCCGACCTGACTGCACCTCTTTTGAATCCGCGCAGCTTGTAGCATATCCAATGCCTGTAGTTGGTTCCAAACGGCAACAAGAGGACGAAAGCTTGCGGGCCTGCGCGCCGCGCACCTTTCCTGCCGACCTGTACGCGCTGGTCTGCCAGTTTTGGTACTGTCCGTGTATGCTTGCGGGGCAAGCGGGCAGCAACCTCGACCTCGCAATAGCGAACGGCTGCGTATGCTGCGCAGACGCCGCGGAAGATTGTGGGCTTTTTGAGGAAGCACATTGCGAAACAGTATGCGAAGTGGCCGCCAGAAACGGCCATCTAGAGCTGCTGCAGTGGGCCCGTAGCCGCGGCCACCCCTGGGACACCTGGACATGTGTCAATAATGCGACCAGAAACGGCCACCTAGCGCTCCTCCAATGGATCCGTGAGGTGGAGCCTTCATGCCCCTGGGACTGGTGTATATGCTCCAGTGCGGCTGCCGGCGGCCATCTAGAACTGTTGCAATGGGCCCACGACAACGGCCGCCCCAGGCATGTGCGGACATGCACCGCTGCGGCCGAAGGCGGCCATCTACAACTGTTGCAATGGGCCCATGACAATGGCTGTCCATGGAACAAGTGGACATGCGCAGCTGCGGCCGCAGGCGGCCATCTAGAACTGTTGCAGTGGGCCCGCAGCCAAGAATGCCCTTGGAGTGCAGAAACGTGCGCTAATGCGGCCGTAGAAGGCCATCTCGAACTACTGCGCTGGCTGCGGCGGCAAGTCCCGCCGTGTCCTTGGGACTATTACACATGCTCCGGTGCGGCCCAGGGCGGCCACCTCAAGATCCTGCGCTGGCTGCGGCTCCAAGGCCCGGTGCCATGTCCCAGGATGGCGTTTTATCATTCGGGCGGAGCCCGAACCAAAGGGGGGCAGAAGGCGTTGGCGGCTATCGATGAGCTGTTGGAACTGCTAGAGCCCGACCAGGGCAGCGACAAGACCATTTCCGGTCGGACGGAGCCTAAACGTTGATCCGCCGCATCAAGACCCCTCCGCGCTCGACAACCACGCGCTTTTTACCCATGCACGCGCAGTGCAAGGGCAAAGGGCATCGCCCTTGCACACCTGCTCACAAACTCAAGGTCGTAGCTGTCGAATGCCATGCTCTTAGGCTTTAAACCTTCAAAACCTCGCCGGCCGTTCAGCCACCAGTGTGCCTCTCGAAGAACTGGACGCGCTCGCAAATTTTATTTGCATTCGGGCGCTGAGCGCAGAGATCTGCGGGCAAAAAACTGTGCTGACCCAGCAAACATAAATTTGCTGCTAGTAAGACTCCGATGCCTTCCATCGCTGCAGCTCGCCCTGCGTCGCGTACACGTACCGCCAGCCCCATCCGCCCTGACTCTCGATCACGATCTTGCCAAGCTCAACCATTTTTTCGATGAGACTGCCATGACTCATCCTGCTCACAGCATCCTCGACGAACTCCAGATCCTGAGGGAATCCGCACCTGATTCGGTCTAGTGTAGACTCTTGCTTGATGACGTTTATGGCCTCTGTACGCAAGCCGCTTGCGTTATAAACCCTTGCGTTAACCTCGCCGTGTTTGTAGTACGATGAGAAGACGATATACTTCACGGTTGCGTCCTGTGTTGCCATTGCTTGGTTAGTGACTCTTCACATAGGTATTCAAATTTCAGAGCTTCAGATTTGTGACCCGGCCCGGATCCGCGAGCCCAAAAGTCAGACTCGATGATTTCACGAATCTGTACCCTAGAGAGCGCACATGAGACTCAGCGCCAGCCAATATTTTCTGGTATTTCGCCTTGTTTAGCCTCTCTTTGGAACTCCTATCCAGCATTTCCTGGATCCGCGCATACATCACCTTATTGCAGTGCGCCGGCCCAGCCACCCCTGCGCGCCCGAAGAGCCAAAAACGCATGCTTTGTGCGATGCGCCCAAGAGGCCAAAAACGCATGCCTTATGGCAAGGCAGCCATGCGCGCCCGAGGAGC
>SDBS01004408.1_pt1 | contig 13778 bp, 12 predicted proteins | sample 2277091 | NCBI WGS metagenome assembly SDBS01 (sample SAMN10404972, study PRJNA504765) | marine sediment metagenome | isolation source: marine sediment core GS10_PC15, 163 cmbsf | place: Arctic Ocean: Southern Knipovich Ridge | collected 2010
TATAATTTAGCAATCTTGAGCTGTGTTCGGCGTATCAAATCCTTTAAACTGATAAGTCAGCAAGCCAAATCTTCCCATCATTGTCACGAACAATCGAAAGGATAAATGTATAATATATTGCGCTCTGTGTTTTCTGTGCTCAGAATCAGACATAAACAATCGAAGCATTGGAAAAACAATACATCCCAAAAACGCACCACCAATTCCAAAAAATGTAAAACAAACGCCTGTTGCGAAAATTCGCCAGTAATAATTAATTTTGCAAAGCAACCGATTTATCATTTGTGCTTACACCATGTGGCTGCTTGTTGTTTTAAACTTTCTTTTGTCGGTCGAAGAACCCATGATAAAAATTCTAGGGCTTGTGGTAACTTTTTATCTTCATCAGTTTGACCCAAAGCATCTAAAGACAAAGAAATGCAACACTCATCTACTTTCTTATTCGATAGAATAAATGAAACAGCATAAGTACAATTATCTTTTATATCCAAGCTTTGGTATTCCTCGGGCAAGCGTTCATCAAAGATTGTAATTAAAACAGTTTTTTCTGGATTCAAACGAAGCCATGAAAAAGCCTCAATCATACCCATCAAAAAGGTCTGTGTTCCCGCAGCAATCGATGACATGTTCTGATGTGACTTATTGATGACAGCAAATAATCCCGCTGATGTATTATGAACAGACTGAGAAAAACTTGTTGGAGATAATATCGTCTTATCGCTAATATCTTTTAAGAGATTAACGGTCGAATTTATTTCACCATGCTGAGAACAAAAAACGGCATAATCAATCGAATCATTCTCCAAAACCCGACCAGAAACTTCAAGCACCATTTTACTCAAATGACTACAACGCCGCTTAATCATCGGCGGAATCATAGTTGCTTGGATTTTATCGTTTCCAAATGGGATAACGGGGTTTTCGCTCCAAGTTAGCCAATCTTCTTTCGACATAAAGCCCGGCGCCCAAGCTGACCAGTTTTCTACTGAAACTAACTGTGTACTTATGCTCACATTTTTCATAGCCCTGCATTATAGACTTTTATCACTATAAAGCTAGTCAAAATTTGACCAACAATAAGGATCAGGCTTCAGGTTAAGCCCGAGACCTGAAGCCTGACCCTTTTACCTAAACCTGAAGCCTGACCCTCTACCATTGCATCCCGACCCATTGTGTTGTAGAATTCTTGCTCATTTTAACAAGAAAAGCTAATGGCCCACTATAATAAGCCTGACGATGTCTCAGCAATACAAGCTAAATTTGAAGCGTTGAAAATATCCTTTTCGCCCGTGATATTCCAGGTCACTTATGCCTTGCTAAAACTCGACATTTTGAAATTAATTGGAGAGAAAGGCGGAGCGGGACTTTCCGCTAATGAAATCGCCGAAACATTAAACCTGAGCCTATATGGCGTCAAAGTACTTTTAGATGTTGGCTTAAGCTGTAAATTGGTTTGGCTGAACGATGAAAACTACGTGCTCGATAAAACGGGGCATTTTGTTTTGACTGACAGCATGGTTCAAGTGAATTTAGATTTCACCCAAGATGTTTGTTACCAAGGTTTGTTTCATTTGATGGATGCCATTAAAACTGGCAAGCCTGAAGGGCTCAAGGTTTTAGGTGATTGGAAAACAATTTATCCCGCATTATCATCACTACCTGAAAAAGCAAAAGAAAGTTGGTTTGCCTTCGATCATTATTATTCAGACCAAGCATTTCCTGAGATTTTACCCATTATTTTTTCACAACCAGTCAAAAAGCTTTTTGATATTGGTGGAAATACGGGGAAATTTTCATTGCAATGTACTGAACATGATCCTGATGTTCATGTGACAATTGTTGATTTGCCTGAACAAATTGCCAATCTAAAAACGCATAATCGAATCGATGGGTTTCCTATAAACTTGTTAGACCCCAATGCAAAACTTCCTAAAGATGCAGATGTCATTTGGATGAGCCAATTTTTAGATTGTTTTTCAGAAGAAGAAATTTTGAGTATATTAAAGCGCGCTGCTGAAGTCATGGATAAAAATACACGACTTTATATTTTAGATTTATTCTGGGACCGACAAACATATGAAGCAGCCGCATTTAGCATTAACTGCATCTCAATTTATTTTACATGTATGGCAAATGGAAACAGCCGCATGTATCATTCGAAAGATATGATAAAATTAATTCATCAAGCAGGCCTTTATGTTGACGAAGATATTGATCATATTGCTGCTGGACATACTTTGCTAGGATGCAAGAAGAAATAATAACGATGTCAGGCATGACACACTAACCAAACAGGAGAAAACGACCATAAAAACAACGATCAAATTACTGATCTTACTAACCGCCGCTTTATTTGTCACAGTGAGTTTTGCACGAAACACTGTTGCAAATTATTCCATTAAGAACGCGCTTACGTCAGAGCAAGGACAGAAAGCGAATATCGGAACTCATATGAAGCTCTATTTTGGCAATCAACAACATGGAAAAGCAATGAATGATTTTGGCCAAGTAAGGACAAACAATAAAACCAACGCATTCATGAAATCTGATTACAGCGCATGCCAATGGGCATTTCTTTCTGCTGTAAAAAGCTTGCAAAAAAGAGCCGCAAAAAGAGGCGCAAATGCCGTTATCAACATTAAATCAAATTACAAAAACAACTTAACAACGAGCAACTCTCGATTTGTTTGTGGTGCTGGTGCAACCGTTGCCGGTGTCGCACTTGTTGGTGATGCAGTTAAGATTAAATAAATGTCTGACACTCTTTGCTTTTCTGAAAAAAAACTCCGCAGGGGACAAAAATTATAATTTTTTATCTCTGAAAGAGCGAAATATGCTAGCCCAGGCCGCGAGGCCTGGGGATATTTGAACCCACAAAGTTTGAGGCCTGAAAGGCCGACATAACTGTATTTAAAAAATTATTTTTTATGCCGATCTTACAGACCTCTCTTTGCTATTGGCAATTCTAACCCAGCCCTTGCGGACTGGGCTAACTTATACCGCTCCTTCGGAGCTAATAAGGCAGCTCTAAACATCATCAATGCCCGTAATAATTCTAGACACCCACCTGAAAACCATTTTTCCCAAGCAGTGAAAACGGTCGCAACACAATCAACATTTCCACTTCTTAAAAATAAGTGATGTGTTGATGCCGCCGAACGCAAAGTTGTTGCTCATGATATAATTGCAATTAATCTCGCGCTCTTTATTTTTAATGTAATCTAACTTCGCACATTCTGGATCGACATTATCAAGATTAGCCGTTGGAACAAATAAATTTTGATTCATCATTTCGATAGTCAACCACGCTTCCATCGCACCACAAGCGCCTAACACATGTCCGAAATAACTTTTGAGTGAGCTGATTGGAATTTCAGAACCAAAAACTTGGTGTGTTGCTTTCGACTCAGCTAAATCACCATGCTGTGTTGCTGTTCCATGTGCCGATACATAACATATGTCTTCTTTCGAAATGCTTGCGTTCTCGATTGCAAGCTCGAGCGCTTTGCGCATCATGTCATGAGTTGGCGATGTAATATGAACGGCATCACAGTTAGTACCAAACCCAACTATTTCAGCATAAATCGTCGCACCACGAGCCTGTGCATGCGCTAACTCTTCTAAAACAAGCGTGCATGCGCCTTCACCTAAAACTAAACCATCGCGATCACGATCAAATGGACGTGGCGTTAAATGCGGCTCATCATTTTGTTGACTCGTTGCGTAAAGTGTATCGAACACAGCAACTTGACTCGCACAAAGTTCTTCTGCACCACCTGCTAACATCACATCCTGGTAACCATGTTTGATTGACTCATAAGCATAACCAATCGCTTGACTGCTTGATGTACAAGCACTTGAGGTTGGAATCACGCGACCAGTCACACCAAAAAATAAACCTATATTCACCGCGCATGTGTGACTCATGGCTTTTATATATGAAGTTGCCGTAACTTTACTCGTTGTTTTCTCAGTAAAAATGGGCAGAAGCTCGCAGTATGTGCGTGTGCTACCCGAACAAGAGCCATAAGCGATACCTACTCTTCCACTCGATAACAATTCTTTTTGATCGAGCAAGTTTGCATTCATTAATGAATTTTCTGTTGCAACTGTTGCTAATTGTGCAACTCGCCCCATCGTTCTGATTTGTTTCCGTGTATAATGCGCGGGCAACGAAAAATCTTCAACCGGCGCACCTAAGCAAGTATTTAATCCTTCAATTTCTTTCCATTCCTCAATAACTTTAATCCCTGTTTTTTTCTGTAAAATATTTTGATGTATCGTTTCCCAATTATTGCCTAGCGATGTAATCCCTGACATGCCGGTAATGACTACCCGCTTATTCATATTAAACCACCATTGATTGAAATAACTTGCCTTGTAATATAACTTGCTAAATCTGACATTAAATAATTTATTAAACCAGCAACTTCTTCTGCTTGCCCTGCTCTTCTTGCTGGAATATGCTTCATCACCTCATCTAATGCAATCACTTCTGCAATCATATCTGTTTCGATTAAACCAGGCGCCACACAATTCACCGTAATTTTTCGTTTCGCCATTTCAACGGCCAAAGCTTTTGTTGCACCAATAATACCCGCTTTTGCTGCACTATAATTAACTTGACCACGATTACCCATTATTCCAGATACAGAAGCTAGCGTAATAATTCTGCCGCCACTTCTTGCTTGAATCATCGGCATAATACACGGCTGAATGACATTATAAAAACTATCTAAATTTGTGTGAACCACTGAATCCCAGTCAGCACCTTCCATCGCAGGAAAAACAACATCCTTACAAATACCAGCGTTATTAATAACGCCATAGAAAGCACCAAAGTCTTCAATATTTTTTGTAATGACTTTATTGCATTCATCACGATTGGTGATATCAAAATTTATTAACTCAGCTTGCCCGCCGTTTGCCACAATTTGTTCTAATGCATCTGTTGCGCCATTTTTATCTGAATTGTAATGGATTGCAATTTGAAAACCGGATTTTGCAAGCATAATTGCCGTTGCTTTACCGATCCCTTTACTTGCTCCAGTCACGAGCACTCGTCTTGTCATTATTCACTCTCCGCGTAAAATTGATTTTGCCTGTTCAGCCGTCGGCACAAACGCATTGAGCTTAGCCGACGCAATTAATTCTGCATCATTATAGATGCCACAATCGAAAACGCCAATGCTGCCTTCCAAATATTCACAGTTTGCGACCACCTTTAACGATTCATGCAATTTAAAGTAGGAGTTTTTACACGAAAATTTCCGTACGCTCATCAAAAAACCCATTTGTGGTTCTTTACCCTCACATTGATGTGATGCAAATACCGCTGCGGTTTGCGCCATAAATTCCACACCGACCCACGAATAAACGCCTTTTATTGTTGAATCATAAAAAATATTATCTTCGCGAATTGTAGCTAAACAGCTTGCTGATTTTTCATTTACATCAATGATAGAATCAATTAATCTCATGGGCGGAAGTTGTGGTAAAAAATCATTTAAATTCACGGCGCCACCTTTTCAATGATAAGCGAAACATTGCTGCCACCAAATGCAAATGAATTACTCATAAATCTTGGCTTCGTCCATTTTACTTGTTCTTTAATTAAATTAATGGGCAATAGCGACGGATCGTTAACATTATCCCAAATCTGCACCGGCAAATATTTTTCGAGATTATATTCTTCTGATAATAGCAACCAACATAACCCTAATTCTACTGCGCCAGCTGCTCCAAGTGTGTGGCCATGCAACGGTTTTGTTGAACTACATAACGTCGCCTCACCAAATATTTCATTCACTGCAAGACTTTCCATTTCATCATTTTTCTTAGTCGCCGTACCATGCAAATTAATATAGCCAATGTCATCAGCTGTTATATTAGCTGTTTTTAAACTTTGTTCCATTGCAATCTTAGCACCTATGCCTTTTGGATCTGGTGCCGTCATATGATAACCGTCTGACGATTCGCCCGTACCTGCTAATTTTATTGATGATGGTTCTTTGCTGAGAATAAACAATGCAGCGCCTTCGCCAATATTAAGTCCGGAACGATTTAAACTAAATGGATTGCAAATTTCAGAAGACATCAATTCAAGACTATCAAATCCATTTAATGTTAATTCGCACAATGAATCACTTCCGCCAACAATCACTGCATCACAAAAACCTGATTTTATTAACCGGTCAGCGACTGCAAAAGCTTTTCCACTCGATGAACACGCGGTAGAAATGGTGTAGTGAACGCCTGTTACATTTGCATATTTCGCAAGAAACTCTGAACACGATCCAATTTCTTGTTGAACGTAATCGAAAGACTTTGGGAAACACTGATGTGCTTGAAAATATTTAAGGGCCGATTCACCTGACGCAATGCCTGAAGTACTTGTGCCCAAAACAACACCGATGCGATGTTGTCCGAATTTCTCTTTTAAAGCTTCAACATCGTGAGAAATTTCATCATAAGCGGTTGCGATCAATTGATTGTTTCGACAATCATACCTTGATAAGCCTGCTGGGATCTCCTTCAGAGAGCCTGTCACCGCACCAACCCAAGCTTCATTTCCAGAAAATAGACCATTATATGATGTCATTGTGCTTTTATCAGGATTCAGCAAAGCATCAACCACTTTTTGCTTGGTTGCCCCCAAGGCGTTAATAATACCTAACCTATTGATATAACAGGAAGTTTCAATCAAAATTTAAAATACCATAATAATTAATTGCTGAAGTATAGTCAAAATTTAACCATTTGTCATATCTAAAAAGGTGTCAGGCATTCGTTAAGTTCGTTAACTTACCTTGTCGCACTTATTTTTTGTTGATTATGCCAATAAGTTAACGAACTTAACGAATGCCTGACACCTTTTCGCTAGACAATCTCCAAAAAATAAGCTAAATTTCGCTTAAGTGTATGTCATTTTTCGCAGTTTTCGCAGTTTTTGGAGGTCAATATGTCAATTCGTGAGGATGTTTTCAATCAACTCAAATCTGAAAAGGTCGCTTATTTGCGTCTTTGCTTTACAGATATCATGGGTCACAACAAAAATGTCGAGGTTCCTGCCAGCCAATTTGACAAAGCGCTTGATGGCCAAATTATGTTTGATGGCTCCTCGATTGAAGGATTTGCAAGAATTGAAGAATCAGATATGTTGCTCGCACCTGACTTTGACACCTTTCAAATTTTTCCCTGGAATGATAGCGCAGGCAAAGAAGCACGCATTATTTGTGACATTAAAAATCCAGATGGCTCCGATTTTGCTGGCTGCCCTCGCTCTGTATTAAAACGTATTTGCATAAAAGCAAAAAAAATGGGTTATGTGATGAATGCCGGCACTGAGGCAGAATTCTTTTTGTTTGAGCGTGGCGAAGATGGAAAAGCGACAACCATCACACACGACTCTGGCAGTTACTTTGATTTAACACCAATCGATCGAGGTGAAGAAACGCGGCGTGTCATTGTTGAAGTGTTAGAAAATTTAGGATTCGAAGTTGAAGCTGCACATCACGAAGTTGCCGCTGCGCAGCATGAAATTGATTTTAAATACAGCGATGTTTTATCAACCGCAGATAATCTTGCCACATTTCGTTTGGTCGTTCGCAAAGTTGCGCTCGATTTTGGCTTGCATGCAACGTTTATGCCAAAGCCAATTTTTGGCATAAATGGTTCCGGCATGCATACACATCAAAGTTTGTTTAATGATAAAGGTGAAAATGTTTTTTATGATGAAAAAGCAAAGCATCAAATTTCGGATATCGGCTTGCATTATATCGGCGGATTATTAAAACATGCGCGCGCATTTTGTGCGATTACAAATCCGCTAGTGAATTCATATAAACGTTTGGTCCCTGGTTTTGAAGCGCCAACTCACATTAGCTGGTCTGAACGAAATCGCTCACCACTTGTTCGTGTCCCTGCTCGTCGCGGCATTGGCACACGCGCAGAACTTCGAAATCCTGATCCAGCTTGTAATCCCTATTTAGCATTTGCTGTTATGCTTGCTGCAGGACTTGATGGCATTGAAGAAAAAATTGATCCGGGCGAATCAGTGAATAAAAATATTTATACGATGAGTCAACGAGAACGCGATCGCTTAAAAATTAAATCATTGCCCGGAAATTTAAACGACGCGATTGACAGTTTTGAAAAAGATAAATTAATGAGAGACGTTTTAGGTGATCATGTTTTTACACAATATATCAACGCTAAGCGAGACGAATGGAATTCATACATCGCGCAAGTTCATCAATGGGAAGTCGATGAATATTTGACACGGTATTAAAAATATTATTCTAATTGTGGCCGTCAGAAATACTCGATTGCAATCCTTTTTGGAGAGCCACACAATATTACAGATATTATTCTAACCATATAAACTCGAAACAACGACTATTAAGTAAGCAAGTTTCCCGTGAGGCAAACGACAGTACACCACAAATTAAACCCCCGCAAAATCATAGAGTTACGTTTGCTTCCCTTATTATTCTAAAATTCTCCATAAAATATTTGACGATTGTAAGTTGCTGGCTTATAATCGTCAATATGTACATTGAACGCGACATTACAGAGAGATTAACCAAAAATACGGCGCCAGCGCAGCTTGTTATTGGTCCACGCCAGTGCGGAAAAAGCACACTACTTTCGCATCTTGCGGGCACCACCTTTAATGAAGTAACGTTTGATGATTTACAATTACGAAACTTGGCTAATCGTGATCCTGCTTTATTTCTAGAACAATTTAAACCACCTATTCTTCTTGATGAAATCCAATATGTACCTAATCTATTCTCGGAAATTAAACAACATATTGATCAATTAAAAAAATTACGATTAAAAACACATCAAGCATTGTTGACGTTATTTCGAATGACTGGCTCAAACCAATTGTTAATGGATAAAAATATTAAAGAGAGTTTGGCGGGGCGTGTAAGCTATTTTTACCTAAATACTTTAACTGTGCATGAAATCCAAAAAGCAACTTCAACTGTAGAAATTAAAGATATTCTTTTTAAGGGTGGCTGGCCAGAACTGTATATTGATCAAACGCTTTCGCCAATTCAATATTTAAATGATTATATTCGCAGTTATATTGAAAAAGACATTGTACTAAGCGCCGGCGTTCAAAAACAAGATGCTTTTAATGTTGCCCTCGGTCTATTAGCTGCACGAACGGGCATGCTGTTAGATTATGCTAACATTGCAAGAGATAGCGGCATTAAAGCTGTTACAGTTAAAGAGTGGATAAGCGTTTTACAACGAACCGCTTTGCTTTATTGTTTAAAACCTTACGCGAGCAATTTAAGCAAACGATTAACAAAAATGCCTAAGTTATATTTTTTGGATACGGGTTTAGCCACACGTTTACAAGGCTGGCAGGACCAAATGCCTTTATTGACAAGCCCACAAGCTGGACCACTTTTTGAAACGTTAGTCTTTGCAGAAATTTTTAAGTTTATACAAAATTATAGCAAGGACTGGCAACTTTATTTATGGCGCACCAAAGAAGGCGAGGAAATCGATTTTTTAATTGTGACTAAATCAGGCAAGGCTGTGGTGTTAGACGCAAAAATGAGCATGCAAAGTGTTCAACCTGCAAAGCTTCCAGCTTCATTTAAAAAAATGTTTCCTCACGTGAAGCAGCTTCATATCATTACTTTTGGAGGTCAACAGATAAAACTTTCTAATGAGTGCATTGCTATACCAATTAGAGATCTACATGATTTTTTAACCACCATTGATTGAATAAATCACCCCTAATCGCACCCGCCCCAGCAAGAAAACTCGCATCCTGAAGAGCAATGGGTATATAATGCCAGGCACTTTTTACTCTGCCCGAAGAAAAAACAAATCCAGGAGATAAATAATGTGGTTTAAGCAAATACAAGCTTTTCAATTAACTGATGCCGTTAAATTTAATGCGGCCGACCTTGAAAACAAATTAGAACAATTTTCTTTTACACCGTGTACGCCGAATCTAGCGAGCAGCACAGGATGGATATCTCCGACAGACGAAGAATATGCATCGCTCGTTTATGCAGCAAATAAAAAAATGTTAATTTGCCTGCAAATTGAAGAAAAACTTTTGCCAGCAACAGTGATTCGAGAAAAACTTAAAGAAAGAATCAAAGAAATTGAATCAACAAGAGAACACCCCGTTTCAGCACAGGAAAAACGCACACTCAAAGGAGATGTTTATTATTCCTTAATGCCGAAAGCCTTTGGGAAAATAAAAAAACTATTTGCCTATATTGATACAGAAAAAAACTTGCTCATATTAAATTCAGCAAGCCCAAAAAGAATAAAAGAATTCGTTACTTTTTTTAAAAAAACATGTCCCGACATAAATATCAAACCACCCGAACTTAAAAAACTATCCAATGTCATGGCAAACTGGCTCCAAAATGATAACGCGCCAAAATCACTTACGATTGAAAATGCGTGTGTATTTCAAGATATTAACAATCAAAGCAGAACGATTCGTTGCAAACAACAAAATCTGTTTGCACCAAGCATGCAAGATCTTTTAAAGGATGGCTGTGAAATCAGCCAAATGTCTTTTACTTGGAATGACCAAATTACCTTTACGTTAAAAGATGACTTCACACTCCAATCATTAACCTATCAAGATACAGTTGTTGAGCTCGCAGATGAAGGCTCGCCGACAAGCGAAGAAAGCAAACAAGAAAAACAAGAACAATTTGATGCTGACTTTATCATTATGTCAGAAGCTGTTAGCGAGCTAATCAAGTCTCTAATAGAAACTCTGACCACAACCTAAGACTCCAGTGACGGTGTTTGCATAATAGCATGACCCACAGCTTTATTAATCAAAACTAGAAACGACTGTAATACTATCTCAAATCAATACTTGTTAACCATTTTATTAATGAGCGGATTGACAGCCCGTCTGGATATGTTTTTTCTCTTTTCAACTCACGAACTAACTGGATCTTTTCTGCCTTTGGAAAAATTTTCGAAAAGCTGGTAAAACCACTCGCTGGATTTGCATCAGACGATTTTACTTCAATTAAATAATGCACCTTACCATCAATACATATACAAAAATCTAATTCTTTCCCATCTTTTGTTCGAAGATAATGAAGCGATGCTTGAACACCTGTTGTATCTTCAAGATAATGTAACTCTTTGAGCAATGCATTAGCAACCATGTTTTCTAATCGCGCACCATTATTATCTCCCGCGTATGTATGATCATAAAAATAAAATTTAGGTTCTTTTAAGAGAGAGCGTGATACATTCTTTGAATATGGCGTCACTCGATAAATAACATAAAGATTTTCAAGCATTTGCAACCATCGCTTAATTGTATTGGCATCGCGCTCCAAATCACGCGCCAAATTTGCATAGGACACCGTTCCGCCAATACGTTTTTTCAACAAATGTACCAATGTCTCAACTGCTTGAATATCTCGAACCTCATATTCATCAAGCAAATCTTGTCGCAGAATTATATCTAAATGTGTACGCTGCCAACGTTTATAATAGGTTTCACTGCCTTTTAGAAACGGCTCGGGGAAGCCGCTCAGACGCCATAGCCTATCAAAAATGTCATCATCCTTGTGATCCCAATATTTTTTTACCTCTTTTAAGTCAAGTGGATGCAATCGATATTGAAAATAACGGCCAGCCAATGAATCGCCCACTTTTCGGTGAACATCCAACCTGGCACTTCCGGTCACCAAATACTCCGGCGGAATACCTTCTGTGTCATATATCCCTTTTAACCATCGCTTCCAATTATCCATTTTATGCAGCTCATCAAAAATAATCAGTTTTTTTTGACGATCCCAGCTCTTTTCTTTTAAGGCAAGGCGATCTTCAGCAGCATCGTAATTAAAATAATCAAAGTCAGTATATAACTGTTTTGCGAGAGTCGTTTTGCCGCATTGCCTTGGGCCCATCAGCAAAACGATTTTGCTAGGCAAATCTTGTAAAACATATTTTTGCAGGTATCTTCTCATTTGACCATTCTGACACACACTCCGGAAAAGTCAAGACCATTCCGGAATGTATATCTGAATGGACGCACCCTCAAGCCTTGATCAAATCGCCTTTTGTTTTGAGGTGGGATTTGCGATCAACGAACGAAAGGCGCCAAAACTGACGCCTTGAATTTTTATCATGGATTGTGAACTTCACCAGATACAAAGCTTTCTTCGTCTGAGCTTTCAGATGCATTGTCACCAAAAAATGAAGATCCATTATGACGTTTGTTTATGTCAGAATCTTTTCGAGGACTATCTGGCTCTGTTCGCTTACCTAAAACGCGTCCTGCAGTTAATCCAGACGTTTCAGGATTTTGTTGATCCAGCTGAGATTGCAAAGTTTTAAGCTGTTCTTTCAAACGCTCATTTTCCTCTTGCTGATTCTTTGTAGCTTGGAATTCACCAGCTAACATTTTTAACACATCTTCAGAAGTTTCGCTTTCTGGCGGCAGCAAATTAACACTATGAGATAACGTCTTCCGGATGAGCTTTTGATCATCAAATGTCATATCTTTATTTGGATTGTCCTCATGATATATATAGGACTCAATGCTTCGTTGACGATAAACATAGCCATCTGAGCCCAACTTTCTTGCAGCATCGAATGCTTTAACAAAATTTCCATTTGAAAAATAAAAACCAAAAGCTCGATCACAAGAATCTTTAAAGTATTGAGATTTTGCATCCACAGATTTATAACAATCAATGGCGCTCTCTATGTTGTTATAATCCTCATAAAATCTACCTAAATGATAAATCGGATCAGGATAGCCATTGTCAGCACAGCTGTTTGCAAGCCCAACGAGCCCATTGTGAATGCTATTAAAATCATTCTCCCACTCATTTTTCAAAAGATATCGCACATAACTAAGCTTTATGTAAAAATCGATATTCGTCATGATTGGCTCGTCAAACTCATCATCAAAAAGCGTCTCTGGATAATTCTCGTTGCAACCTAACTGTTCAATGGAACAATCATTAATATCAACATGCGGCAAATCTTCCCATTTGCTCATCAACAAGATTTTCTGAATAATATCTGGCCTCTTACGTATTATTGATGCCGTCACAGCAAGCTGCAAAACCGTTTCCCCTGCATCTTCATCATCATGATCTTCTGGCATTGCATTAAAATCTAATTGGCCTAATTGATCTGGCGATAAAGCTTCCAATATCTTCAATAAAACTTCAGGCGCGTGGAGAGCCAAGTTTGCTACACACCGTAAGAAATCTTCTACTTTACCGCCTCCCTCTCTTATCTTCAGATTATAATTAAATGCACTAATAGAATTATTATCTAAACCTTTAAAAAAACTTACAAATGATTGAATCGATTCACCGCTGAAACAATATTGAACAAATTCATCTTTTTCTTCTGTGCTCCAATCTCTAAAATTGCCATTATGACCAAACAATACTGATTCATAAGCAAATTGTTTCTTAAAATCTTTACTGTTGTTTTCATCACCAAGCTCGGCGAAATCACCCGTAAGATATGCATTTATCCATGCCTGCGTATCGAGCAAGTTACAAACTTTGCGACGCTTTATATATTCACTTATAAAACGACAAGCCAGCTTAAATTTATCATCATCCCTACTTTCTAGAAACGGAAAAAATGTCTCAATTAAGTTTTTCCAAAAAACTGCCGGGGCATCTTGAAATGCTTCTGGAATAGAAGTACTAAGATCTCCAAAATTCGAAATATTATCTAAATTATTAAAAAATGGGATTAAATGTTGTTTGATCTGATCTGTGGTAAAT
>SDBS01004409.1_pt1 | contig 13775 bp, 11 predicted proteins | sample 2277091 | NCBI WGS metagenome assembly SDBS01 (sample SAMN10404972, study PRJNA504765) | marine sediment metagenome | isolation source: marine sediment core GS10_PC15, 163 cmbsf | place: Arctic Ocean: Southern Knipovich Ridge | collected 2010
CGATCGTTTCCCGGCCGTCGGCGCGGCTCCAGCCAGGCCGGCCGCCCCGCTGGACGTGACATCCAGCTGGAAGGCATGCACCAGCTCGTGCCCGATCACATGATCCGTGTCAGACATGGAGGGCCCCATAGGCAGGACGATCCGCCGTTTGAACATCTCGGTCACACCCCCCACCCCTTCACCCAGTTCACCGGCCACCGCCGTCGTCTGCTGGAAGTGGGGAGAGTTCGCGTAGAGTATAAGAGGCTGCCTCCCTCGCAGCTCATGCCCCAGGATCCGCGACAGGCGCATGTACCATCGCTCTGCCATGCGGGCAGCCTGCTCGGCGGCTGGCCGCATCTCCGGATAGTAGTAGATGTCGAAATGATCTGTCTTCAAGACCTTAAAATCGAACCGCTGATACTTTACCTTGTTGCGTCCGAAGTACTGGGCATCGAGTGGGGACGTCAGAACTCCGAAGAGGATAAGGAGCAAAAGAGGTAAAAACACATATCTAGGACTGAAAAAGCGGGTCATTCGAAATTCCTGATCCATACATAGGTATGGTAAAGGATAACCGCACCGGTTGCAAATGGATCCGACCTCTCAGCGGGAAGCGGCAGGGTTCAGAAGCGCCTCCACCTGAGGGAAGAGCCGCCGCTCGACCTCGACCATCCACTCCAGGTCCTCACTCCGGCTGGCCATGTGGAAATACCGGTCCGGCACATAATCCGGAGGGTAGGCCGTGAAGCGCGTGATCGAGTATACCCGCCGCAGCTCCCCCCAGGCCTTCTCGAACCCCTGCAGCGTCTCCCGGACCAGAGACGCGGCGCCGGAGTCTTCCGTGTCCCATAAGCCGAGAGCCAGCAGGAGCCGGGAGGAGGTGACCTGGAAATCATTTATGGCCGCGAGCAGTTCCAGATGGTAGAGATTGCGCAGCGCCAGGTTCTGCAGCTCCCGGAGCCTTTGGTCGAGGCGTTTGTATCTCTCAACCTCCGCTTCCGCCTGGGAAAGCCGCTCGCTGTAGCGCCGTGTCCAGGCCCCCGGTTCCTCCGGATCGGGGAGGTCCAGGAGCGTACGGGGATTCACGCGGGTTCCCTGGCTGCAAAGGGCCTGGTTCCAGAAGCTCACGGCCTTGAACAGCTCGGCATAGAGGCCGGCGGCAGTGGTGCAGTCCGGCCCGAACTCCCGGTGCAGCCAGGCCTGTTCAAAGGCCTCCAGCGTCCGGTGCACAGGCGACCAGCTGAACTCGGCTGCTGCTATCAGGCCCCGCCAGTAGGTCTCCATGTGCGGGGAAGAATCGTCCCAGGCGGTGCATAACATCCCGTCGATGTTTTTTTCATGGGCGAGCCGGATGAAGCTCTGGATATTGACCACCCGGTCGTCCTGAGGCAGCAGGGGATGGACATTCTGGGCGGCGGTCGCGATCCAGGCCTTGAGCCCCCGCTGGCCGAACCAGTCCAGCGCCCTTATGTTTCCGCCCTGGCGCGCTGGGGTGTAGTTCCAGCGCATGTAGATGCAGTCCTTGGGATACTCCTCCAGGACACTGTCGAGGACCGGCTCGCCCTGGGCCCACCTCTTTTCCAGCTCGTCCTGCGGGACGTCCCGATGCATGGTGGCCCACAGGTCCGCATACTTGAACAGCATGTCGTCCCAGAAGATGGGGATGCGGCCGTGCTGGCGGGCGAATGCGCACACCCGGTTCAGCCAGTAGAGGTTCAAGGCCAGGATCCCCTTCTCATCGGCCATGGGGCGGCAGCGGTCGCACGTCCCGATCTCCCCGATCTCATCCCCGCCCACGTGCAGGTACCGGCTGCCCGGGGTGGCGTCGAAGGCGTCACGGTACAGGTCGGTCAGAACGGCATAGGTCCCCTCGTCGCAGGGGCAGAAGGCCCAGTTGGTGTCCGGGTCTTCGCGCAGCGGGAGGTACTTGTCGTGTTTGAGGATGAAAGTGGCATGCCCCAGCCCCTGCACCAGGGGGCTGATCTCGATGTGGCGTTCCCTGGCGTATCGGGTCAACGCGGCCATCTCATCGATGCTGATGGACTGTGGGGCCCCGACCTCCGGGCGCCTGCGGTATCGCAGCTTGTCCTCGAACTCGAAGATGACGGCATTGATCTTGTACCGAGCCAGCCGGTCGATGCTGTCATAGTAGTATTTCATGGTGTCCAGATGGTGCTTGACATCGATGTGGACGGCCCGGTATTCGAGGGCCGGCCAGTCCGTGATCCGGCAGGCGGGCACGGTCTGCCCCCCATTGTCCCTGACATCCTCCAGCAGCTGCTGCAGCGTCTGACAGCCGTAGAACAGACCCGCTTCCCCGCGGGAATGTATGGCCGCTCCGCCTCCCCGGACGACCAGCCGGTATCCTTCCGGAGATTCTGGGAGTGCCGGGTCCTGTGAAAGGGACAGCGTCAAAACACCAGCCCGGGCTTCAGCCGGGGCTGTGGACAGGTGGGAAAGGAGCGGCGGGAGCACCGGTCTCCGCTGCACTTCCTCCAGGCAGAGGGTGTGAAGACCCGTCCACCGTAATCCCTCTCCTCTGAGCAGCTCGGTCGCGCGGGGCTGCGGCAGGAGCCGAAAATGCTCCGGCCAGACTGACAGAGGGCGGGGCTCCCGGCAGCCCGCAGCCGCCAGGACCAGACAGGACAGGCTCAAGGCCACACAACGCTTCATCGGCTCCCTCCTCTATTCAGCTTATATTCCAGGTGTACATCGTGGCGGAAGAAGGATTCTAGCCTCTATCTCTGGATATCCTTCAGATCCAGCTTGTCTTTCTTGGCATATCCCTCAGGGACGGTGTAGGTGCCGGCCGGAGGAGTCTTCTTCACGATCTCCTGCACCTCCTGCCAGGACTTCACCTCGGTGCCCATGGCTTCCATGCTGGTCTCGGTCTTGATCTGGAACCCCTGGATCTTCATCATCTCGCTGAGGGAATCTTCGCCTAGATACATGGTGGCCTGACTGAGCTTCGGCAGCATCTTCTGAGAGTAATCCTTCCAGTCGAAGGGCACGTCCTGGCTGGCCCAGATCGTCTGCTGCATGTTCATCATCATGAATTTCATCGAAATCTGGTAGCCTTCGCATTCCCATTCTCCGATCTTCTGCTTCTCACCCGTAGCAGTCACCGTAACGTCGATGTTTCCCATCATCTGCATCATCTGAGCAGGGAAATACTTCTCCAGGTCCAGCGGCAGGATCATCTCCACGTAGCTCTTGTTCCGGTGGTTGATCCAGAGCATCACATCCTTGCCCAGATCGATGACGATCTTCTGCTGCGGCATCTCGACCGCCATCTTGTCATTCCCCATCCACATGTGGATGACATCATCCTGGGCGGGCTGTTCCCGCCCCTGCATGGAGAATGCTTCGGTATGAGAGACCTGTTTGATGTAGATATCGGCCACCAGGGCCGAGGTTCCGAATGCCAGCACCATCAGCATACATATAAAGGATTTTTTCATCTGTCCTCCAATCCTCGATTCTTCCACGAGGGCTTTCCCCGGTACCAAAGAATCACGAATTCCTGCTCTCGCGGTAATGATACGGTCAGATTATAAGGGTTTGCCCGAGGCATGGCAACACCGGCTCCAGGCAAATAATCAACACGGTTTCGGGAGATCCTAGGTTTGTTTTCCACTCATTCAGCCTGGATCGTCAGCCCCGATCTTGAGAGCCGCAGAGGAAGGATCCGGATCCCTCTCCCCATCCCCTCGACGGCCGCCCGCATTCTCTTCCTGAGCTCAGGCTCAGGGCTCCCCAGGAGGGTGAGCGATCCTCCCCGGCCTCCGGCCCCGTTGACCTTCCATCCCTGCGCGCCGTGCGCCTCGGCCACTGCGATGACCGCTTCCGCTTGCTCCGATACCAGGTCCGGATGCAGGGCCCTCTGGCAGGCGTTGTTCCGGCGCATGACCTCCCCGTAACCTTCCAGGTCTCCGTCCAGCAGGCAGGATCGGGCCTCGACCGGGAACTCACGCAGCTTCCCAAGTTCCTCGAAGCCGGGCCCCTCACCCTCGAGAGCGGCGATGACCTGTTCGTGCAGTGCCGACGAATGGTGGGAACTCCCCAGATAAACCACATCCAGCCGGGAGTCCAGTTCGGCATAGATATTGTCTGGAACGCTTAGCCTCTCGATGTGTGCTTGGGGATAATCCGGCATATCGATGTAACAGATCCCGCCCCGGGCGGCACATATCTGATCCTGGATACCGCTCTGCCACCCCAGCCTTTCTGTCTCCACGCGATGGGCCAACCGGGAGATTTCTTCGGGCGACAGGTCGGCCTTCAGGAGCCGGTACAGACCCCCCAATAGGGATACACAGACCGCCGCGGAGGTCCCCACGGAGATCCCGGCAGGTACAGAGGAGCCGAGGTCGATTTCCAGCCGGACCTGTTCGGGGATGGGAACGGAAGCCACGGCCGCCTGCAGGAGCGGATGGAGTGTGAGGTCCGGAGCCTCCGGGTCGACCTCGAACGTCTCCCCGAAATCACGGGCATGCACGCGTACGCGCCTCTTTTCATGCCCCGGATTGGGTGACACCCGGATGCGGGTTTCCACGCCGGGAGCGGCGGCCAGGTTCAGGACACGGCCGTGGCCCGCGAACCAGGTGTCGGTCCATCCCCCGATGTCGTTGATTCGGACCGGGGCTCTGGATAGGATGTGGGCCGGGAACTCCGCTCCGCCGTTTCCCTCAGGGTTCATTCTCGCGAGAGACGCCCTTCCGCCACCATGATCACCTTGCCGCCCACCCGGACAGCGATCTCGTCATCCTGTTCCTCGGACTGCAGCAGCAGGAGAGAGGGGCGGCCGATCTCATAACCCTGTTCCACCCGGATGTCGATGCGGTCGCTGCCGAAAAAGCGGTGCTTGACCAGGTAGCCGGCGAGGCAACCGTTGGCGCTTCCTGTGGCCGGGTCTTCCGGAATATCATAATAGTCCACGAATACGCGGACATTCAGGTCGTTTTCGTCCCGGTAGGTCACGGGGCAAAACAGCAGGGGAGCCTTGGCCTCGCGCTGCTCTATCAGGGGGAAAAACCTTTCCCGCCGGACCCTGGCCCTTTTTACGGCTTCCAGGGTTTTCACCGGGACGATGATAAAAGGCAGCCCGGTGGAGACCTCCTGTATCGGGAAAGACGCATCGATGTCATCGGGATCCAGACCCAGGGCCGCAGCCATGTCCTCCCGGGCCAGGGTCTCCCCGAACTGGGGCGGCTTCTGCTGCATCCAGATATAGTCCAGAATATCACCCCTGTAGTCAAACGTCACGGGGATCTGTCCCACGGTCAGGTTGAGGACGATCCTCTCCAGGGGTCGGGACACGATCTCACGCAGGATGATGAAGGCGGTCCCCAGGGTGGGATGTCCCGCGAACGGGACCTCTTCAGCGGGGGTGAAGATCCTCACATCATATCCCCCGTCCCTGGGTTCATCCGAGATGATGAAGGTCGTTTCCGAATAGTTCATTTCCTTGGCGATCTCCTGCATCTCATTGTCCGAATATCCGTTTCCATCCCGGAAGACCGCCAGCTGGTTGCCGGTGTACCTCGACTCCGCAAAGACATCCACGATGTAAAAGACGTGTTCATTCATTACGTTTCTCCCGGGAGCGCGTCATCCTTTTTAATCTCTCAGGCCACGGGCTCCTGGATATCACTGCGTTTGAGCAGGCTTGAGCTCCACGATCCTGTCTTCCAGGGAACAGGTGAGGGTCGGGTTTTCCTGCAGCCAGTCCACCATGACTTGGGTCAGGTGGAAGCCGGTCATCTGCGCCTCCTTGACTTCGAATCCGAAGTACTTGCGGCGCGCCTGGCCGATGACATAATCGTTGCTCACCACGCTGTAAACATTGTCGGGCAGCAGGAGACGGCCGTCGCGGACCACGACATCGTCCCCGACAGCCAGGAAATCCACGCGTTTGCCCTGGGGACGGGCCTCTCTAGAGTGACAGGTGTACCGCATCCCGGAAACCTGGATGCGGTCCCGGTCCCTCTCGATGTCCGTCTCGAAGATCCGGCGCAGTTGCCGGCCGCTGACCTCGAACACCACCAGCGTGTTCTGGAAGGGAGAGACCTCAAGTAAAGAGCGGACGCTGATGGGGCCGGAAAAGATGTCGGCCCGGATGCTCCCGCTGTTGAGGAGCCCGATCTCAGCACCGGTCTTCCACCGCATCACGTCGGTGATCCAGTTGCCGAGCGAATTCTCGATGGAATTGTATCCCGGGCGCTTGTAATCGATCCCGGCATTTCCGATGATCCTCTCGTATTCCTCTTCGACGGAAGCTTCAACCTGCTTGACCAGGTCGGTCACCTCGGGCGCCGGCGCCAGGTCGATGTCCGCCCACAGCCAGATCAGGCGTTCCTCGTAACCGGCGATACTCCCCCGCTGCAGACGTAGCTTCAGGTATCCCAAAGTCTTCTGATGCCCACGGGTGGACTTGACCAGGACGCCGTCTATCTCTTCGAAGAGGCCGTCTTCCGAAGCCACCAGGACGACATCCACATCCGGGACCTCGCGCGCGACCCTCTGCCCGTCGGAGAACTTGGAGTGCACAAGGACGACGACCACGTCGCTCTTCCGGCGCAGTTCGGGCATCCAGCGCTGGAGAGTGGGAACGATGGGCAGGATATCCAGGCCCTCGATCCGATCAGGCAGAACCTCTCCCAGGAAGAATTCTTCCATGACGGCGATGACCCCGACGCGAATCCCCCCCTTGGACAGGATGTGAAAGGGTTCCGGAGCGAACAGCTCACCGCTTTCCCGGTAGACGATGTTGGCCATCACGATGGGCATCTCGGACAGGCGCTCGATGGCCTTGAGGTTCTCCTGCCCCAGGTCGAACGCGTGATTGCCGTGTGCCCGGATGTCGTAGCGAAGCAGGTTCAGGAACTCGGGCATGGCCCCACCCCTCGCTCCCTTGTACGGGAGAGTGGCGGCCAGAGTGCCTGTCATGATATCTCCCGTGTCGATGAGCAGGACGTTCTTTTCTTGGGCCCGGATCCGATTGATGTAGTGGCTGGCCGCCTCCATGCCGCCCACCAGCCTCACGGTATCCCCGTCCTTTATCTTCTGCGGCTGAAAGGTGCCATGGGTATCGTTGGAGAACAGGATGACCAGTTCCCCCTCGGTCGCCCGGCAGGCCGGCAGCCAAAGGATCGAGCTCAGCAGCGCGGAGATGCATGCCAGGCGTAGGGTCGGCTTTGTTTTCACGGCGCCATTTTCTCGCATGCAGGAGATGCTGTCAAGGCAGGCGCGGATTCTCGCTGGGCCTCAGGGGTTATCTATCCTGAGAAATGATCTGCCCGTCGATCCCGATCACGATCTCCTTGAAACGGATGCCGGTTCCGGATCGTTCCACCGCTTCGTTCACGATGTGGACCAGACCCGAGCAGCAGGGCACGACCATACGGGCCACCGTGAGGGAATAGATGGTGTTGTGTCTCAGCAGTTCCGCCAATTTCTCGATGTAGGGGGAGGTGTCGTCAAGCTTGGGGCAGGCAATGATCAGTTTTTTCCCCTTCAACATGTCCTGATGGAAGCTTCCCAGGGAGAAGGCCGTGCAGTCGGCCGCGATCAGGAGATCGCTCTGGTCTAAATAGGGGGCGTGGGGCGAGATCAGGTGCAGCTGGATGGGCCACTGGCTGAGTTCGGATCGACCCGAGACCTGAGCCGCCTCCTGAGGGGGGGAATTCGGCTGGATCTCACGGGGACGGCTTCCCGGGCATCCCATGGGAAAATGGGGGGGCTTGTCCGACTGCGCCTCGGTCTCACACGCATCCTGTGTTTCCGCTTCAGCATCGTGTACGTGCTGTGCCGCTTCTTTACCCCGGGTCCCCAGCACATGCTGGTATGTGGCCTTGGCATCATACTCTTCGCTCTCTCTTTCCACGATCTTGAGGGCCCCGGTCGGGCACACATCCAGGCAGGCGCCCAGGCCGTCACAGTAGATCTCCCGTGCGATCTTGGCCTTATTCTCTTCATCCAGGACCAGGGCTCCTTCTGCACAGGCCGTAGTGCACAGGCCGCAGCCGTCACACTTGTCCCGGTCTATTTCTATGATCTTGCGTTTTGCCATCAATGTCTCCTTTTTCGGGATTTCACTCCTAGTCTACGTGAGATGCGGGAGGGGTTCCTTGACTTGGGTCAAAAAAGGAATAAAGACTAGAGCTGGCTGCGGAGGCGGGGGCAGTCCCTGATGCGGATGCTGCGGCCCGTCACCTCGATCAGCCCCTCCTCCTGGAGCTGTTTCAGGTTGCGGGAGAGTGTCTCGCTGATGGTCCCCAGCAGTCTGGCCAGTTCGGCCTTCTTTATGTCCAGCTGAACGGTGCAGGCGCCCTTCCCCTGGCAGCGCATAAGCAGGAACTGGGCCAGCCGCTGCCGCACGGTCTGGAGCCCCAAAGCTTCGATGCGTCGGTTGAGCGTAACGCACTTCCGGGCCAGCAGCGTGATGAAGTCCCGGGCCAGCCCCGGGATATTTTCCAGGTCCCTGAATAAACGGCTTTTTTCGATGAAAAAGACCTCCGAATCCAGGACGGCTTCGGCAAAAGCGGGAAATTCCTTGTGAACAAACAGGACGGCATCCCCGAAGAAATCCCCGGGTTCCAGGCGCACGACCTCCACCTCCCGGCCCTGTTCGTCCATCTTGTAGATCCGTACCTGTCCGGTTTTCACATAGTAGAGCCCGTCGGCTGGATCCCCGGCTTGGAAGAGCATGTCGCCGGCAGAGTAGATCTTTCTCCTGCCTCCTCCCCCCTCGCCGTTGAGGATATGATCGATCAGGGTTTTCATCCTCTCGTGGGCCCTAGTCCCGTATCGCGGCCGCCACCACATTCGCCACCCGGCTGCGCCAGGTCGCCGCCTCACCCGTGTCATCGGGGTGCACCCGGTTGGTGAGGAAGATCACGAAGGTCCTCGTCTCCGGGTCCACCCAGAATGATGTCCCGGTGTATCCCGTGTGGCCGAAGGAAGCGGGCCCGAACAGGTCGCCCCCGTTGGTGGAAAAATCCGAGTCCAGGTCCCAACCCAGGGCGCGGCCGGCAAATGCGGCCCGGGGATAGACCTCGGTCATCCGATCCACGGAGAGGGGGCTGAGGATGCGCACGCCCGCGAATTCTCCCCGGTCCAGGAGCATCTGAGCGAACACGGACAGGTCATCAGCCGTGGAAAAGAGGCCGGCGTGTCCGGCCACCCCGCCCAGCAAACGGGCCCGGGGATCGTGCACGACACCCTGGAGGGGCTCTCCGTCCAGCACTTCGGTGGGCACGCAGCGGGAACGAAGATTTTCGGGCGGATTGAATCCCGTATCCTCCATCTTCAGGGGGGCGAAGATGTGTTCCCGGCAGAAGTCCGCCAATCCCCGGCCCGAGACGGTCTCTACGATGAAGCCCAGGGTGATGAAGTCCAGGTCGCTGTAGAGGAACTCCTCCCCGGCAGGGTAGAGCTTGTCGAGACCTCCGATGCAGTGCACCAGGTCGTCCAGGGTACAGGGAATACCCAGTAACTGCTCGATCTCTTCGTTGCGCAAAAAAGGCAGCAGGCCGGAGGTGTGAGTCAGGAGGTGCCAGACCCGAATGGGGTCCCCTCTGCGCCCCTCCTCATCTCGGAAAGGTTCGAAATCCGGCACGAAATCCGAGACGCTGTCCCATAAGCGCAGCTTCCCCTGTTCGAGCAGGATCATGACGGCGGTGGTGGTGGCCACCGGCTTGGTGATGGAGGCCAGGTCAAAGAGCATGTCCCCCCGCATGGGGCGTTCATCCGGTACCCACTGACTCAGGCCGTAGGCTTTGCGGAAGACGATCTTCCCCCTTCTGCCCACCAGGATCACCGCGCCGGGGAAATCCCGCTTCTGCAGCGCCTCCTCCATGACCCGGTCCAGCAGGCCAAGCTGGGCCCGGGACATGCCGACCTCTTCGGGTTCGGCTTCAGGCAGGCGCTGGGCCGGGGCCTCCGGTACGAGAAAAAGGCAGAGCAGGAGTGTACATGCCGTCGCCTTCAGGATCGCCATTGCCTGCTTATCCTGCCCCATTATAGGCGGGATACGTATCCGTTATTTCTTCTTCTCCAGCTTGATCTCGGCCCCGTCGCCGGCTTCGCTTTCCCAGGCGCCGGTCATGGAGTCGCCCTCTATCCTAAGCGAAACATAGATGGTCAGGATCTCGTATCCGTCGCCGGTGTCGAAATGAAAGGTCAGCGAGTGGTCCTCGATCTTAATCTCTTCGCATTCGGCTTCGCTGGCATATCCCATGGTGTCCGAGAACGTTCCCGTCCATTTCTCGTCTTTCTTGGCGAACACCAGGGTCAGTTGGTCAGGTTCCGAAGCATCCGGAACATAGGTTTCTCCCACCCAAGTTCCGGTGATGTCGATCTCTTGTGCCAGCATCCAGCCGGAAGAGACCAGCAGGAAGACAAGCAGGGCTGCGAATGTGACATTCCTTTTCATCTCTCTATCCCTCCATTATGTATTCATAAATACTGCCGGCATAATCATATACCAAAACACCATTATCCTGGACTATTCATAAAAAATGTCGATTATTAATAGAAAACACATTGAAAACGGAAATGTTAAAGTGATTTACTGGAAAAATAGTGTAAATGAATGATATTGCTTTTGTTGAATCAAGTATCGACATTTTTTATGAATAGTCCAGGTTATATAATTGCCGGCATATTTTACCCTACATTTAGTAACTCAAACTTATATACGGATTCAAGGGCCATTTGGTTCCCACATATTTTCCAAAATGTCGGTCGGGTCAATAACCGGCCGCCAGCCCCTGCCCCCGGGGATCGGCACCGCCCTCGAAAAGGCGCGGGCGCCCGTCTCGGTCATACGTGATGGTCAATCCATGGGCGTTGCCCAACCCCCCCACCTCACGGAGGTTGTGTCCCAGGCGGGACAGCTCCGCGGTCACTCCTGCCGGGATACCGCCCTCCACAGCCAGCCAGTCCGGTTCTCTGAAACTGATCCGGGGTGCGGCGATGGCAGTTTGGATGTCCATCCCGAAATCCACCAGGTTCATGACCATCTGCGGAACGGTCTGCCCGATGGTGTGGCCTCCGGGGGTCCCCAGCGCGGCCCACGGTCTCCCCTGCCTGAAGATGATGGTCGGGCAGTCCCCGGAAAGCTTGCGAAGGCCCGCATGGGCATCCATGGGGTTTCCCTTGGGTTCGAAGGTGCAGTAGGCCAGGGAATTGTTCAGCCAGATCCCGGTCCCCTCCGGCATGATCCGGCTGCCGAACGCGTTCCCCAGTGTCTGGGTGGCGCTCACAATGTTGCCCCAGCGGTCGGCGACCACGAAGTGCGTCGTGTTGACACCCTGTTTGATGGTGACCTCGGGGGGGACAAAAGTCGAGGCCGCATCGGGCCTGATCTTCTGGGCCTGAGCCTTCCAGTAGTCTTCCGACAGCAGCCTTTCCAAGGGAGGTGGGTTGATCTCGGGATCGCCGGCATAGGCCAGGCGGCACCAGAACGCATGTTTGGTCGCCTCGGCAAAGCGGTGGAGATAGGCGGCGCTGTTGTGGCCCAACCGGCGGGTGTTGAAGCGGCTCATCAATCCCAGCCGGATCAGCGACGGAAACGCCGTGGCCGGCGGCGAGGCCGTGTACACTTCGCAGTCCCGGTAGGTGATGTGGATGGGCGCCCACCACTCGGCCTTGTCGTTCCTGAGGTCCTCGATCGAGAGGAACCCTCCCGCCGCTTCCATGGCGGCATCGATCGCCCTGCCGATCTCACCCCCGTAGACGGCCCGGGCCCCTTGGCGGGCGATCAGCCGCAGCGTACAGGCCAGGTCCTTCTGGATCAGGCTCTCTCCGGTCCGAAGCGGCTGACCTCCCCGTCCGAACACGGCCCGGGCATGGGGAGGAAAATCGTCGAACGCATATCCCAGGGAGGCGGCTGTCCCGCTTCCCAACTCGAAACCCCCATCCGCCAGCTCGATGGCCGCGGAAAACAGGTCGCTCCAGGCGAGTTTCCCATACGTCTCCGATATGGACTCCCAGGCATTGACGTTTCCGGGCGTGGACACGGCCTTGGGCCCGAGCCGGTTATCCAGGTACCCCGGTGTGGGCGGGCGGAACACATCCGAGTCCACCGCAGCCGGGATCTTTCCCGAAGAATCCAGGTAGCGCACACGCCGCTCCCGCGCAGAGTAGACGAGGATGGTGCCGTAGCCGCCGATGCCGGACATCATGGGCTCGACCACGTTCAGGACCGAAGCCACGGTCACGGCCGCGTCGAACGCGTTGCCCCCCTTCCGGAGGATGTCCACCCCGGCCCGGGTCGCCAGGGAGTGGGCCGAAGCCACCATTCCCTGTGACGCCCGCACCGGCGCCATGGCAGGGCCGGGTCGGACGGTGGAGGACATCCCCGCCGAGAAGAGAAGCGCCGCAGCCGCCGCGCTTAACCGAAAGGATCTGTGCTTCACTTCCTAATCTCTGCTGTCTGTCATGGTTTCATCCGGCTCCACAGGGAGCGGGCCGAGAATATCAGAAGGCCCATGCGGCCCGCCATCCCGCGGGCCTTGGCCCGCCGGATGGCGGCCTGCACCGCATCATCGGGGATCTCCGGCTTCAGCGGCTCCGGCTTGCGGACAAGCTTCAGGGCTCCCGAGGGGCAGGTGGTCACACACAGGCCGCAGCCGATGCACCGCCTGGCCTCCATTACAGCCTTATCATCCTCTAGGTGTAAGGCCTCCATCTGGCATCTCCGCTCACACACTCCGCAGCCGATGCAGGCCTCGCGGTCCAGAGACACGGTAAAGGGGCTGGCGACCAAGGCGGCGGGTTCGGATTGTTTTTTGATGCTCAGCAGGACCTGGCAGCAGCAGCCGCAGCAGCAGCAGATGTTGGCGATCTTCTTGTAAGAACTTGGCTGGAGGACCAGGCCGACATCATCGGCCTTCTTCAGGATCCCCAGGGCCTCCTCCTTGGTTATCCTCCGTCCCAGGCCGTTTTTCTCGTAGTAATCAGCGGCCACCCCCATGACCAGGCAGCAGCCCTCCGGCTTGTCACACCCCTCCCCGATCATGCGGTGCTCCCGGCGGCAGATGCAGGGAGCTTCCACGAAGCGAGTCTGTTTCTCGACCATTTCCACCGCGTTCTCATAGGGAAGCACGCCAAGATTGACATCCAGGCTCTGGTTCACGGGCACGGTGCGCAGCTGAGGGGCCTTCTCCCAGGTCTTCATGTCCATGAGCACAGGGAGGTACTCGTTGAAATCCCGGATAAGATCTAGGTCCAGATCATTTACATGGTACTCCCAGATACCAATGACGAACTGTGTCGCCATGTACTTGACGGGCCGGTTCTTGCGCGAGAGCCGGAAGAGGAGTCCCTTCTGAGCCATGGATCCCAGGCGCCGTCCGGCTTCTTCGGCGGGCAGCCCGGCCCGACGGGCGATGACTTCCACTTCTTCCGGCAGCAGGGAGAGTTTGAGGGCCAGTTCAGCCTCCTCCTCGCTGAACAGGCGGCGCAGGATGCGCAGCTCTACCCCGCTCTCCGTTGCCGGGTATCCTCCGGGCAGCCGGTCCAGGTGTTTTGCCAGTCTTTTTAACAACCGCGCCATCTCCTATCGCCAAGACAAGGGCTTCGGTCAGATAGATGTCTCTCTTTCCATTGCTGTTCAGAAGATGGTCCGAAGCGACTCCGCCTATTCCGGGGTCATGTTTTCCATAGATACGGAGACAGGGTTCAGGGATGCGGTTTTCGTCACCGCTGCCTACGGACTGGGCGAAACCGTGGTTCAAGGAATTGTGAACCCGGATGAATACTATGTATTCAAGCCCACCCTTAAAATG
>SDBS01004410.1_pt1 | contig 13774 bp, 15 predicted proteins | sample 2277091 | NCBI WGS metagenome assembly SDBS01 (sample SAMN10404972, study PRJNA504765) | marine sediment metagenome | isolation source: marine sediment core GS10_PC15, 163 cmbsf | place: Arctic Ocean: Southern Knipovich Ridge | collected 2010
AAAAATTAATGCATAGACATGAGTTTGACGATAAATAAGATTATTATTTGAAAGAAGAGTGATTGAAATATGGGAAAGGGAACACCAAGCAAAGGAAAAAAAAATAAAGCCGCATCTCATAAAACCTGTAGACGATGTGGAAATCATTCATTCCACCGTCGAAAGAGATTTTGTGCTAGTTGTGGTTTTGGCCGCTCATCTAAATTGCGACAGCCTAGCTGGCGTAACAGGTTTCGCGCCTTTAATGGAAAGAAATCTTTTTACAGATAGCAGAGCTTTTTATAATCTTGAAATAATTTTTAAGCTACTAAGTTGGAGAAATTGAGCTTAGTTATTGAGCATTGAATAGAAAAAAATCTTGTTATTATATAAAAAAAAAAACTCAATTCTAAAATTTTAAATATATTTGGCTAATTTTCTAATTTTAAGTTTTAATATTAAATTCCATTTTTAATAAAAATTTAAATTATTTCCTTAAACATCACATGAATAAGTTAGAAGTTCAGAATATTGATAAAGAGCTCCAAAAATTGGAGAATTTAGGTGGTATCGTAGGCAACGCAATTGTAAAACGAAATGGCTTGTTAATTTCTTCGAAACTACCTAGAGATATTGATGAGAGAAAATTCGGTGCCATGGCGGCAACTATGTATGGAGCAATTGAAACAGCAGTTTCAACCTTAAAGAGGAATCAAATTAACTATCTTACCGTGGAATTTAATGAATTCCAACTTATTATTCTAGAAATTAATGAAAATATAATTATTGTTTCATTAATGGATTCAAATATTGATTTAGGTTTAACACTCATTGAAATTGAAGAAAGTATTAAAAATATAAATAAAATAATTAATAAGTAAAATTTTGTTTTAACTAAAAAACAAAAAGAACGATATTCAAGACAAATAATCTCTTCTTCTAATGGAGAAGATTGACAAATAATACTTTCCACTAGAACAACCTCCAAATAAAAGACCTTTACATGTAATTGGTGTTACTCCTAGAATATTAAGCATATTTAAAGCTTTAGAAGTAATAAAAACTGTCTTAGGGCCCCCACATTTAGAAAAAAAAGTGTTACTTGCTAATATATTGAATTTAAGGTTTAATATTATAAATATCATCAAAAAAGAGAGCTGTTTTTGTTGTATTTGGCAATAAAATAAGGTATAATGAAAAGTATTAAAATTTATTAAATTCAGGATTTTGTTCAAAAAAAATTTTAAAGGTTTTACCATTTTTCGCATATTCCTTAGAAGTTCGTTCCCCTACTAACTTTCCTGTTTCCGACAATTTTTTTTTTATATCAGCAGGAATTCCGACAACTAAACACCTTGGAGGAATTTCTTTATTTAATAGAACTGCCCCAGCTCCAACAGTACAACCTTCTCCTAATTTGGAATTATGCAATACATTAGCACCGATTCCTATTAAACAACCATTAGATATTTCAGCTGGTCCATGTATCATGCAATGATGCCCTAGGATACAATTATCTCCAATCACTACAGATTTACCCATTTCTATATGAATTGTAACATTTTCTTGAATGCTAGTATTTTTTCCAATCGTAATTGAACCCCAATCTCCTCTCAAAATAGCTCCAAACCAAATATTACTTCCTTCTCCGATTTTTACATCTCCAATTATAACTGCTGTTGGAGCAATATAAGCGGATTCATGAATCTGAGGTTTTTTACCTGTCCTTGGACTTGGCATTATTATTGACATAAAATTTCACTTAATATTTTTGAATTTGAAGAATTAATCTCAATTTAATAAAGTTATGATATGAAAAAAAAAAGAAAAAGAATTAACTACAATCCACGATCAAGGTAATTCTGGTAAAAGGTCTCTCTAATTTCGGAATTTATTTATGAATTTTTTCATAATCCTACTAAGAAAAAAATAATCATAACATCTATGGGATCAAGAAAAATAAAATCATACATTTGAGTTTCCTTTCCATTTCTTTTACTTCTTATTATAATTTTTCCATCTTTTCTCCCCAATTCTTTTTATCTTCATTTTTAATTTTAAATTTATCAAAAAATTCTTATAATAATAATTCCATCGTAATTTATTCTTATTTGATTATTATAACTCGATTAAAAATGAAACTTCGGTCTTCAGATAATAAAATGTTTAAGAAAAACTTAGAAGACGATAATGATCGTAATACAAAAATGTCACTAAAATCAATTGTTAATATTGTAAAAACGCATGAACTTAACGTTAGAGATATTGCTATATCTTCTGATGAAAGATACCTCGTTTCCTGTTCAGAGATGAAAGATGACGAATTACCCCATGTATTAGTATGGCGTATTGAAACATTATTAGAAAAAGGGGATGAACCAGTTGCAATACTTAAAATTGAGAATACAAAACAAAAAACCACCGGAAAACTTCAATTATCTAATTGGTTATTATGTGTAGATACTATAGTCGCAAGTATAAACGGTGAAGATTTATGGTTTGTTTGTACTGGAAGCCTTCATGGAGAACTATATATTTGGAGTGGCAAAATTGATGAGATCTCTAGAGAATGGATTTTTGAAAATTCTAATTTTAAGAAGATATCTGTTTTGGATCATGATAACCCCACACAAAAAGCAATTTTCAAGATTAAAATCCTTGAAAGTATGGGTACGGAGAGTTTATTTAACCTTTATTTGGTATTGAATAATATTCAGACAATTGGAAGTGAACCATCAAATAATAATACTATAAAAGAATTATTGTTGAATGTAGATCAAAGCGGTGTTGGATTAGAAATAAGTTCTAGTAAGATAATAGGAGTCCACGAGGGTTGGATTCTGGCATTCAGTCTCTATAATAAAACTACGGGTTCTAAGAATGAGAGATTCATAGTTTCAGGTTCGAGTAATGGTATCATAAAAAAATGGAATTTAACGGGGGTTTCGAGTGGAAGTTCTGTAACTCTTGGCAGACATGAAGATGCAGTTAATAGTTTGATAATTTTTAGTAATGGTAATAAAGTTGCTTCTGGAAGTGCAGATTCGAGTATTCGAATATGGAAAACTGATCCTTTAAATAACCCTGAATATGTTTTATTAGGTCATCATGATGATGAAGTTATTAGTTTAGATCTTTTAAAAAGTGAAAATTTATTAATATCTGCCTCAAAAGATAACACGATCAAAATTTGGGATACCCATCGACATTTATGGATAAGAAACATAGATATAGATTACCTACTTACATTTCATCCGGATAAAATTAAAAACGACAATGAAATAGGTTTAGATTTTTTAAGAGATATTTTTATATCTCCAGATAATCGATATATATTTGTAACAAAGAAGAATTAAATACTTATTCTCAGAAATTTTGGACGAGTATGGCACTTTTACCAACAGCTAAAATTCATAAAACAAACCGATTTTGATCTTTTTAAAAAGATCTATGGAGAGAATTTAAGGCAAATTTGCAAAAACATTCCAGATAATGAAGAATCATTAAGACAAGTTTATCAAATAATAAAAAAGAGACTTATCGATAAAAGTGGCAATTTTAATTCCCGTCTTTTAGCCCCCCTTTTTATTCCTTCATTTGTCACATTCGAAAGTGATTTTAATGATCAGAAAGATTATATTTCGGGTGTTCAGTCTAAATATGATGAGTATTGGTTCAGTTTAAAAAATATGTTTCACAGGAAACCTGAAATTAGATGGAAATTTAAACTTTATATTTCTACTGATATAGATGATGAGATAGAGGAAGTTAACTTTGTGGAAATAACGGATCCAAAAAATAAAAATAAAATTCCATATATTATTATGGAAGATCGAGGGCAATCCCAAATTCGATTCCTACTTGTACTAGACATTCTTCCGACAACTTTTATTCCATTATTAAAAGCAATTACAATAGATGTTGAGGATGATCGAGGAGATAAAGATACTCTTGTATTTACAGATTTCAACTATGCAGAAAGTAATTTTATTAAAAAACTATCAGATCCAGAACGTTCTTTAGATAATACTATCCCAGAAACAAATTTACCTAATAATTTTTACTATTCTCACTGCATTTTTAAGCTTGATGAAGGGTATAGCACTGAAGAATTTGCATTTATTTCAATTAGAAAAGCTACACTCGAATTTTCTGAAAATCTGAACCCACTAGAAACTAATAAGAATATTCCTGAAGATGTGGAAATATTTGAATCTTTTAGGAACAATTTTCAAGAACCAATACTACCAAAAACTCAGATAAAAATTGGAAAGGGGGCAATAGCTGCTGCTGGAAAGAAAATTGATGATTTTCTTTCGAGATTAGTTCTGTTAGAATTCATTTTTACCATAATGGATGTTTTGGCTTTAGTAATTTTTCCCGAAGAATTGAAATCATTTGCTGGATTGTTTGTTTTAGGCACTGGTGTAATTGGTATAATAATTATTATGGCAGTATTCTTAATGATGTTTAGAAAAAAATGAATAAAATTATATGAAGTGTTGAAAAAAAAAATGAGTGAACGTGATACTGAAAAAAAACTAACTATCGTAATGACATGTTCTCTACAGAATGATTTCGTTGAAAAGGTTAAACCAATTAATAAAACACAAAAAGAAGTAAAGCTTAGCTTCGAAACATGTCAAAAAGCTTGGATTGATTACTTTTTTAACCCTGAAATTAGTAATGAAAAGAAGAACATCGAGGATTTTCTTGTTTGGTTAAACAAAGAAAAAGTCCAATATGAAGATAAAAATGTGGCTAATTCATACCTAAACTTGATTAAAAAGTATAAGCATAGAGTTCATATTAATTATGATGAAACTAAAAGGCTATGGGATGATAATAAATTAGATCAATTCTTAGCTGATCTCATGCAAAAAGATTATTATTTCATTCATTTAAGAGATTGGCATGATCCTACAGATAAGAAACAAAGAGGAGAACTGGATTTCTTTGGAACTCATTGTTTAAAAGGAACTTATGGAGCACATTTTGTTACTCCGATAAGAGAAGGAATTAAAAATAACATGGAATACAATCTTGTGGTGAATTCAAACAGTTTAAGCTCATTTTCCGATACAAAATTAGAATCAGTATTAAGTCTCATCTTAAACAACGAAAAAAGCTCAAAAAGGAAGGTTGAAATTGGTATTTTAGGAGTCATTACCAATGTAAAAGTATTGCTCCTCACATTTGAACTTATGGTTATACATGGATATCAAAATGTTTTTATCTGTCAGGATGCATGCGCTGGATTTAACCAAGAAAGCCATCTTCAAGGCATTGGATATATATCTGGAGTCTTCGGAGCAAAAGTGTTAGATCAGGAACAATTCAAAACGAAATTTAATTTTTGATATTTTTATTATTGTTTTTTAACTTTCTCAATTAATATCCCAAACTTATTTTTAATTATCAAAAATATATTAAATTCCCTATATTTATTTACACTTAATAATTATTACCTAAACACCATCGAGCCATGATTTTGAATCAATTGCAAGAGGAAATTCTTAAATTAAAAAAAGCAAATGATGTAATAATTTTAGCACATTATTATCAACCGATTGAAATACAAGCTATAGCTGATCATCTCGGAGATTCTCTTGCATTATCTCGTACCGCAAAAGAAAAGGTTAAAACAGAATATATTATATTTGCGGGAGTAGATTTCATGGCTGAAACTGCCTCAATCCTTAATCAAGATAAGCATGTTTTAATTCCAAATTATGAATCTTGTTGTCCAATGGCAGCATTTCTTACCCCTGAAAAAGTATTAGATTTTAAAAAAGAATATCCTGAATTACCTGTAGTTGTATATGTGAATTCGACAGCAGCAACAAAAGCTGAATCTGATATTTGCTGTACGTCTTCAAATGCTATTAAGATAGTTGAACGAATAAGCGGTGAATTCGGGAAAAAAGCAGTCTTATTTGGACCAGATGCTAATTTGGCAGATTTTACTGAACAAAAGTCAAATATAAAATGTTTAAAGATGCCATCAAATGGACATTGCTATGTTCATTCTCAAATTAAACCCGAGCATATAGTCGAGGCAAGAAAAGAGCACCCTAAAGCTAAAGTACTTGTTCATCCTGAATGCACTAGAGAAGTAAGAGAGATCGCGAATTTTGTAGGATCAACAGCTCAGATGTATAATACAGTAAAAAACAGTTCTTCTGCAGATAATGAATTTATTATTGGCACAGAAAAAGGTTTAATAGAAAGAATGGCTCAAGATTTTGTAGATAAAAATTTCTATTTAGCAAATAATAAATTAATCTGTTATAATATGAAAAAACATAACTTAGAATTAATTAAATATCTATTAGAGAATTTAGATGATAAAAAGTTTGAAGTTAAAGTGCCCCCTAAAATCGCAGGGCGAGCTCTACAACCAATTGAGAAAATGCTGGATTATTCTTAAAATATAAATTTTTTTAAATATATAGAATTTTGAATTTCTTGTTATTTGATGAAAAAAAATAATAAATGAAAAAAATCTAAGTTTTCAAGTTGAAAAAAGTGAATCTTATTGCCTTAAATGCTGTGAATAATTATTTCAAATCAATATAAATGGATTAAATTATTGTTATTTTATTTCTGCTTTGAATAATACATTAAAAAAATCAAATATAAGAAAAATAATGAAAATACTTTTCAAGAATTAACCTTTTTCTTTTTATTTCTGGGAAAAAATTATAATAGTATTTTTACCTAAGTTTTAACTATGGAAACACAAACTATTAATGAATTTTTAGAATTCATAAAAAAAAGGAAAAGTATTAGAAATTTCATAGATCAAAAGATTGATAATAATACCATTAAGGAGATATTAGAATGCGGTAGATGGGCTCCTTCAGGGGCTAATTCGCAACCATGGCGTATTTGTGTAGTCATACACCCTACAGTTAAGCGAATGCTCTCTGAAAAGTCAAAATACAGAGAAATTATTGGTTCTGCCTATGTTAATGTCGTTATATTTTTAGATCTTGAAAGAGGCTATGATAAAGTAAAAGATATACAAGCAATAGGAGCGTTCATGCAAAACATCCTTTTAGGAGTACATGCTCAAAAAAATATTGGTGCGGTTTGGATCGGCGAAATATTGAATCGAAAAGAAGAAGTGAATGAAATTTTTAAGCTTCCATCGGATAAGTATGAACTTATGGGTTGTATTGCTATAGGAGTAATTGACGAAAGTCAAGAAGAGAAAAAGGAAAAAAAAAGAGATAGACGTCTTTTAGAAACATTTATGGATTGGTTTTAACTTCTTTTCCGCTTTATTTATTTATCTTTTTTAATTTCTATATTTTCAACTACACGTGGTGAGAGAATCCACATACCAAAAACGAAAAAAGAGATTAAGGACCACTCAACGATAACAGAAATGATAAAAGGAGCTTGATGGTTAATAGTATCCCATACAAAACCTCCTAGGACAGGACCAATTATATATCCTAAAGATTCTAAAGCTGTAACCAAGCTAAATATTTTTCCGCGATGTTTAACCGACACACGACTAATGAAATTAATGAATATAAAACCAACTGTTAGCATAATTGTGTTATCTATTACAAGTAAAAATGCAAAAAACCACAGATTTGTAGTATTTATGATCAGCAGTGTTACTATTCCTCCTAAAAAAGCCGCAAGGGATATCCCGAGATATGGATTTATGCGATCTGCTAACGTTCCAAGTTTTGGAGCAATTAGGGTTCCTATTAAAATGGTCGGTAGATAAAACCATGATACTAACCATGCATTACTATTGATATGCTCAAAAACGTATGTTACAATAAATGGTCTGTAAAATCCAAAATTAATAGCATTTAACAGTAGGCCTGAAAATAGCAATACTATGCCTAATAAATAAAAACGAATTGTTGATTCTGAAGAGCTGGTGGAATTTCTATCAATTATCTTATTTCCTTGGTCAATTAAAAGATCATGATTATTATCATCATCTGGATATATGAATATGTTATGTTCATCAACTTTTCGTGAAAATCGAATTCCCGCATAAAAATTAGCAACCCCGTATACTGGGATAACACCGTATAAAATAAAATCATTTCCAGGCATTAAAGAATTTGCTATGCCAAAAATGGTAAATCCTACAACTGTTCCAAGCACAAGTCCAATGCCCATAGCAAATCTCCTTTTACCAAATGCGGAAGAGCGATGATATTTCGATGATTTTTCAGAAATAATTGTATCTAAAGGAATCCAGAAAATATGTGCACCTACTCCTAACAGAAATGCACTAATATACAATCCTGGTATAGATTGCAGTATTATTGAAGTATAAAGCCCAAAATATGAAATACCTCTACCAAAAGCTCCAATCATCACAAGGTTTTTTTTTGAGAAACGGTCTGACAAGTAACCTACAAATGAAGCACTAATTAGACCACCAAGAGTTATAAATGAAAAAAAAAGTCCAAGTTGAGCAGCAGGAGCTTTTAAAACTTGATTAATCAAATAAGATATTATAAATTCTATAAAGAAAAATCCAAGCGAATTCCACACAATAATGAATATCACAGAATTGAAATCTGAAGTAAACTTTTGAGAATCTGATACAGATTGTTTTTTTGGTTTCTTTAAGTTTAAATGCATTGTATAAATATAAAGAAAAAGACAAAGAACAAAAACTTATGTTTGGGATATTAGTTTGGAGTTTATTCACCTAGGTTGGATTTTTTACTTAACTCCTTTTCTCGTTCTTTCAAAATAATAGAAATTCGATTTACATCTTTATTTATCCATATTGTTGCAAGCAACCAAAGAAGACCACCAATGATACCGAAGATCATAATTATTAAAACTGTAATTTGGAAATTTTGTCCAAATAAGACTAATACTGCTCCTGCGATAATTGGTCCTGTTCCACTTCCAATCATTTCTAAGAACTGATTTGCTGAGGTAATTTTTCCTTGAGCTTCAGGCAAATTTATTTCCTGTAAAACAGGTGGTTGGTTAATATTCCAGAGTCCCAGTACAGAACGCGCTAAAAATGCAACTAATCCCATTATCCAAAAAACTGGAAGTGAGAAGAAAAATAATAAATCATTACCTTGTTCAGGAGTCATATTCGGAATAGATAAATTAAAAAAAATCACATAAACGATAAAAAGGAGTATTATCGATATCACTATTAGATATATCCTATTCTTAATATTTCTTTTTGCTAACCGATCAGACATTTTGGCAAAAGCTAGAGATCCGAACACTCCCCCTGGTAAACCAAAAATAATCATAAAAATAGCTATTACTGATGGAGAAAAATAATAAGGAGGGGATTGCAAGTAAGTAATCATTAGAAAATCTGGAACAGTTAATAGAATTGTTGTGAAAAAACCTTCGAAAAAGGCAATTAAGTTAGTCGGTGCTATAATTGTAGATTTTATTGTTTCTTTAGATAATCGATATTCATATACGACATCTTCATTTTCAATGATACTCTTTAATTCTTTGCGTGTAGCCCCTCTTTTTGGCTCTTTTCCTCTTATAAAAATTACTATTCCAAATATAAAGGATACTATTCCACTAATGAAGAAATATTCCCTCCAAAAATAGTTTTGAAATGCAAAGGCAGATATTATCATTCCAACAATCTGAAAAAGTTGAAAAGTTGCTTGAATAGCACCATAAAATTGAGATCTCTCGTTATCTTCAGTAGAATCATTGACATGTGAAGTAATTAATGGCCAGAACCCCCCAATAGAAAAACCCCTTACTAAACCCAATATTAAGAAAATGTTGAAAGTAGTTGAACCCTGTCCATCTGGTACAAAACCATTAACAAATAAACCAAAAGCGAAGATTATTGCCGCAATTGCCATTAATTTTATTCGAGAAAACCTATCCGCTAAAAAGCCAAAAAATATACCTGAAAATGCTATACTATAAATAGACGTCCCAATTAATAATCCTATTTGGGTGCTATGGTCTGGCAATATATCATTAGGCCACATAATACTTGAAATTATTACCATATTGATAAAAAAAATTGAAGCTGTTAAAGCATAAGTGTTATAAATAAGAAAGTGGACCCAAAGTTTTTTTATAAGTGCTAAGAAACCAGTTTTTTCATCTGTGGTTTCAGAATTTATATTTGAATCCATAGTAAAAACAAAAATATTCACTTACATTTAAAGATTCTTTGAATAGATTATTAAATATTCTAATTTTAGCTCCAAAACTCCAAGATTGCATAAAATTTGTAATTGCAAAACAAATGCGATCAATATTGAAGATGTAAATCTAAAAATCTATCTCCAAAAATGCAGTATTGGAGAGAAAACTTCTCCTAACCAGTAATAAAATTTGACCCAATAAACAGAAGTCAAACCGAGATATAAGAAAGCATACAAAAATCCAAAAACAAGACCAAATATTACATCTATGGGGAAATGCACTCCTAATATTAATCGAGAAATAGCCATTACTATATCTAGCAAAATAACTACAGATATAATAATCCAGAAATAACCTTGAAAATAATAAGCGAAAACAAATCCGAAGAAAAGCAAAAAAGCGACGTGTCCTGATGGAAAAGATTGTTTTTCTGACTCTTTCATCAAATAAGGTATTTTTATAAAATCATCATGTTTTTTAACTCCTTCTTCTTGCAGTTTTATAAATGGACGGTTTCTTCTTACTAATTTATATTTTATTATACTTTGGAGAATAATACTCTGCCAGAATCCACCAGTGAAAAGAACTAGAAGATAATAATTTTTTGTTATAATATAGCAATAAAAAAACCAACCCATCCACAGAAGTCCCCAAAAATAGAGAGTGCCAAAAAAACTAAACACTATTGCAAATTTTTTACTTCTCTTACTAAACTCACTTTTATAAATACTAAGAAATGTTCGGTGATCCCATTCATCAATTTTTTCAAGATAGACAGATAATGATGACATGGAAATGATGTTAAAGACTTAATAAGTGCTAAGATTGATGTGATAAAATTAATATATATATTTTTTGATACTATTAATACAATTAATTGGTTTAATTAATACGAATATAATTAGTATTATATTAAAATCCGTATGTTAGGATATCAATTTTTTAGTTTAGTTTTAAAAATAATAAGATCTGTATCAGTCTTCTATTATTGTAGTCTATGTAGAATCAACAAATATTTAAATATTAGTTAATATATTAAATTTAAAGTAAGAATGCTTCTTTTAATATATACAAAAAAGTGTTAAAAATATGAGTGGAACTTCAGGATTTTCAGAAGAGAGTTTAAGGAAAATTGCTGCTCAAAAAGTTAGTTATAGATTTTCTGTAAAGATTCATGTAACTGTTTTTATTTTTATTAATCTATTACTTTTAATTATTAATTATATTTTTACTCCAGGAGATTACTGGATTGTTTTCCCTTTTTTCTCATGGTTAATAGGAGTAAATTTACACGCGATATCATACATTTTATATGCAAGAGGTGTCTATCCAATGGCTAAAAGAGGAGTTATTTATCATATAAATTCATTTCTCTTTGTTATGATTTTATTATTTATCACAAATTTGATGACTTTACAGACTTCACCGAATTTTTATTGGGTACTTTTTCCAGCAATTTTTTGGGGTGGTTTAGTTGTTCTCCATATAATAATCTACATACGATATTTTAGTAGAAAAATTGAAAAAAATCAGAAAAGCATCTCAAGAAAGGAGCGAGCAGTTGAGAAGGAATTACAAAAAATGAGGCAAAAACATATAAAAAGGAATTAGAAGAATATATGCAAAATGTGGTTAGGTAAATTTTTAGATCTTGAAGAGGATTTAAATAGTCTCAGATCAAAGATTAAAGAAGAATTATTTGATAATATAAAAAAAAATAAGCTTACACCTCTTGAATTTACAATCATAGAAAGTATTTTTAATAACAAAAAACTTTCTGGCTACGACTTGATTAATAATTTAAATAAACATTTCGCGGGCACATGGAAAGCTCAGTCAGGGACTATTTATCCAATTCTATCTAAATTAAAAAAGAATGGATTTCTAAGGATTCAACATGTTAAAAGTGAAATTGGTCCTATTAAAAAAGTATACTCTTTAACAGAAATAGGTGAAGAATTACTTAAAGTAAAAGTAAATAAAAATTTTCAAGAACAATTGAATTTTATTGAAAATTTTTTGGTAGAACTCGCTTCTATCTATGCTCATTCTTTTTCTGAAGAAACTAGAGAAAAAAAAATTAAGGAAATTCAGAATTCTATCAGAAAAACGTTAGGAAATGTTGTAAAGAGAATTTAAAATGGTAAATATAAAAAGTTAGGAGAAGTTTCGATTCATTAATGTAAGAGTGTATCATTTTTTATTTGCTTTAAAGGAATAGATAAAAAGGTATTATTTTTAACTAAATCATAAATTATATCAGTAATTTCAATAATACTAAATTGCAAAATATTATTTGCTTTAGCCAATAAATTCTTTAATAAGAAATGACCTTTAGTTTTATGTGAAAGATTTCTACCTAGTTGATAAAGTTTTTGTGATTTTGGAGATAATTTTTTTACCTTTAGTGAACTGATTTTATATGGGAAAGTAAAATTTAGATAAAAATCGTTATTTATTATTTTATTTGTATCCTTGAAGTCTGATCCACGCATAAAAATTGAGATATCTCCATTGAATTTAGTGTATAATCCTATAATTTCTTGTTTAAATAAATTTTCGAATTTAATGCAAAAAGAACTTAAAATCTCTCTTGTAATTAGAACTGGTTTTTGATTGACTATCAAGCTTACCCAAACCATTTTCCCCGCTCGAGTAATTAAGTATTTTCCTTCGAGGGTTGCTTGTTCGATTCCGCCTTCATCTAAGGGTAGATTTAAAATCTCAGATTGAATTGAACTTCGAAATTTATCAAGTAAACTAGGATCTAAATCATCTATTGCCTTAAAATAAATAATTTCTTGTGATTCTCTATGCATTATGACTATATATTCAATAGATAATGCTAAACTGAGGTATTCAGAAATGGATCTTTACCTTCTTCATTGATTTCTATACATATTGAATATTACTTTATTTATTTAAATTTTACTCATCAAAACTAAATAGTTATTCAATTATAGACATGAAATTAATTATAAAAATAAATAAAAAAAAAAAATTATCATTTCTTTTTTGCTTTAACTAGATATTCTTTAAATTCTTTGCTTTGAAAAGTGCCACAACAACCTTTATATGAATATTTAGTTTTAATATCGGGAACAGCAAGTTTAATCCCTAATATTTCTCTTTTTGTGAATTCTTCTATGATAGAATCTTTAAATTCTTTAACTTTTTCTAACTTGATCATCGATTGTGCTACATCAGCATAGGTTGCATTAGCTTTACTATTTAGAATATATGCATTAATTACAAGCAGAGCCATTCGATAACCCACACGAAAAAGGGTCTCAGCAGGATCGTATCTCATTAGATCTAAATGAGTTTCAAACATGTCAGCAAGAATGTCATATATAGCGCCTGTAAAGACTTGTGAAATTTCATGAACTTCTGTTGAAACCTCACTCATTTTTAGATCATTATCGGCATTGCGTAGGCCTGTTGGTTTTCCAAAAATTGCTTCACCAAATTGCTCACCCATAATTGGAAAGAAAGTTTTTTTATGAAGATCAGCTTTAGATTCAGCAATGATGGCTTCACACACATCCATCTGAGCCAACATGGTAAATATTGAAGTGAGATCTCCAAAAGCTTCATGTAATCCTCCTGTCTGAGGATGCCAGCTAATTAACCATTTTGGACATAATGC
>SDBS01004411.1_pt1 | contig 13773 bp, 12 predicted proteins | sample 2277091 | NCBI WGS metagenome assembly SDBS01 (sample SAMN10404972, study PRJNA504765) | marine sediment metagenome | isolation source: marine sediment core GS10_PC15, 163 cmbsf | place: Arctic Ocean: Southern Knipovich Ridge | collected 2010
CTAATGACCAAAGAGGAGACTGGACATGGAACAGACCGTTTGGTTGTCTTTGATGTTGAAGGGATTCTGATACCTAAGAATCGTTATCTCCTCTTTGAGATGTCACGTAAAGTGGGATTTTTGGGCTTCATACGAATCCTTGCATTAGGATTACTCTACGAAATTGGACTATTATCTCTTGAATCTGCTCTGAGAAGAATCTTTGCAATGTTCAAAGGACTCAAGGCAGAAGAGGTGTTAGGACTTCATAAGAGAATGCCTCTGATGGTCGGCACTGAGGAAGTTTTCAAAAGATTAAACAAGAACGGGTATAAGACAGCGCTCATTAGTTCAGGTCTTCCCACTCCAGTCGTAAAAGATTTCGCCACCAGACTACAGGCTGACTACGCCTATGGTCTGGAACTGGAGATATTGGATGAACGTTTGACTGGAGCCATAGGAGGCGACGTTCTCAAGTCTGGAGGCAAAGCTGTAGTTTTACAGAGAATACTTGAAAAAGAAAACTTAACCCCCAAAGATTGCGTAATGGTTGCTGACGACCGAAACAACCTTTCAATGTTTCCTCTATGCAAGTTGAGGATAGGCTACAATCCCGATTTTGTTCTAACAGCCAAATCCGACTTCGTGACAAAAGGCGCACTGACAGAAATTTTGCCACCAATAACAGGAGAAAAACCACAAGTTTCCCAGCCTAAACTGTCAAGAAGTCGAGGTCTCAGAGAAACAATTCACATGAGCAGCTTTTTGCTTTCCTTCATTTGCATATACCTTCTTGGAAATGTCCTGTTATCTTCTTTGATACTTTTCGTAGCCGTGCTATACACCCTATCTGAAGTCGCCAGAGTGCGCGGATTCAACATTCCTATCCTCTCGTCAATAACTTGGAGCGCAGCAAACAAAACGGAACTCTACGAATTCGCAACATCCCCCATCCATTTTGCCATAGGCATAGCAATTTCTCTCCTCATCTTCCCAGAGCCAATACGTTACGTAGCCATCACAATATTAACCCTAGGCGACGGCTGCGCTCACATATTCGGAATGAAGTTCGGAAGAACCCGTCTCCCATTCAACAAAGGAAAGAATCTGGAAGGAACAATCTTCGGTTTCCTGTTCGCCTTCTTGGGCTCCATGATTTTCGTCGACCCAGTGAGAGCTTTGATTGCCGCCGCTGTTGGAATGCTAGTGGAAGGACTCCCCAGTCCCATAAACGATAACCTAACTATGCCCCTAGCATCTGGACTAGTACTCACCCTAATCATGTAAGGCAGACGCGGGTTATTACGATAAAATTAAAAGATTGAATGCTATCATATAGTATCGACACTGCAAATTGATAGCCCGCAACAGAATTGACTTAAGGGAGTTTTCTCTGCTTGGCAGAATCAGGTAAAATTGAGTATAGACCTATCTCTGTTCGCGAAGCTCTCACTGAAATGAAGGACGTGTCAGAGATAATGATCGATCTAGCGTATTCAGCAGCCCTTTTCAACAGCCATGAACTCGCTGAAGAGGTCATGGAACTCGAAAAAAGGGTAGACTACCTAGATTACATCATAAACATGAACACCATGCTGGCAGCGAGGGACGCAGAAGATGCTCAGCACCTCATCGCAGTGACAACTGTGGCAGCAGCCACCAACAAAATCTCGGACGCAGCCGCGGATATAGCAAGCATTGTTCTAAAAGAGATTGGAATCCACCCCATCGTCAGAAAGGCATTCGAACAAGTTGAAGAACGATTGGCACGAGCAATAGTCAAACCAGATTCAATCCTCGTCAACAAAAAACTTGGAGACTTAGAGTTAGCCGCCAAAATAGGAGTTGACGTGATAGCTATTCGGCGACATCAAGAGTGGACCATAGACCCTGATGATGAAGAACGGATTGTAGAAGGTGACGTTTTAATTGCAAGAGGAGCACCTCATGGCATCGATGAACTGAAGGCAATAGCGTCTGGTAAACTGAAAAAGATGGAGTGAGGGAAAAATCAGTGTCCATAACTGAAGAGCACTTCAAGAAAATCGTTGACAAACTCGTGTTTCTAAAGGACACCTCTGAACTCATGATTGATCTCGCATACTCCTCTCTCCTCCTCAACAGCCAAGCGTTAGCTGAAGAAGTTGAAGCCCTAGAAAATTACATGGACAACCTCCACACAGAATTTGAGCGGCTAGTTTTGTCCAGCGGCTTTACACCAGAAGAATCCAAAGACTTTCTTGGTCTGATTAGGTTGGGCGTAGTCACAGAGGAGATAGCGGATGCAGCAATGGAAATAGCTGACGTCGTACTGAGAGGACTGGAACCCCACCCCATCTTGAAACTTGTAATAGAGGAGGCTGAGGAAACAGTAACCAAGGTTACCGTTTCAGAGACTTCCACGTTGGTGGGAAAGAAGATTCGAGAAGCCCAACTCCAAGAGGAGACAGGCATGTGGGTGCTGGTTATCAGAAGAGGTAACTGGTGGTTGCGGCCTCGTCCAGACACAGTAATTAAAGCGGGCGACGTTTTGATTGCTGCAGGCTACGCCGAGGGAGAAGCCGACTTCGAGTCATTGGTATCAGGCGTCAAAGCACAAACCACCGAAGAGTCTTAGGCAGTTTTTAGCTTTCAGACAATAAGTGCTAGCGCTATGATAACAGCTGCTGTTGTCATGGTGTCTGCTAGGGCGCTTTCTATGGGTATTACAAAGTTATCTGGGTTCCAACCGTGTCTGAACGTGTAAATTGCCACTGCATATGCAATCAAAATCATAACTGAGACGGCGAGGACGTTTGTGATTAATAGTTGACCCGTGAAATTCAGCAGGTCGACTAATGCTGTTGTACCACTAATAACTGAGGATAAAATCACGTAGACTATGAACATAATTATCGACGCTAACCATGCTCCACACACCTCGTTTATGTGCTGCTTTATGGAGGAAAACGAGGGCTTAATCAATCCTAATGCGAGTTTTGTGGTTGCTGTTGAGCCTATTATTGAGCCTACTCCTCCAACAGTTGCGATTATGGCAGGATATACAGAATATATCTTCCTCCAACCAGTTATCCCGCTGATCTTGCCAAGCAAAGACCCTGTAACATTAACAATCAATGTCACAAACACGAGAGTCAAAAGAAATTCTCTAATTGTTTTGACAAATTTTGCTTCACCAATGTTTTTGATCAGAATGTAGACCACAAAAGAAATGAAAATTATGTCCAGTATCCAAATCAAATATCGTCCAAATGAACCGAACAGAAAGAATAATCCCAGACTGAGGACGTAACAGCTCGTGTTAATTATGTCAGACACTGGAGAAGTTATCGGATACACAACGATGTCTGGATCCAGCCCTCGCCTGAAAGAAAAAACAGAAAACACCATTGTTAAGGGAGAAACAAACACCACCGACAACGCCATTGTTGAAACAATCACCGCTAGTAACGGAATAAAATCTATTATGGTGGCATTCCAGAGAAACACGCCGAATATCCAAGTTCCGGTTCCCACGCTGACGCCGCTTACAAGAGCTAACGTAATGATCACACGGAGAAGTGTTTGGAATTCCTTCGTGTTTTTGGTAAAAGTGGCTTTGATGGTTCCCAAATGCAATCCAGTTCCTAGGTGCCCACTAAAGAGACCGCCTACGGCACCTCTGACGCTCAGAATTCCCGGAAAAAGGAATATTGCCCATGGAGCCTCGTTGATGGAGAGGACACCAAAATATAGAACAAGCAGGGTTCCAGTTAGCAATCCAACTATATTAAATGATAAAGATAGTAGGGACTGACCTATGCTGGTTTTCAGTATCTTTCTGGACAGAGTTCCAGCTATGTTGGTCTCCGTCATCGCATTCACTTCCGTCCATCCAGCTTAGCCTCCCACGTTTGGTTATCCTGCACTTTGCGGTGAAATGGAACATACAGCTGAGTGTGTAGAGTTCTTGATCCATTTCTGGATCGGTAGTCCTCCGTAACGTTAACACAGCTTTCTGTCGCTCCTATTACAACATAAACTCAACAATAGCCCTTAAAGGCTTTTTGTCCAACATTTTCTGGCAATCTAGAAAAAAGGTAGAACCAAAAAACTAACCAGATATACATACCATTTGTTCTAAATGCTTTTGTTGGACACTTACCTTTGTTACTTCTATTGCCTTCGCTAAATCAGTCTTTTATCGCATTTAGGCGCATCAAGAAAAAAATATTCAGATGCCCAGAAAATTCGAAATTTTTGTCATTTCAGGTTAAGGCTCTTCATTAAATCTCGCTTTCTGTTTCTAACAGTAACTTCAGTTACGTTTGCCGCTTTGGCAAGGTGGGCCTGCGTTACCTTCTCTTTCAACATTCTTGCTGAAAGGTAAATGATTGCAGCTGCTAATCCTGAAGGGTCTTTCCCTGTGGTAGCGTATCTCCTTTTAGCTTCTATTATCAGGTTAATGGCTAATCCCTCAACATCGCTGGAGACCTTGGCTTTCTCAGCTATCTTTGTAACGTAGTATGTCGGATCGTCTACGGGCATCCTCATGTCCAAGTTTCTAACTATCACGCTGTAAGATCGTGCTATCTCTTTTTGGGTTCGCTGACTGGCTTCTGCGATCTCTTTTAGAGTTCTAGGAACCTTGATGAATCTAACAGCCGCGTATAGGGCTCCAGCTACCATTCCTCCGATGCTGCGTCCCCGAACTAAGCCTTTGTTCAAAGTTTTTCTGTATATTATCGCAGCCATGTCGTGCACTGATGAGGGCATGTGAAGTATGTCGGAGAGGCGTTGGAGTTCGCTCATGGCTAGCATAAGGTTTCTGCTTTGGGATGCGTGGACTTTTGAGCGTGTTTGCCATCTTCTGAGGCGCCACATCTGTTGTTTAACTTTGGGTGATAGAGGACGACCGAGGGCGTCTTTTTCCACTCGGATTACCGTGGATAAGCCTTTGTCATAATGGGAGTAGTTGGTTGGGGTGCCTACTCTTGCTCTGGCGTCTCTTTCTTGAGGAGTGAAGGCTCTCCATTCAGCTTCTTGGCTTGGGATGTCCTCTTCGAGGACTAGACCGCAACGGCGGCAGACGTATTCTCCCATCTCTGAATCTAAAACCAAGTTTGTGCTCCCACATTCGTGGCACCTGATGGTAACTATCTGCTTTGTCACGTTCTTTCATCCAGTTTATTTAACCACTTACACTGTGGCGTAGGTAATATTTAAATATGACGTATGTCATATTCTGTCTCTGACTATTTATTGAAAAACAGACCAATAAAACGATACGCAATCACCAGTTTCTGTAAAAATCGAAAAAACGTCGAAAGCAAACAACGAAATATGAACTATATCCCTAAGAAGTTGGTTTGCTAGGCAATTAAGGGGTATAACAACAATTCTAACGTTAGCATTTCTATTGCATTCAAACCCAGAATAACCTGAACAATGCCAACACAAGCCACATGAACGTTAGAATCATAGTTCATCATTTAACTTGGAAAATCGTTTACTGAAACGTTTGACAAAACTTATCTTACTTGAGTTATAAACAACTAAACGCGATAAGAGATGAAGTTCTCGTTCATAAATCCAAGTCCCCCTTCAGAATCAATGTATATGGTTCCAACAGCTTGGCCTCCCCTAGGAATTCTATATTGTGCTGGAGTCTTAACGGCGAGCGGAGTTGAGGTTTCTGTTCTCGACCAACCTGCGAAACGTTTCTCTTTAGATCAAGTAGCGAATTGGGTGAAAAAAGAAGACCCCGACATCGTAGGCTTCTCAGTTTTGCTCAGCGCCGCGAAGGAGGCACCAAAGCTTGCTGAACGAGTTAAAGCGGAAAATCCCAACATCACAGTAGTTTTTGGGAGCCATCACTCAACATTCAACGCTGAGAGAATTCTAGAGAAATATCGTTTTGTGGACATTGTAGTTAGGGGAGAAGGCGAACACACAAATCTGGAGATTGTACAGTGTCTAGAAAAGCAGAGAGACCTCGACAAAGTTGAGGGCGTTACCTTCAGAAAAAATGGCAGAATAGTCTCAAACCCTGATAAACCATTGAACAAAGATGTGGACGCTCTTCCTTTCCCTGACCGCAACCTTGCAGGGGTCGGATATGATTCAGTGATTTTTGGCGCCAAAATAAACACCAAAAAGTTCACTACTATCCTCTCATCCCGTGGGTGTCCCTTCAATTGCAGTTTCTGCGGAATCAGAAAGTTCACTCGGAGCGCTTGGAGACCCAGATCAGTTGAAAACGTTATGGCAGAATTAGAGTATCTGCAGAGTGAGGGTTATGAGCAGTTTCTCTTTGCAGACGACAACTTTACTCTCGATGCCAAGAGAGTGTCAAAGCTTTGCCGAAGCATCAAGAAGGCGGGAATGGACATCGAGTGGTTCTGTGACTCGCGAGTGGATCACGTCAGCTACGACATGTTCAGAGAGATGGTGAATGCCGGATGCAGATGTATCTTCTTTGGGATAGAAAGTGGCAACCAAAGGATTCTGGATTATTACAATAAGGGCATCACGCCCGAACAGTCCGAGAAAGCAGTCCGGAAGGCTAGAAAGGCGGGTACAGACATAATTGTGGGTTCCTTTATTGTGGGCGCTCCTGACGAAACCCAGCGTGAGATCATAAATACGTTACAGTTCGCAAACAAATTAGACATCGATGTGCCTGACGTCAACATTTTAGGTGCTCAGACTGGAACGGACATATGGAATGATCTGGTAGCAAAGGGTCTCCTTAATGAGGAAGAACAGTGGGAAGATGAAATCTGTATCCCCAGAGATGTGCCAACTCCTGTTCCCTACGAAGAAGTAAGGAACCTAATATTCGAGTATTTCCGAGCATTCTATCTGAATCCCAAACAGTTGTTGACCGAGATGTTGAGAACTTCAAAGAGTAGCTTCAGGATAGGCGCTGCCCTACAGAACCTTGTTGGTTTTCCCCAATTAATTGAGACCTTGAGTAAAGCCATCAGACGAGACGAAAAATGAAAAACTGATAAGTAAAATACTAGTTAGATAGAATAATATTTCGTGCAGGAAGATACATTGATGTCGCAGGGCAACGAAAGCGTCAGAAAAGAGATCGAAATATTGAGAATTTTGAGCGAGTTTGATGTCCCTGTGGGTTCGACTTTACTCAAGCGGGAGTTAAGAAAAAGAGGCTTTCTTCTCAGTGAGAGAACTGTAAGATATCACCTTCAGCTGTTGGAGGCAAAGGGCTTTGTGTTGGGGCATGATCGAAGAGGAAGAACAATAACACAACATGGTCTGGAAGAACTGAGTAGGTCCCTCGCCACCCAGAGGCTCGGTTTCACCACAACCCGTTTCATGTCTCTAGCCTATTCAGCGACTTACGACCCCACCGTAGACTCGGGAACAGTCGTTGCTAATGTATCACTGCTTGACAACAGTCTTCAGGATAAAACAGTGGATACAATGAAGGCTCTCCAGAGCATGAATCTTTTATCAGCGCCATACATCAAGGTGTTGAATGAGAACGAGGAATACTGCGACATATCTGTCCCTAAGGGAAATTTTGCTCTTTTCACAGTCTGCAACTTAACTCTGGACAGCATCCTAATCCACTCTGGAATCCCTCTGTTCTTCAAATATGGCGGTCTCGTTCAAGTAGTAAACCGCAAGCCCATCCGATTCGTGGAACTAATCGCATATGAAGGAACCACCATACCTCCCCTAGACGTGTTCGTCTACAGGAAGATGACATCCATCTCGAGGATTTTGAAAACCGGCTCAGGCATGTTACTGGCAACGCTGAGGGAGATACCTTCTGAAGCAAGAGATAAAACAGTGAAGATTCTCGAAAACCAGCAGAAGAAGGGATGGGGAGGAGTTCTGGTTTTGGGAGAACCCAACGAGCCAGTTCTTGGAGTACCTGTAGGCATGGACAGATTCGGCATATGCATGGTTGGCGGCATCGTCCCCGGAGCAGCCATGGTAGAGGAAGGAGAACAGGTTGTCACATTTGCTCCACACTGCTTCATTCCAATCGAAGAGATGACCAAAATCTAAACAACAAACAATTCACATGACATTTGTTAGCAGTCTACTAATGTGAGTGTGAACTTTGGCAGCAAACGTGTGCAGTGCTGAAAATTTTCTGAAAAAACCTAGTTTTCAACAATGAACCCCTATTAGCCTCCTAATATGCAGAAAGAACGTGTGAATAACTTACAGTCAACAACATAACATTTCTCGCACCCAAGAAGAACACAGTTTGTTTTTGTTTTCTAAAGAATACTTTAAAAGATGCTCGTCTGAATTTAAGGGCATGATGAAGGGATAGTCCATGAAACACGACGCGATTTTGGTGCTGGACTTCGGCGGACAATACTGCAATCTCATAACCAGAAGAATCAGAGAACACAAAGTATACTCTGAGATAGTGCCCTGCGATATAACTCCTGAAGAGATTGAAGAACTGAACATGAATGTTAAGGGCTTGATCTTGTCGGGAGGTCCATGGAGCGTTTACGAAAAAGATGCCCCAAAATTCGATTCACGAATCCTAGAAATGGGTATTCCCGTCCTTGGATTGTGTTATGGACATCAGATGATAGCCTATTTCTCCAAGGGCAAGGTGAAACCCGGCACAAAGAAGGAATATGGAATAGCACAGGTCACCGTCGATAAGCCTGTTGGCGTCCTCAAGGAGCTTGATAGAAGTGAGAAAGTTTGGATGAGCCACGGAGACACAGTTTCCGAGCTTCCTGAAGACTACGAGATGTTAGCGTTTACAGGAAGCTGTCCAATCGCAGCTTTTCGTCACAAAACAAAGCAGATATATGGTCTTCAGTGGCATCCCGAAGTGGTTCACACCAAAAACGGCATGAAAATGATCCGCAACTTCATCTTTGAGGTTTGCAAGTGTGAAGCAAACTGGAGACCCGAATCATTAATTGACAAGGCAGTACAGGAAATACGAGAAACTGTTGGTGAAGGAACTGCCATAATCGGCTTGAGCGGGGGAATCGACTCTAGTGTTGCCACATTTATGGCTGCTAAAGCTCTTGGAGAACGGCTTTTGGCAATTTATGTTGACCACGGCTTCATGCGTCTTGGCGAAACAGAATACGTTAAAAGCACGTTCAAGAAACATGGCATCAACGTTGTTGCAATTCATGCTCAGGAACGTTTTCTGAAGAGACTTGAGGGCATTGTTGATCCTGAGGAGAAACGAAAAATTATCGGAGAGGAATTCATCAGGGTTTTTGAGGAAGCAGCAAAGAAGATAGCAGCAGATTATCTTATTCAGGGAACCATTTACCCTGACAGAATCGAGTCTGGTTTCAGGAAGCATTCAGAGACAATAAAGACCCACCATAACGTGGGAGGCTTACCAGAAGAGATCGCGTTCAAATCAATAATTGAACCCCTGCGTGACCTCTACAAAGACGAGGTTAGAGAGGTCGCAAAGATCATGGGCTTGCCAGACGAACTTGTTCGCAGACAGCCGTTTCCGGGTCCGGGTTTGGCTGTGAGAATCATCGGCGAATTGACAATAGAAAAGACGGAGCTTGTGCGGAAAGCGGACAAAATTGTTACCGATGAGATCGAGAAAAGTGGGCTCGAAGACTGTTTGTGGCAGTATTTTGCGGTGTTAACTGAGACAAAGAGCACGGGAGTTAAGGGCGATTGCAGAGCTTACGGTTACACGGTTGCGGTCAGGATTGTTGAAAGCAAGGAAGCTATGACTGCTGGTTTTGCGAGGATTCCTTATGATGTTCTTGAGAGGATTTCCACGAAGATAACTAACGAGTTGCCGCAGGTAACGCGGGTTGTGTATGATATAACGCATAAGCCGCCAGCAACCATAGAATGGGAATAAAATAACAGATAATCCATCACCGTAACATTCTATGCGGACAGCCAAGTTTTCAGGAATACCTGTTGTTGCGAGATTTATTAGGGAAAAACGGCAATGTACATGGGGGCAGATTTGAGTGGAACTTGAGACAGTTAAAGTTGAAATGCCCGAGAACTGCAACGTAATCTTGGGCACGGCTCATTTTATCAAAACTGTTGAAGACATTTACGAAGCTTTAGTTAACGCTGTTCCAGGCATCAACTTTGGTATAGGTTTCTGCGAAGCCTCTGGACCGTGCCTAGTTAGATCAGAGGGCAACGACAAAGAACTAAGGAACTTAGCTATAAAGCATGCTTCTAGGCTGGGATGTGGTCATTGTTTCATTGTCTTTCTCAGAAACGCTTATCCCATCAATGTTCTAGGCAAGATTAAGCAGGTGCCTGAAGTCTGCACAATTCACGCTGCAACGGCTAATCCGTTAGAGGTTATAGTTGCAGAAACAGAGCAGGGCAGAGGAATTCTGGGCGTAATCGACGGCTTCAAGACCAAGGGAATCGAAACCGAAAAAGATGCTGAAGCAAGAAAGGAGTTTCTTAGAAAGATCGGCTACAAACTATAAAATCGCCGCCTTCAATACAGAATCATAGCATCCAGTGGCAACTACGTTATCAACTGAAAAGAAGTTTTCTGTTCAACAAAACACTTATACTAAAAACCGCTGAAATGTGCAAAGGGGATTCTCGTGGCAAGTAATAGAGAGAGGTTTGGTCACCTAAAAATGAGACCCAACTTCTTTCACATGGCGGTTGGCTTGGTCTTCGCGGTTGCCATACTCTTCACACAGTTTCAGATAGGTCACATACTCGACATGTCTGCATTGATTGCGATCAGCTTCTTCAATCTTCTCTTTGTTTTCCTCCTGTTTCCACTGGAAGGCCCACTTCTCCGCAAAATTATGTTACTCTTCGCAGGAAACAGTGTAGGAGTCCTGTGGTATCTCATCCAGTTATCATTTGAAGAAGCTTTCTTCTTTCTGAACACAGGCGCATTCAAAATAATAATCCTAGTCGCCAAGCCCATCATCGATTTTGTGTGGATAGTATCTGTATGGTCAGTTAGCCTGTCGGTGCTGGCATCCTACAAAAGAAAAACGGAAAGGCTGGAAAAAAGTTGATTCTGTTTCTGAGCATAGCGTTCATTGCTCTAGTTGCCATAATCACAGCCTACCTTATAAGACATTACCTCTTCACGCTTGTTGCATTATACCACAAAAAGGAACAACCTCCATTAGGGTCTAACGAAACAGTATATGAACCCACGGTTTCGGTTCTGATTCCTGCCCGCAACGAAGAACACGTAATTGAGCGAATCCTCCAAAGGATGACCGAGTTAACGTACCCAAAAGAAAAATTCGAATTAATCGTGATAGATGATGCTTCTACCGACCGAACAGGCGAGAAGGCGAAAAAGTTTGCCAAAAAACACAAATTCATACACGTTGTTCACCGAGACCTATTGAATGGGGGAAAGGGAAAACCAGAAGCACTAAACTGTGGTATAAATCTCTCTGGAGAGCTTTAAACACACCCCTCTTTTTTCAGGAGTTAAATTTTAACCCCAAACCCAAGTAATGCTGAAAAAGAATAAATCCCAATTGTTCGACTGTGTTTAATTGCAGGGAGATTGGGGCTGTTGAGTTATCGTAAATCTAGAAAAAAAGATTGGTTGAAAACAGTCATTTATACTTCACTATATTTGACGGTTCTCGGTTTCTCAGGCATCTTCCTGCTTCTTTCATACTGGTATGTTTGGCTTACATTGGCAGTAAGTGGCTTGACGATCTTGATCTTGTGGCACTCTCGAGCTACTGCTTACCGTTGCCCAAGATGCAACTGCGAATTTGAAATTTCATTATTAACCGATCTCTTTAGTCCCCACGGCGTAAACAAGAAAAGTGGTTGGAAGTACTTGAAATGTCCAAATTGTTCCAATCGATCAAGAATGGAGATACTTGTCAAGACAAAAGGCTAAATTTTAATTCTTAAACCCAAACTAAGACGTATCTACGGAAATGGCTGTTCATTCCATGATGGTGATATCACCACTGTGTTTTTGCAAAACTCCCCCTTTTTTGAGCAGAAGAATTTATTCATGAAGAACCTAATGGGCGTGCTTGAATGCGATCATAATTATATTGATGAATGAGAAAGAAGGGATATTATGAAATTAGTCATAGCTTGTCATCAACTGTCCTTCTCTTCAAATAAATACGAAAACTTGAACAGAATACTGAATGTTTTGGAAGAGACAGAAGCTCAACTTCATGTTTTTCCAGAATATTCTATGGGTACCCCGTCTAGTGGTTTGACGCCAATTTTTGTAAAAGAAAATGCTGAGTGTTTAGATGGAAAGTTCGTCAATAAGATTTTGGAGAAAACTCGTGAGCAAGGTTTGGCAGCAGTATTTACAACATTTCTAAAGGAAGGTGATAGTTATTTTAATACTGCAATTCTTGCAGAAAAAGGCAGAATCAAAGCATTGTACAAGAAGATACATCTTTTCAGTGCTCTGGGACATAACGAGTCAGAACTGTTTTCTGCGGGAAATAAACTTGCTTTTGCAGAAGTTAACGGTTTTATGGTAGGGTTAGCAGTTTGTTTTGATTTAAGGTTTCCAGAACTCTTTCGAGCGATGGCAACCAAAGGGGTTGATCTGTTTATTGTTCCTTCAGCATGGTATAAGGGTAAATACAAACTGGAGCAGTGGCGAGTTTTAGCTATGGCAAGGGCACACGAAAATGGAGCTTATGTAGTTGCCGTTAACCAGACGAATCCCTTCTGTATTGGTCACAGTATTGTAGCGTCACCTTGGGCAACGGTGCTGAAAGAAGTAGGTGAAATAGAGACAAGCTTCACAATAGAGTTGGATCGCAAACAGATTAAAGAAGCAAGAAAGCTAATCCCGATATTAGCTCTTTCAAAGCCAGAACTTTATAGAGATTTTTAGTTTGATACGCATCCAGCAGAGATGTTTCCCGCAAAATCCCTCTTTTTTTGCGAAGAGGTTAACCTAACATCTTAGGGAGACATAACATTGATTATTCTCCTGAAAGCTTGAAAAGAATCTACGATAAAGCAAACTTGACAGTGTTAATTTAATTAATGTCTACTCTAACTATGTTTGAAGAAGGTGCCAATTATGTCAGAAGAAAAGGTTGAATTTAAAATTCTCGAGGCGAAACTTGTCGGAAGCAACACTGTTGTTTTCAGACTTGAAGATGGAGCCATAATTAAAGTTAAAGTTGATATTGAAAGAGCTGCTGTTGCCATTGATTTTAAAAATCCCGATGGAACTCCTCATTATAACATTGGAACAGGATTAAGGCTTACCATAATTCCAAAAGACAAGAAATTCTATATTCCTAAATCTAAATTGAAAATGGGTCATTCTAAGGAGCGAACCCTGAAACCTATTTAGTCTATTCTGCCCCTCGCCATCAATGAAGCTAACTCCTTGTTACGTTTCTTGTATACTCTATAGAATCCAACTTTTCTTCAGGGTTAAATTTTAACCCCAAACCCAAATACACACGTGGGTAAATCATATAAATTAACCGAGATTATTTGATAATGAGTAATGTTAGAAATAGAGCTTAACAGAAAGCTAACGTAGGCACGTTCAGATACGTGATTGTTATGACGTATGATGTTGTGGTCGTTGGGGGAGGCCCGGCTGGATCAGCTATAGCCAAAATAGTTGCTGAAAGAGGGCTTAAAGTTCTTGTCCTAGAGAAGTACACTCTAGATAGAGAAAAACCTTGTGCTGGAGCAATAAGCAATAGAGTAGTTGAGCATTTCAGAATACCAGAAAAAGCCTTTGCTCGGAAGTGTACTGGAATATTTTTGTGCAGCCCAAAAAATAGGACTGTAGTAATCGGAAAACGAGGGAAAATCAGGTTAGCAATGAGAAGTGTT
>SDBS01004413.1_pt1 | contig 13771 bp, 15 predicted proteins | sample 2277091 | NCBI WGS metagenome assembly SDBS01 (sample SAMN10404972, study PRJNA504765) | marine sediment metagenome | isolation source: marine sediment core GS10_PC15, 163 cmbsf | place: Arctic Ocean: Southern Knipovich Ridge | collected 2010
TTTTTGTGGAGCCCGCGATCGGAATTGAACCGATGACCTTTTCCTTACCGAGGAAATGCTCTACCAGCTGAGCTACACGGGCCTGTTAGATGGTGGAGGAGAGAGGATTTGAACCTCTGAAGGCTAAGCCGGCAGATTTACAGTCTGCTCCCTTTGACCACTCGGGCACTCCTCCACGATGGAGCCGGCGATCCGATTTGAACGGACGACCTGCTGATTACAAATCAGCTGCTCTACCAACTGAGCTACACCGGCAAAATTTAATTTTGCCATAACATTATTATCATCTGCAATAATAATGTCAAGATGTTAAATACCTAAATGTGACAGATAGAAATATTAATAAAATTACCTTAAATTTTCAATAGCCAATTTGACCGCTTCTTTTACCGGTTTTTCAACCAGTTCCTTAAAGACGATCTTATCAAACTGCTCTCCTAAAACTGAAGCTATAATATCCTTAAAATATTTTTTACAATTAAACAGGCCCCCAACAAAGACCAGGTCAAATTCTTTATTTTCCAGGCCCAGTTTCCCTGCAACGGTTTTTATTGAAAGAATAACTTCTTCTGCTGATTCTTCCAATATATATATACTGGTCTTGTCCCCGGAGACCGCAGCTTTACAAACGGTTTCTGCAAGGGAGCCGATCCTTTCTTTTGAAAATGGCTGGCCGTAGGCCCATTTGGAAAGGTCCAATTCATTTTTCAGTCCAAGTACCTCTAATATCGATTTTGATAAAATCGTCTTTTCTCCCCTTCCATCAAAAGCCTGCATGACTGCCTTCAGCGCTTTTATGCTGACCTCATACCCGCTTCCTTCATCAGCCAGGATATAATCCCAGCTAGTCGTCCTGGCCTCTTTTCCGTCTTCGTTTATTCCAAAACAATTAGACCCGGTCCCTGCAATTACTATTATCTTATTTTTATTATCACTTCCAGCCTCGAGCCCTATTCTGGTATCATTATATATCAGGCATTTATCAGGATTCAGGTATTTTTTTAGCCCGCTGTTAAAAACTATTTTCCGGTAGGTAGCATGGTCCTCTGGTATATTATTGCCCGCAAAACCAAAGCACGAACTCATAAAATATACTGGTCCCGGGGGTTTTACAGCTTTGGCAGCATCAAATATAGATGTGTTTAAATTTTTTATTGCATTTCCCTGCCCCACACTAATATAGCTTCCTGATCCAGAGATCCCCTCCGCCAGCAATTTGCCGGAAATACTGGTGATCCATGCTATTGTCTTTGTTCCCCCGCTATCTATCCCTAAAATGCAGTCCATATGCTCTCCATTCAAATCCAATTCTTACTCCCTGTATCTTGATGGGCCAAATCCTCTTTTTTAATAATAACCCAATTCCAGGTGTTATAGAAATAATTTTTACACAGTTTCAAAAAATATTAAATCAAATATAATTGTAATATAATAGATCCTGGATATTTGTAAAAAATAATTTCAAGGAGGCCCGCTATGGCTCTTGGGCAACAGGTCAGGAAAAGCATGGTCGCTGGAAGTTTTTATCCTGCTGATCCCGGCACCTTAAAAAAACAGGTCGATGATTTTCTAAATAATTCTGAGGACTCAGGCCTGAATAATATTATTTCGATTATCTGCCCTCATGCGGGCTATATGTATTCCGGCCAGGCGGCCGCTTATTCCTATAAGCAGGTCACAGGAAAGAAATTTGACAGGATCATAATAATTGCGCCATCACATTCAGAATATTTTGATTTTGTCTCTGTCTACGATGGAAGCGCTTACCAGACTCCACTGGGAAAAGTGGAAGTCGACCAGAAAATTTGCCAGGCACTTTCAAAAAAAAGTAAAAATATTAAATTATCTTCCCATGGGCATCTGGAAGAACACAGCCTTGAAGTCCAATTGCCCTTTCTTCAGGTGGTTTTAAAAAAGTTCAAAATAGTACCTGTAGTGATCGGGCATCAGGATAGAGAGAATATCTTAGAACTCGGCAATTCTATAGGAAGCCTGCCCGCCTCCGGCAAAACACTGGTCATTGCAAGTACGGACCTGTCCCATTATCACCCTTACCGGGAAGCAGTGGGACTGGATAGGGCCGTAGCAGCCCTAATAGCTGATTTTAACTGGGAGGGCCTTATGAAAAATTTTCTTTCAAACAATGCAGAGATGTGCGGAGGGGGGCCTGTTATTGCCTCAATGATCGCTGCCCAAAAACTTGGGGCAAATAGATCAAAGATCTTAAAATACCAGAATTCAGGAGATGTCTCTGGTGACAGGGGCGCCGTTGTGGGTTATCTGTCTGCAGCATTTTATAAGCAGTAAAAAGGGTGGAATATATGGAAAATTTAAACCTTGATATGGACCAGAAAGAACTTTTACTCAAAATTGCCCGGAGTACAATTGAAAATGCTGTCAAGGGGAAGCCGTCTCCGGATTTTGAAATAAATGATCCTATGCTGGGCATCCAGTGTGGGGCTTTCGTGACCATACACTTACATGGAGGCCTGAGAGGCTGTATTGGCAATATAACTGCAGAAACCGGGCTCTGGGAAACTGTCAGGAATATGGCTGCAGAGGCATCTTTAAGGGACCCCAGGTTCCCGGCTGTCTCTCCTGGAGAATTAAAGGAAATCGATATCGAGATCTCTGCTCTTTCACCTTTAAGAAAGATAGCTGATATTGAAGAAATTGAAGTAGGAAAACATGGTTTGATAATAAAAAGCGGTTTCTACCAGGGGCTTCTCCTTCCCCAGGTAGCTTCTGATCATGGGTGGAACAGAATACAGCTCCTTCAAAATACATGTTCCAAAGCCGGGCTGGATAAAAACTGTTATAAAGAGAAAGATTGCGAGATCTTCATTTTTTCAGCTGCTGTCTTTGGAGAAAAAGATATTAAGAGACAGTAGAGCAAAAGAAGAGATGCCTGTCCGGAAATAAAATTTATTGCCATCAGGCAGACTGAATAAATAAATCTGCTATTTCACGGTTTAACCTGCTCACGATTATCCCTATCAGGCCCGGGCCGGTGTGGGCCCCGACTACAGGGGTGCAGGCAGTTATCATGGAATCGACCATATTTAAGGAAGATTGCAGCCTGCTTATTATTATCCTGGATTCTTCTAAACATAGGGTATGGATTATAGAGACAATGACCCATCTTTCATCTTTAAAATCTCTTTTTACCCTCCGGGTTATCTCCCGGAGAGATCCGTATCTTGTGACCGAGACCCCGATAATACCCACTATTCCATCATTTATTCCCAGGAGTGGTTTTATTGTCAAGAGTCTTGACATGAAGCTGGCAATAGCAGGGACTCTTCCACTTCTCCTCAAATATTTTAAAGTGTCTATGGTCCCGTACAGCCTGGCATTTTCCCTTAAATATTTCAGGATGTTTAAAATTTTATTATAAGGATACTTCTTTACAATCGCCCTTGCAGCAGCAAGTACCATAAAACCGGTTCCCATCGTCCCCGATAGTGAATCAAAGACCTTGATCCTTTTTTCAGCCTTAAGCAGGTCCCTGGCAATAATTGCAGACTTTATGGTCGCAGATAATTTTGAGCTTATATGAATTGAAAATATATTTTTATATTCTTTTAAAAGCTTTTCATAAACCACCATAAAATCATGCGGAGATGGTGAAGAGGAGGAAAATATTGCTTTTTTTTCTTTTTGAAGCCTGTATATCTTACCTGAGTCAATATCTACTCCATCCCTGAATTCTTTTCCATTATAGTGAATATAAATAGGAATGACGCTAATATTATATTCCCCGGCAAGTTCTGCCGATACATCAGAGGCGCTGTCTGTTACTACTGCAAATTCTTTCAAATCTTTTTTATTCTTTCCAGCTATACCCTTTACCATGATAATACTGTCTTATATCCTTTAAAATATTTTCCTGATATTATACATATCCGCTGTTAAAATAGAATAAGATTTAACATATTACAGCTTTAAAATAAATCCTTATTAACAGAAACAGTTAATCCCCGGGATGAGGCTTTTCCTATCATCCATTTAGAAATATTGCTGGTCTTTCGTCAATGGCGTAGATGATCCAGCAACCCTTTAGTCACCATATAGTTCCTCATCGATTATTTCAGTTACCAGCTCAATAGGAGTATACTGCTTGCCGGCTACCACTAAAATCCCTATTACCTCTCCAAATTCATTTACTATCGGGCTGCCGCTTTCCCCCCATTTGGAACTGGTCCTGATGTTCCTGAAAACACTAAGGTTTTTTTTTGCACTGCCCAGGGCATAGGTCTCATCTGTGGATTCATCTCCCACATTTAGGCCATTCCTTATTTTTTCGCTGGTAAATATCGCATAATCTTCCAGGTTCCAGAAATAAGGTTTGTAAGCCAGGAGCTCGGGGTAGATCCAGTTATCATTGAAATTAGCCTTAAATTTAAACAAGCCGCTGCTGCCAAAATTGTCATTTATACAGTGTCCGGCTGTGATCATATAATAGTTTCCATTATATTCTATGGCAAAAGCGGTAAAACTGTATCCACTTTCATTTTCTGCTATTCCATAGTAAACATTTGACAGCATATTATTCAGGTCTTCAAGAAGTGATTTTAGCAGCTGCGGCTGCCTCTCAAGTGAAGAGACCTCTTTTTCCAGCATGGTCTTTAATTCAAGCAGATCGCTATATTCATCCAGATTGCTTATATAAGCTGGAAATAGTTTTAAGTATTTTTCCCTATATTTTTCGTTCTCTGACTTTTTAAGGGCCTCTATCTCTTTTTCAAGTCCCTCTATGAGTTCTTTGTCTTCCTCTTCCAGCTTTATATAGTCACCTGATAACTTATTGTATTCAGATCTTAATTTTTCATGTTCTTCTGCAGTGACCCAATTATCCATGATGCTGCATGAGGATAATGGCAGTATAAAAATGCCTAATATAAGTGAAAGTATAAAAGATGCTTTAAAAAACCTGACTTTTTCTTTGCCCATAAATAATGTCATTTTTTTAAATAATATAATAAATATTATAACTAAATCTATTTAAAAGTTTAAATCGTTATTATCAGATTCCCATCAACCTTGATTTTTTAGCATGCTGATCTAATTGCCGCAGGCTTTATTTGATGCTGCCGGCAAATATTGAATCCAGCAGTTCGATCCTCTCCTCTGGTGTAGTGAGCCTCGGCTGGCTCAGGTCCTCCAGCATTGTAGTTATAAGTACCGTGTTTATGTGCTTTCCATCATAAAATAGGTGTCTTGCGATTATCCCCTGCTTTAATCCTAATAAGCTTCTCATATTAAAAAACAGATTACCCAGCCCGTAATTAATAAATCCATCTTCCCAGAATTCCACACCCATGGGCTGGTGTGCCTGGCTGCCGCTTACAATATCTGCTCCAATATCAATGACCCTTCTAAAATCGGTTACCTGGCTTTCTGTAGGGCTGTATCTTTCAGTCTCCTGATATTGAAAGGTGAATATTACTATGTGCCCATCCTTTTTAAGCGCCCCTATTATTTCTTCCAGTTTTTTAAAATCTTCCTCCCTTTTTTCTTCCTCCCATATATTCAGCGGTGCGGCACCCGGCGTGTCCCCGGTGGCCCACTCATATAGACCATTTTTTCCAAATGCATTTCGGCCGAGGAAAGCATATTTATAGCCACCGATCTCAAAAATAACAGGCTCATAAGACTGCTCCAGGTCCCTCCCGCCTCCAAAATAAGGCAGGCCCTCCTCGTCGTATATATCCAGGGTATAGAGCAGCCAATCAAGGCCGTAATCATTTAAATGGTTGCCCGTTAGCTCTATCACATCAGTACCGACATACTCTAAAAGTGCAAAATATGCAGGCAGGCTGCAAAGAAGAGGGAATCTATTTTCCTGGCTGCATCCTTCAACAAATGGTATTTCATTACTGATATGGGTGATATCGGCATCCCTGAGTATGCCTGCGATTTGTTCCGCAGGATATAAGATCCCGAATTCATCCATCCTTGCCCCAATATTTTTTCCCCTTGCCAGTGCGGTCACCCCGGTCATATTTATTGCTGCAAGTTTTTCCACATCCCTATTAGTAAAAGATGCCGGTTCCAGCCTATTCTTAACTATATCCACAAGCTCTATATCTTTACCGGTTATTTTAATACCAAAAGCAAGCGGATAGTCTCCGGGCTCCAGGTCTTTATCAAGGACCGATACCCCGTCCAGATAAAGTACCTTATATTCCTTTTCGATATGGCCGAAGGGCACTATTGAAAAACTGCCCGGGACCTCCGTGATGCCTGCCCGGACCCCGGCAGCTTCGACTATCTGGATATTTGTACTTAAACCAGGGCCCCATACCTTCTCTAAAACCCTGTATGTCTCTTCAGAGAGATCAAGAAGGGGAGCCTGGTCTTCCACCCCGATATACCCCAGGACAGAATCATCCCCGGTCCAGAACTTTTTTAAATCCTGGCTGGATATATCATCAAAAGTTGAAAAAAATGAAACTACTGGAGCAAGGACCCATAAAAAATTTTCAGGACCGCTTATACTATCTATTTCTATTTTTACATCAGCTTCTTCAAAATTATCAACAAGGTCTACCTGTATATCATCCCCTCTGTCCTCTGCCAACACACTTATTATTTCTTTTGCCAATGACTCCGGCACCGGGTCCTCGATCCAGGCCTTTGCTATTATTATCTCCCTTGTTTCCTCTTCCTGGACCAGCAATTGGCCTTTTTCGCTTCCGGGTATCTTTCCATTTTCCTGCCCCTGCCCTGCAGGGCCAGTTTCGAAAGATCCTTCACTGGACAGGAAATTACATGCTGTAAGGTAAAATAAAAGGACCATGGCCGTCAATACTGATGCCATTATCTTTGGAATTAAAAATAAATTCTTCATTTGCTATTTTTTAAAATAAAATAAACAAAACAGGAATAAGGATTCAGCTTATAATATTCTATATTCTTATAGATAAAAATTAAAGCAATAAAATTATCATCAATAAAGGAAAAAGTGTTATAATAACAAACTGTAATAATCAGCTAAATAATTTAGCAATGGATAATATTTTCTTTGATTATAAGTAAATTCTTTAATATAGAAAGGTAAAATATGGCATTCAATAAGAAAAGTGAGATCAAAGGCAGCAAAAACATTACAGTTATTGCAGAAGGAGTCAAGGTCGAGGGAAAGATTTTTTCTCCAGGTTCAATAAGGGTGGATGGCAAAGTAAAAGGTGATGTTTCCGCAGCAAGCGATATAGTGATCGGAAAAGAAGGAGATGTGGAGGCAAATATCAACACTAAAGACGCTATAATCGCAGGTTCTTTTAAAGGTAATATGAAGGCTTCGGGTGAAGTAGAGATCACTACTACAGGGAAGTTCAACGGAAACCTGACTCAAAAAGATGCTTTGCTTACTATCGCCAGGGGAGGATTGTTTAAAGGGGAAAGCGTCATTGATTCCAGTACTAATGTGGTCGATCCGGCTTTAGAAAAGAAACCGGACATAGAAAAGAAAGACATCAAGTTATAAGCTCGATATCTCCCCATATCCCTATCCTGGAATCTTTTATTATGAGGAGCCCTTTTATTTCTTTGATGTCTTTATAGATATTTATGATCTTAGCTATATCTCCGGCAGTGTCGATCTTATTACCTGCAGAAGTAGCGGCACCGTCTGCTCCTGTAGCTGTATCGGCAAGCACCGAGACGAGGTCACTTTTCCCAAGGCTGAGTGAATGGCCAAAACTCCCTGATGAAGAGCAAAGGCCGCATGGAGTCTGGGCTGCCTTGATCTTTAAATTTATTTTATCCTTAAAATGTTTATTCTTTACGTATATCCCTATATCGACATCTTTTTTGCTCTTTATATATAGATCCCCTCCATTTTCAATTACCAGGTGGCGGATAGGCAGGGTAAGATTTCCTGCAATATAGTCACAGACCGCTCCAGCTACCGTGGCCATCGGCCCTACATTAAAAACCAGTGCCCTCTTGCACATCTCTCCTATTACTGGAGGGTAGCCAGGCCTGGCCGTTACAGGAGACAGGCTTTTTTGAAAAGAGGGATTTAATTTAATAAAAGACTCTATTATCCTGTAAAAATCTTTTATTAGCTTTTCTAATTCCAGCCTGATATCCCGGTCGCAGCTTACCACGATGTCACTGTACTTATATATAACCCTCCAGTTATATTTCCCTTCACCTTTTGTCTTCTTCCTGTAGACTTCCCGGTCAATGCCTGACTTACCGCTAAATAATTCTATGATATTGAAGTCATCCAAATTTTTCATTTTATATAGGCCGCTTCCTGTGAGTATTTGCAGAATATAAATATGCCAAAAAATTGATACACTTTAATGCAAGGATCCCTTAGTATACAGGTTTTTGAAAATCTATGGACACAGGCCCGGTTTGACCGCCCGTAACGAATATTATGGCCCTATACCACAGTAATCATAAAAGGACTATTCTTCGGTGACACATTTATTACCCCATAAACTCCAGCAGAACACTCGCGGAAGATTTAAATGGCCCCTTTTATAGCTTTATTTTGAGTAAGTGTTTTTACCTATCCAGTAAATTCCTCAAATTCATCTTTTGCAGCTCCGCACTCCGGGCATACCCAGTCATCCGGAAGATCTTCAAACCTGGTTCCGGGAAAAATATCACTATCAGGATCACCTGCCCCGGGATCATAGATATATCCACAAACCTGACATTCCCATTTTTTCATTCTCTGCTCCTCTTAATAAAGTTAAAAATCAATGACTTCCTAATAATATTTTAATATCACAGCAATAATATCTCAATCCTTTTTAAATTTCTTTGTAGTATAATAAATAATATTAGAAACCTGTAACCGGAGAGGCAGGTATGGCCAGCCTCATTGCGGCAGTACTAAATGAACTAAACCCGGAAGGCCGGGTAAAGGTCGAAGTTGTTTCATCAGGCGGCCTGCCCTGTATGTAAAGAAAATAAATAATCAAAATAAGTAAAAAGGGGAGGGAAAAATGTATGTCGGAACTATAATTGGAATTGTATTTGGAGTTATCATTGTCCTGGCAATCCTTATCTCAGCGGTAAAGATCCTCAGGGAATACGAGAGGGGAGTCATATTTAGATTTGGCCGGCTGAGGGGTGCCAGGGGGCCAGGGATATTTATTATTATCCCTTTTGTTGACAAGATGGTAAAAGTGGACCTGCGAACCGTGACCATGGATGTACCGCCGCAGGATGTTATCACCAGGGACAATGTTCCGGTAAAGGTCAATGCAGTCGTATATTTTAGGGTCATGAATCCAGAAAAAAGCGTTGTAAAAATTGAAAAGTACATGGTCGCGACTTCACAGATCGCCCAGACTACCTTGAGAAGTATTCTTGGACAGGCCGAACTGGATGACCTGCTGGCCAGGAGGGACAAGATCAACCAGGAACTTCAGAAGATAATCGATGAACAGACGGATCCATGGGGAGTCAAAGTCTCTACTGTAGAAATAAAAGATGTTGAGCTTCCCCAGTCTATCCAGAGGGCATTTGCAAGACAGGCTGAGGCAGAAAGAGAAAGAAGGGCAAAGATCATTAATGCCGAAGGTGAATTCCAGGCATCCGAACAACTTTCTCAAGCTGCAAAAGTTCTGAGTAAACATCCTGTGTCTGTCCAACTTAGATTCCTGCAGACTTTAAAAGAAATTGCCGCTGAACAAAATTCTACAATTGTGTTCCCGGTACCGATCGATCTTGTTGAAGCCTTTATAGATAAGCTGGGTAATAAAAAGTAGAGTATCTAAAAATAAACATTCTTATTAAGGACTGGCAATGAAAACCAAGAAAACAGCCGGCCGTTCTTTCGTGAACAGTCCAGTTATTGGATATCCTGGAAATAATATTTTGGGTGCCAAGACTGTGGTAAGGAAATTGCAGAGAAGAGATCTGGAAAGATCCATGACCTGGCTCAAGGATCCTTCAGTCAATAAGTTTTTAAGCCATGACTTTAACAACTTGACCGTTGAACAGGAAGAAGCCTGGTATGACTTTTTGCAGAATTCAAAAGATGACCTGGTTTTTGCCGTATTGGATAAAAATGATTTAAAGCATATTGGAAACTGTGCCCTTCACAAAATAGATCCCATGAAAAATACATGTGAAATTGGAATAGTGATCGGTGAAAAAAAATACTGGAACAGGGGTTTCGGGTCTGATGCCGTAAAAAACGTTATCCGGTTTGCCTTCAATAGCTTAAACATTTCAAGGATCCTTTTAAATGTTTACAGTTATAACAAACGGGCCATAAGCTCTTATAAGAAATGTGGATTTGTGCAGGTAAAAGTTTTAGAGAAAGATCATTTTTATGACGGTGAACACTGGGATACCCTGGTAATGGAATGCAGCAGGGCAGCATGTTAGCTGTCCTGTGCCTATAGATCTTCTTGCCCACGGGACTGTATTGAACAATTCAATTTTTAAAATTTGCTATAAATAAATATTTTTGTAAAATACTAAGTGTTTTGTTTTTATGTTAATATTACTGCAATTATCACCAAAAGTATTGATTTATGTACACTTATAGAAAAAGAGGCAGGCTTGGCGCGGGTTCAATTTTTTTTATGGTACTGTTTATAATCAGTACGATAGGTCTTGGTATATTGCTTTACCTGGACAGGGGAAGGTTCTGGGATATCCTGCCTCTGTTCAGCATCCCCATAATTGTGGTCAGCCTTGCCCTAGTGATCTTTAACCTGGTAAGAAGAGCAGGGACAGGATATTTATTTTTATTCTTTTTTTCAATATTTGTCTGCGGTCTTGTACTGTCCAGCATTTTTGGTCCTTTTGCCATAAACCGTAAAGCTCAAAAGAGTTTTAATGAAGAAAAATATACAGATTCAATAATCCAATACAGCATTCTTCTTGAAAATTATCCCAGCAGCCGCTTTGCAGGTGATGCACTTAAAAATATCTCATTTGCTTACTATAAGAGCAGCCAGCCCGTTGAAGCAGTGGGAAGTTTTGATGAATCCATCAAACAGGGCCTTCTCTCATATGATGACCTGGAAATTAAAAAGATCTATACTGAAAGTTATCAGAAAATAGCAGAAAATAATTTTGACAATGGATCTTATTTTATCTCTGCCGAATATTATTTGAAGTCAGCCGATGCTCTTGAGGATCTAATAAATAATTTTCCTGACACAAATGAAGCATTTATTGCAGCCTACAATATACCCGAATTTTTATTTAATGCTGGAGTCTCATATCTGCGGATTGAAGATTATGAACAGGAGATAATAGTTTTTGAAGATCTTTTAGAAAATCATAGTGATAGCGAATACTCTATTAAAACGGGCTCCCTGCTTTTTACTGCTTATACCAATAATGCTGTCCTTTTGGTAGCTGAGGGAAAACATTCAGAGGGGATAGAGGAACTTTTAAAGACATTTGATATTGAAGGGGAAAATGAATATTTTAAGGCCTATGGCTATAAAAAGGATGGGATCTTTCATGATGTGCCAATAATTACTACAAAAAACATTGCCTCCGACCTGTTTAAAACCGGAAAATATGAAAAAGCTCTCTTCCTCTATGAAACCCTGATCGAGTATTTTCCCGGGACTGAATCCGGGATCATCAGCAACCTGGTCAGATCAAAGCTAAATCTGGTAGCTGATACAGATTACACTGAAATAGAACAGTCTCCCCCGGAAAGGCGGATAAATAATCCTGAAAACTGTATCATAATAATTGAAAACAACACTCCCTATTACCTGACCATCTATCTTGGCGGACCTGAATATAAAATTATAAATATAATCACGGGATCTGAATTGGAAATAGAGATAAAGCCCGGAGAGTATAAAATGGCGGCTGAACTGGACCATTCAGACATACTGCCATATTATGGAATGATCACCTATGAAGAAAACCTCAGGTACCGGGAGGTATACAGCATCCCGGAAGAATGATCCTTAAAATATTTCACTCAGAATCCATGTCTATCTTTTTTAGGCTGTCCTTTATCAGCAACTTCATATTATTGTCCAGCTGGTCCCTGATATAAGAAGCATCATTTTCCCTGTTGACTTCACAATTCAATTCCATGCCGTTCATGAGCCTTTCCAGGTCCTGTGCGGCCGCAGCTATCTGTTCATCGGTCTTTTTTTCATCTATTTGTCTTAAGCCTTTTACAATACGGTCAACAATAGAATCGAAATCATCAAAAGCCTTTTTAAGGGGACCGGTGAATGAAGCTTTCTGCCAGAACCACTTTCCGCTATTATTTTTATTATAAAGATTAAAAAGGCCAAATAAATAATCCAGGTCCACTGACTTCTGATTACAGATCCTTTTTATTATATACATTCTTTTCGAAGTATACGGCAGTTTATACAGCTTATTAAACTCGATCATCGATTACCCTTCTTTTTAGAATAGCAAGAAAATAATTATATAAAAATTACTATAATAATCCAAATCAATTATATTAATATATAGATATTTAATATGGATATCACCTTTCTTCAAGCAGGTAGCGGAGTTTTTTTTCACTGCCTTTCTTGATACCGATTCTTTCGGCGCTTATGATCCGGTATTTATCTTTTTTCATTCCCGGACCGGTTATATTTATCCCGCTCCCTTTATATGTAATATCGGCGCCATTATCATTTTTATTTATACCAAGAGCTATAGTCAATTTCCCCGGCCCATCAGCCAGTGCCCTGGTGGCCCGTATTTTTCTTCTTTTTTTCATAATGCTGATGCCCCCTACAGGAGAAATTGACCTTATAAGTACCGCCCCCGGCGCCCCTTCCTCTTCAGTTACTACATTCAATAAATGATACATTCCATAGCATAAATAAACATAAACAATCCCTGGTCTCCCAAACATTATCTTGCTTCTTGGGGTTATTCCGCCATATGCATGGCTGGCAGGGTCGCCGCAGCCATAATAGGCTTCAGTTTCAAGGATCACTCCCCTGGTGATCTCAGACCCTGTGGACCTGACCAGTACCTTGCCAAGCAATCCTTTTGCAACAAGAGAAGTATCCCTGCAGTAAAAATCCCTGCTCAATATATTTCTCATCAGGATATTTAAAATACTGTATACTCGATTATTAAAAGAATAAAAATAACAGCCAGATAGGGGCTTGAGACCTTAAAAAACAACCAGGCTATTTTTTTAGATCTTTTTATGAGAAGCAGGACGCTGACAATGATCAAAGCAAGCCCAGCTGCAGATGCCATTATGAAATAGAAAATGCTGAATCTATATAAAAAGCCCATCAGTATTGAAAAAATAACTATTATTATGTCCATGGAACCAAGGAGTATGAAAACTTTTTTATCCCCCCAGATCACCGGCAGCATCGGCACTTTTGCTTTTCTGTAATCTTCTTTATAAAAATAAGCAAGGCTCCATATATGGGCCGGGGTCCAGATCACTACCATTAAAAACATCATTACTGCCAGTAATTCGACTTTCCCGGTTATTGCGGTCCATCCGACCAGGATCGGAAGGCCTCCTGCAGGAGAACCCAGAAGAACATTCAAGGAAGATCTTTTCTTCGTCAACCAGTTATAGATCACGGCACTGTCAAGAAATCCCAGGAGTAAAAATACCGCACTGAGATGATCGATGGCCGCTGCAAGAACGGTCCCGGCTGCAACAAGGATCAAGGCAAATATTATGGCTCTCCGGGGACTGATCTTTCCTGATGGAATGGCACGGTTCCTGGTCCGCATCATAGTGGAATCCATTTCTCTATCAAAGAAATTAGCGGCAGCATTGGAGCCCATCACTCCCAGGATTATAGCTGCAGAG
>SDBS01004414.1_pt1 | contig 13771 bp, 9 predicted proteins | sample 2277091 | NCBI WGS metagenome assembly SDBS01 (sample SAMN10404972, study PRJNA504765) | marine sediment metagenome | isolation source: marine sediment core GS10_PC15, 163 cmbsf | place: Arctic Ocean: Southern Knipovich Ridge | collected 2010
CAACCCGGGTGATAAACTTAGTTAGAGCTAGATTCCACTCAAACCACCACCTGGGATACTTTTGCCGGAAGAGAAGCATTAACACGAGGGGCAGGATTACAAGTCCACCAGCGGCATAAGGGACATATTGGGAGGAGGTCCCCCAACCTTCTCCAACCCACGGGGCTCCAGTACCACCGAGTAATCCTAGGACAATAATTATTGGAATTACAGTGAAAAGTCGGAAAAACGTGGTTACTCTATTTAACTTTCTATCGGGGTAATCGACGGATAGTTTCATTGGGTAAGTAGTTATAGTTTGTGCCATGATAACACCTCCTTATGTGCGTTTGTGTCTCCTCGCATTATCCTCAATCCTCGCCTCGAAATGACGCCATTCTCACCCCTATGCTTTTGGGGTTGATGATAGGCCTTTGACCTGTGGCTGTCAAGCCTGTCGAGGAGTGCAAGAGCACCACATTGATTTCCCCAAAGCATGTATTCTATCATACCATCAGATCGACAACCTGAGTTACCAAAATGAACAAAAATGACTGACATCGCACGGGAGAAAGCTGCCGCCATAGCCTCACTGAGGGCTCTACTCAAGCCCCACTCCATAGCTGTTATTGGAGCCTCGCGAAGACAGGGGAGCATTGGCAATAAGCTATTCCATAACATTCTACACCAGGAGCTTAATGGCGTCGTTTACCCGGTGAACCCGAACGCCGAGGTGGTGGCCTCGGTAAAGGCGTACCCATCTGTTCTCGATATACCGGGAGAGGTGGATCTGGCAGTGGTTATTGTTCCAACAGAAATAGTTCACCAGGTGGTGGAACAGTGCGGGCAGAAAGGCGTGCGCGGCATTATAGTCATATCATCTGGTTTCGGAGAAAGCGGGGTTGAAGGGATAGATAGGCAAAAACGGCTATTGGAGATAGTCCGCAGCTATGGGATGCGCCTGGTAGGCCCCAACTGCATGGGAATAATCAACACCGACCCCCAGGTCAATATGAATGCTACCTTCTCCTCCGTTTTTCCTCCTGTCGGCAACGTCGCTTTAGGCACCCAGAGTGGTGCCCTGGGACTGGCCATCCTGGAATATGCACGGAGCCTGAATATTGGCCTATCTACCTTTGTCAGCATAGGAAACAGAGCCGATATATCCAGCAATGACTTGCTACAATATTGGGAGGAGGACCCTGCTACCGATGTCATCCTCCTTTATCTGGAATCTTTCGGCAATCCGAGAAAATTTGCTCGCATAGCCCGCAGCATAACGCCCACCAAGCCGGTAGTGGCGGTAAAAAGTGGACGTACCACAGCCGGGTCCAGAGCTGCCACCTCCCATACCGGGGCCCTGGCTACTGCCGAAGTAACTTCCGAAGCCCTGTTTACTCAAGCCGGGGTAATCCGGGTAGACACACTGGAGGAGCTCTTTGACGTGGCCAACCTGCTATCTCACCAACCCATACCTTCAGGAAAAAGAGTGGCTATTCTTACCAACGGCGGTGGTCCCGGAATCCTGACCGCTGATGCCTGTGCTTCCAGAGGACTTGAATTGTCGGCGCTTTCAGATAAGACTCTTTCCGACTTAAAGGGATTCCTGCCACCCCGAGCCAGTCTTACCAACCCCATCGATATGACGGCTGAAGCTACCGCCGAGGAGTATAGCCAGGCGCTAAAGCTTCTGGCGCAAGATAACCGCATAGACATCGTGATTGTCATCTTCATCCCTCCAATACTTACACAACCTGAAGCAATAGCTGATGCCATCCGTGAGATAGAACCGCAGTTTCGCCAACAAGGCAAGACACTGGTGGCTTCATTCATGGGTTGGCGTGGCGCTAGCATCAAGCTAGGCCGGGACGGAGGATATGTACCCTGTTTTACCTTCCCAGAGGCTACGGCAGTTGCACTCGCTAAGGCTTGCGAATACAGCGAGTGGCTGAAGAGACCAAAAGGAATAATCTCAGAAATGGCAGGAGTTGACAAGCAGAAGGCTGCGCAGGTGGCCAGTGCGGCCTTAGAGCAAAGAACAACCCGGCCTTTGTGGCTGGATGCCACTTCCGTCATCGGGCTTCTCGGAGCTTATGGCATTCGCGTAGTGCGGTCAAAGTCAGCCACAACTGCCGAGGAGGCGAAGAAGGCAGCCGAAGAGATTGGCTTCCCTGTTACTGTGAAGCTTCTCTCCAACACAATAGCTCATAAGACGGAAGTTGGCGGCGTAATTCTTAATCTCAGCTCGCAGAGCGAAGTGGAGTCCGCCTTTATCCGAATCAGGGACCACCTGGGCAATATCGGAAGAGAGGGTGAGATGCAAGGTGTAACTGTTCAAAAAATGATATCGAGGGGAATCGAGGTGATCGTTGGCGTAACCCAGGACCCTTCTCTCGGCCCCTTAATCCTGTTCGGCATGGGCGGCACCTATACGGAGTTCTTTAAAGACGTTACCTTCCGCATTCACCCACTGACTGATGTCGATGCCCAGGAGATGATTCGCTCGGTCAAGGCTTATCAGCTTTTTGAAGGCTGGCGAGGCTCGAAGCCCTCTGACATAGAGGCTCTTGAGGAACTCCTGCTAAGGGTCTCAGCTATGGTGGAAGACTTGCCCCAAATAGCAGAGTTGGACCTTAATCCAGTGAAGGTTCTGGAGCAAAACAATGGGTATGTGGTAGTTGATGCTCGAGTGATGCTTGCTTGACTTCTCTAACTCTGGCGTTCCTGGTTTGCACCCGTAAGTGCCCAATACACCCCCAATAGGGAAACTGATTAGCTCATCTACAACCATTACACATGCCGCCAAGTTGTGGACTGTCCGACCACAATTCACATAATTTGCCAGGCAGCATTCTAGGGTGCTCAGTCAGTTTGCGGTATTCTCTCTTCAGATTTTCCTTCTGATCGCAAAAGCACTTTGTAGCGCATACAACTTCATCACCTGGTAAACCAGGCAAATAGGCTAACTCCTACAAACCCCATACCAGCCCCAAGGTAGAACACAAAATCAACACGTGCTAAATCGACTACTATCCCGCTTAACAATGGTCCTGCAGCCATCCCTATGCTCATTGCTGTAGTGAATATAGCAATAGTCGAGGCCATGCCAAACTTTCTGCCTTCCTCTACAGTCAAGGCTGAGGCGGCGGGTACAGAGATTGCCCCACCAATACCCCCCAGAGCGCAGGCCGTTAATAACTGTCGGAAGCTGTGCGTAAAAGGAATCGAAATCAGAAAGGCAATATTGATAAAGCTGCCGAGAATCACCAGAAGCCTCCGATTGAACCTGTCGGCAATATTACCACCATAGACCCCGAGCAGTGACATCACCAGAATATTAACCGCCAACACTATTCCTATGAGAGTCGGGCTCAAACCAATACAAGTAGCGGCGAAGATAGGCAGAAAAGCGGCATAAGTTCCCCTACCCAAAGAGAATGCCAGTCGAAAGCTGAAGATGCCTTTGATCATGGCACTGCTACCCATCTTTCTAAAGGATAGCTGGTGGTTTGCTGCCGTCTTCCTTCGTTCAATCTCGGGAAGGAAAAAAATAACCACCAGGAAGGCCAGCAAATTGAGAACGCCCATGCCGGAGAAAGCTACAGTCATTCCAAAGCGGTCAGTCAATGCCCCACCCATTAAAGGGCCACATCCAAAACCGGTGAAAAAAGCGGCATTGAAGTAACCCATCCAGGTTCCCTCCTCACCCTCGGGAGAAATGTCACCGACGCAAGCTTGGGCGATAGGAATAATCATACCGCCGGCAGCGCCTTGAATTACCCGAACCAGGGTTAGTTGTAAGACATTGCTTGCCCATATATAACCCAGTGAAATAATTGAGTAGCTAAGAAGGCCAATGCTAAGAAACACCTTTCGCCCGTGGCGGTCGGAAAGCCTGCCGGCAATGGGCATAATTAAAGCTCGCGACACAGAGAAGCTGGCAAAGACAATACCTATCCAGATTCCGGTGGCTCCCATCTTCTCAGCATAGAGAGGCAACAGCGGGGCAATTATGCCAGCTCCCAGCATCGAAGCAAAGATAGAAATGGCGAGGACAGGGAAAACCCTCTTTATCATGTGATGGGCTGCCCCTCTATGTTCGGATAGACCCAGTCGGGAGAGCTTGGTGAGATTCCTTCTTTTCCTCTTTGTTTCATAACCGACAGTCCCTCGAGTTCCTCAGGTGAGTAATAATCCAGTGCCGAGCGAAGCGCTTTGACATTATGAACCTTCTCAACAAAATAGGAAACCCCATGCATCACATCCGCTATCATCGTTTGATATTCACATAGGTACACTTCCTCGTATTTCAATGTCTTGAAAAAGCTTCCCATTTGTGGGAGCAGGTAGTTTCAGCATCGCTTTGAGCCACAGTGGGCTGCCCGACAAACGATAGCCATCCTAAAACATCCACATTTTTTGTTTATTAACTTTGTGAACGAGTACAAAAATTTGACAAATTTTTCATGGATGTGTTAGACTACTAATGTTCCGAGTAATCAACCTGGAGCTTGGTGAGTGCAGCCAAACACTGGAGAAGCGGAAGCTGAAAAGCGGGAGGAGTTAAAAAGCCGAGCGCAAGGTAGGTGGAAGTTACAAAGTGGGAGGTCACAGGAGCTGGGGAAGAGGGAGGTTACTCGGGACACTTTTCCATTTTCACCTGCAAAGTTCCACTAACTCTTACAACTGCTTCTTAATTATTAGAAGGTGAGGTATTTATTGTGCCTTGCTCTCTTCAACTAACTCAGGATGTAGGATGCCAATAAAGGGCAGATTGCGGTATTCTCCCTTGTAATCCAAACCATAGCCGACTACAAACTCATCGGGAATCTCAAAGCCTATGTAGTCAAGAGAAATATCTGCCAATCGGCGTACCCTCTTGTCAAGCAGGGTACAGACACGCAGACTAGCTGGTTTTTGAGCTGAAAGATGGGAGAGAATGTAATTCAGTGTCATGCCAGTATCTACAATATCCTCGACCATCAATACATGTTGCTCTGTTATGCTGCTATCAAGGTCTTTTGTTATTTTGACCACCTGGCCATCATCACCACTATAGTATGATATAGCCATAAAATCGATTATGACTGGGAGGGAAAGATGCTGCATCAAGTCAGTCATAAAGCAGACAACTCCTTTCAAAATACCAACCAAAACCAGGCGCTGACCGGCGTAGTCATGCGAGATACGCCTAGCCAGAGTTCTCACTCTTCGCTGAATTTGGCTATGAGTGTAGAGAATTCGCTTAACCCCCTCCACTTTGGCCTTGCCTTGGGGGCCATACCCATATTTAGCCAATAGTTTAGCAAAGTCATTCTTGGCAAGAAGCTTAATATTAACTTCAGGATAGAGTTCTTTGAGCTGGCGTAGTTTGCGGTTTTTCTCCGTTATCAGGTTTTGCTTCAATGTGGTGAGCTCAACATAAAGGTTTAGCCCGGGTAAATAGAAATCGGGGGTAAACATCTCAACTATGGCATTATCCTTCCAGCGAAGGGGGAAGGAACGAGGCTCGTAAAGCCATTCGATACAATAGAAATCCAGAAGTTTGGCAAATTCCTCTTCGCTAGGGTGAGCAAATTCCACTGGCCGCAGCGATGTCGTGGGTGCTTGAGGCGCTTGAGCTGACTTTGCTTTCTTCTCACTTGCCTTGTATCTTCGCGTTAGCAATTGGTGAAGCTCCGCTCTCTCCATAAGAACAGCGCTCACATCGGCAACGCTGCTGAGAAAATTCTTGTCAGCCTCTGAGAATTGGCCAGGCCCTCGTGTATACACTCTGATTTCACCAATTGTCTCTCCCCTGTCAAGTATAGGGACTCCGAGTATGGAATGTATTCTTTGCTCCTCTGCTACTTGAGGGTGTTGGATTCTTTCATCCTTGCCAGCATCGGGAACAAATACCACCTGGCCATCAAGAATTTCAGGTAGGCTCTTATGCGCATCAATCGGACCTTTCCTAAGATAGATGTCGCTGAGGCCACAAGCGCCTACTGTGATAAGGTATTCCTTTTTAGAGTCGAGGAGAAAAATACAACAGCCATTTGTTCGCACTGCCTTGGTAGTGCTTTTAGCGATAGAATTAAAGGTTTTTCTCAAACTCAAACTCGCATTCGCAACTTTGGTTATATGCCTTAGAGCTAAATAATAATTGCCCTTGGAGGTGCTCATTTTTTTCATTGTTTACTCACATTTGGTAAAGCCGCAGTTAGGGCAGATATCACAACCTTCCTGATAAATCAAAAGGCTACCACATTCAGGGCATTGTCCCGCCAAGCTTTTGACCGCTTCAGAGATTCTGGGATTACCACCATCTTCATTCTTGACATATTTGTGCAACACAGTGGCAATAGCATCAGCACAGGACATAACAGCATGCCCTTGTTCCCAAGCAATCGAGGGACAGCGGATACCACGCAAATGCCTAGCAATAGAATCCACATCTACCCCAGATCTCAGGGACAAGGAAGTGAGGCGGCTAATGGCCTCAAGTTGTGCTGCTGCACAGCCCCCGGCTTTCCCTAGAGTGGTAAAAACTTCAGCTATACCCTGCTCATCAAAATTTACCGTTACATAGATATAACCACATCCGGTGCTTATCCTCTCAGTTATCCCCGTGGTAACTTTAGGCCTTTTCCGGGGAACTAGCTTACCTTCAATCTTTTCCCTCTCTTTACCTACTGTAAGAACCTGGCTTTCTCGGCTTCTATCTCGATAAATAGTTATTCCTTTCAAGCTTTCGTGGTAAGCTAGCATATATACCTTGGCTACATCCTCAGGTGTTGCCTCATAGGGGAAATTGACTGTCTTGGATACAGCGCTATCAGTAAACTTCTGAAAGGCTGCTTGCATTCTAACATGCCATTCTGGGGATATGTCGTGGGCACAGACAAAGAGCCTCTTTATCTCCTCAGATATGCCTGGCATATCCCGTAACTTTTTCCCTTCAGCTAGCTCCCTCATCAATTCTGCGGAATACCCATCTTCCTTTTGGGCTACTTCCTCGAAATAAGGGTTTATCTCTACGAATTCCTCATTCTCGAGGATATGGCGTACATAGCTTAAGGCAAATATCGGTTCAATACCACTGGAGCAATTGGCGATTATGCTCAAGCTACCCGTAGGAGCAATGGTAGTTCGAGAGGCATTTCGAAAACGACGTCCACCAGGCACATCATAGATACTTCCCTCAAAGGCAGGGAATACGCCCCTCTCCTCAGCCAGCTCTATCGAAGCTTTATCTGCCTCCTCAGATATGAGATGCATAACTTCTTCAGCCACGCTGACAGCTTTTGCACTGTCGTAAGGAATGCCCAGTTGAATCAGCATATCAGCAAAGCCCATCATCCCCAAACCTATTTTTCTGGTAGCTTTTGTCCTTTGAGCTATTTCAGGCAAGGGATATTGATTAACCTCAATCACGTCATCAAGGAAGCGAACAGCTAGCTTAGCCACCTTCGAGAGCTTAGCGTAGTCAATTTGGGGTTGGTTATTCTGGCAAACCACCATTTTGGATAGGTTTATAGAGCCCAAGTTACAAGATTCGAACGGAAGCAAAGGTTGTTCACCACACGGGTTAGTGCTTTCTATCTTGCCCAAGTTAGGTGTGGGATTATGCCTGTTTATCTCGTCCATAAACACAAGGCCTGGATCGCCAGTATGCCAGGCCAGATTAACAATCTTATGGAATACTTCTGTAGCATTAAGCTTACCAGCCACTTCCCCGGTCCGCGGGTTTACCAGGTCGTAGTTAGCATCCTTCTCTGCCGCTTCCATAAAGCTATCACTTACAGCTACGGAGAGGTTAAAATTGGTCAGGGCTTCGGAGTCCTCTTTAGCTGTAACGAATTTTAGGATATCAGGATGGCTCACATTAAGAATTGCCATATTAGCCCCACGGCGCATACCACCTTGTTTTATCACATCAGTGGCTGTATCAAAAACTCGCATAAAAGAGACAGGGCCACTGGCGATACCACCGGTGGAGCCAACTCTATCCTTCTCCGGCCTTAGTCGAGAAAAGGAAAAGCCAGTGCCGCCTCCGCTTTTGTGAATTAAAGCAGTATATCTTACCGCCTCAAAAATGGATTCCATCGAATCATCAACAGGTATAACAAAACAGGCCGATAATTGCCCCAATTCGCGGCCAGCATTCATCAGTGTAGGAGAATTAGGCAGAAATTCCAGGTTTGTCATCAGTTGATAAAATATCTCCTCTATAGAGGAGATATCCGCTCTCGTGTCATAAAGGGATTCGGCTGAGGCAATATGCCTGGCTACGCGACAAAATAGTTCCTGCGGCGTTTCAATAACTTCCCCCTTCTGGTTTTTTTTCAAATATCTTTTCTCCAGAACTCTCAAGGAATTGCCGCTAAGTTCAATTCCAGAAACGACTTGGCTACTCGCTTGGGGAGAAAATTCATCTGCAGTCATAACTTGGCTGACTATTGCCTGGAGTTGGGAGGAGGATATGGAATACTTATGGCCTGGCAGAACAAGCTCTTCCATACCAGGTAAGGGTCGAATCCCCCCCAAACGTTGCATCACTCGTTCCGTAAAGCCTTCCAGCATGTTTCTATCAGTTATACCCATAGATTCAGCAGCAGCAAAAACAGCTCGAACTACCTTATCTCGATCGATGAATTTACCCCGGCCTGTTTCTCTTCGAGATTTAGCCACTTCTTACCTCTTCTTCCGATTGATTAGGGAATTCACCGCCTTGGAAGGCAACAGCGGTAATTGATTTGCTGGCAATGTCAGGCCTTCTCCTTCCGCTAAGCTATCTACTACCTGTTTCAAAGCACCAATATCAGCAAATTCACGATAAACGCTGGCAAAGCGAATATAAGCTATGTGGTCAAGCTTCTCCAGCCCTCGCATTACCAAGTCACCAATAACAGAGCCAGAGATTTCAGCTTTGCCAAAGCCATAAAGCTCAGCTTCAACGTTATCTATTAGCTTATCAATAGCCCCTGTGGGTAGAGGGCGTTTCTCACAAGCTTTGCGGATTCCATATGAGAGTTTATCTCGGTTAAATTCTTCGCGCCGTCCATCCTTCTTAACCACCAGGATATTGTGCGACCGTGCACGCTCGTAAGTAGTGAAGCGAGCCCCGCAAGCAATACACTCTCTCCGCCGTCTTACCTCTTCATCCACAGAGCGAGAATCTATCACTCTCGATTCGGATCCACCACAGTGAGGACACTTCATAAGTTTCCCTATAAATTGTATTGTAGAGAAATTTTACCACCATATGTAGTAAAAAGCAAGCAAATGTGGGACTGAGTAAGACTGATTACACATATAGCTTAATCGGATTTGCCTTATAGTTCTAGAAGTAAAGAAAAGGCGGTGCATTATGACTGCATCGCCCTTTCTTGACAAAGATTAAGGTTTACTGCCAAGAGATTTTGGTTGACTGTGGGACAAGCTCTTCCTTGCCCTTAACAGTGCTCACCAACTGCGAGGGGGAGTAACGTTGACTACGGCGTAGGAAAGAGGGAACATCAAGGGTTTCACCACTTTTCATTAATTGGCGAAGTTCCTCCAACCTAGGCGCCCCCTTGCCATACTGGCTACTGAAACCGGTGGCAATAACGGTAATCCTAACTTCGCTGTCCATCCCAGGTTCAAAGACCACCCCAAATATGATGTTAGCTCTGGGATCAACTGCTTGGCTTATGACTTGAGCTGCCTCATTGCACTCGAAGAGAGTCAGGCTGGGGCCGCCACTGATATTAAACAGCACTCCTCTAGCTCCGTTTATGGAGACATCGAGCAATGGACTAGCCAAAGCAGCTTTCGCAGCTTCAGCAGCTCGATTCTGCCCGGTGCCTTTCCCTACAGACATCCATGCTGGGCCGGCATCTTTCATCACTGATTTAATATCAGCGAAATCGAGGTTAATTAACCCGGGAGTGGTGACAACCCCAGAAATAGCCTGCACTCCATGGAAAAGAGCATCATCAGCCATTTTGAAGGCACTATCAACAGTTGTTTTGGCATCACAGAGATGCAGAAGGCGATCGTTAGGTATAATAATTAGCGTATCCACCTTGGTACTCAACTGAAGTATACCCTCTTCGGCCGTTTCGGTCCGGTGCCCTCCTTCGAAAGCGAAGGGTTTGGTCACCACGCCAATGGTAAGAGCACCAGTTTCCTTAGCCAGTTGGGCCACAACAGGGATACCACCAGTGCCTGTGCCACCACCCATACCACAACTGATGAATACCATATCCGCCCCCTCGATGACCTCTTCGATTATCTGTCGGCTTTCCTCAGCCGCTTTGGATCCCATCTCTGGAGCACCACCTACACCCAGACCTTTGGTCAACTTCTCCCCGAGTTGAATACGAGTAGGTGCCTCAGCCAATGCCAGAGCCTGAGCATCAGTATTCATAGCTATAAAATCAACGCCTCTAATGCCTTCGCGAACCATACGGCTGACAGCATTACAGCCACCTCCACCAATGCCTACCGCCTTAATTTTTGCCGGTGTTGGAACGACTATCGACTTTGCCATTTGAACCTCCTTTTCTAAGTAACATTAAAATCCTACCATCCTTTAACCACGAAACAGTTTCCTGAATAAACCAATAAAACCACCCAAAACACCGCCTCTTTTTACCTGCCAGGTTGATCTTTCTTTGCTTCTCGCCTGCCATAGAATCAACCCGGTAGTAGTAGCGTAAGCTGAGTCATGAAGGACGTCAGTAATGCCATAAATGCCTGAATCCGAGGGTTGGCCTTTGCGTACCGGAAGTCGCAACATAGACTTCCCCAGCTCGTCAAGTCCAGTCAAATTGGCTGTGCCACCTGTAAGCACTAAGCCACAGGGGGCCAAAGATTGATAATCAGTGGTGGGCATTTCCAGAAGAATGAGCTCAAACAATTCCTCCATCCTGGAACGGGTAATATCGCATAAATCTCGATAAGAGGCGCTGTGGCCGTTCTCCATGCCCGTTAGGCTGGTATCTTTACTGGTATCTAATCCTGGCGTTACGTTACCATATATCTTTTTCATTCTCTCAGCTACATGAAAAGGCAGACCTAAGCCAATGGCTATATCGCTGGTCACTTGGTAGCCAGCTACCGGGATAATTGCGGTGTGGTAAATATTTCCATCTTTGAACACCGCTATATCTGTAGTGCCGCCCCCAATATCAGCCATGATAACGCCACTATCTCTTTCCTGCTGGCTTAATACTGCCTCTCCACTGGCTAAAGGCTCTAGAATTAAATCCTCAACCTCAACGTGGGTAGCTCGAATACACTTGACTAGATTTTGCACTGAAGACACTGACGCAGTGATAATGTGAGTCTCCACATCCAATCTGGTGCCGTGCATACCTACTGGTTGATTTACTCTTTCTTCGCCATTTAGTGTGTAAAAGCGAGGGATAGCATGAAGTAATTTCCTCCCCTCAGGAACAGGGATACTGCGAGCCGCAGACAACACTCTTTTGAGATCTTGAGGGCGAACTAACCGGTCATCACGTGGTATGGACACCACGCCTCGATTATTAAGGCTGCTTATGTGTCTACCGGTAACCCCCACAAATACCGAGTCTACTCTCATGCCGCTAACTCTCTGAGCGTCCTTTATTGAGTCAGCAATGGCTGCCTTAGCCTCATCCATATTGACTACAATACCTTTGTGCAGGCCATGACTAGGCACAACTCCTACTCCCAGAACTTCGATGTCATCTTTCGCTCTTACATTAGCTACGATGGTGGCTATCTTAGTTGTACCCACATCAATGGCGGAAATAATTTTCTTGGCCATTCTTACCTCCTTTGTTATTATAGATACTCTTGTTTACTTCAAGCATTCGGCTATTCTCATCTTAGCGCTGCGGCTGCGTGGGTTGGATTCTATCTCCAACGAAGTAGGCCTGATGACCTTCCTTGATATAAGTTTTAGGCTGGGCACATGCCCACAACGACATACTATTGTTCCCGGTGGACATAGGCAGCTACTAGCTTCACGCCGCATGAATTCCTTAACTATACGGTCTTCCAAGGAATGATAGCTGATAACCACCAATCTGCCTCGAAAACGAAGGAGGTTAATAGTCTGTTCCAGAGCCACTTTCAGATTATCTAGCTCCCTATTAACAGCAATACGAAATGCCATGAAAGTCCTGGTGGCTGGGTGAATCCTGGCACGCTTACGGCCAAGGACTTGTTCCACCACCTGAGCAAGCTGTACGGTAGATGTAATAGGGCGGCTCTGTACAACGTGCTGGGCTATTCGCCGGCTGTGACGCTCCTCCCCATATTCCTTGATAATATGGGCTAACTCCTGCTCAGGGAAAGTGTTAATGATGTCAGCAGCGGTTAGTCCTTGTCGGGAGTCAAACCTCATATCGAGAGGAGCCTCGCGCTGAAAGCTAAAGCCACGCTGGGCTGTATCCAGTTGCTGGGAGGAGACACCAAGGTCAAGAAGAATACCATCAACTGGATAGAATTTGTATTTGCTACAGATAGCTTTGAGGTTGACGAAGTTGTCATTAACCAAGCTAACTACTTCACCATAGTCGCTAAACCTAGCTTCGGCTATTCTAATAGCCTCAGAATCAGCATCAATGCCCAGGAGCTTACCACCAGGTAAAATCCTTTCCAAAATGGCAGCGGCATGCCCGCCTGAACCCACAGTGCAGTCAATAAAATATCTCCCCGGTTGAACCTGTAATCCTTCTATGGTTCCATTAAGCAAAACAGGGACATGAGTTGGCAAAGACACAGTCACGCTCATTAGCTATGCTCCAAGGCTCTCCATAATGTGGGATGCTTGTTCGTCAGATGTAGATTTCTCCTCCTTCCACAGTTCCTCCTTCCACAGTTCAACATAATTATTGACACCAACAACAACCACAGTGTCGCCAATCTCAGCATAACTGCGTAAAGGGGGAAGCAATGTTATTCTACCTTGCCTATCAAAGGAGGTGCTGAAAGCAGAACCAAAGACGGCACGATTCAGTTTTCTTAAATTAACTGGGGTTACTGCTTTAGCAGCCAAGGTGTCAGCTAGCCTTTTCCACTCAGCCAAAGGGTAAATAACAATGCATTTCTCTGCTCCCCTAGTTAATATCACAGCCTCTCTCATTTCTCGCCTGAATTTTGGCGGCAGAGGCACTCTCCCCTTTTCATCAACCTTGTATGAATATTCCCCAAAAAACATTTTCTTACAAAACCTACCTTTTTTCCCCACTTTCTCCCACTACTATTATAAACACCTCCCCCTATATTTTGTCAAGTCCCCCCTGTTAAATAGCTCTATATTCCTTGATGATTAAAGACGGTGGTGATGGGAAACAGCTTAAAAAGGGGCCATGAGTTTCTCATTAGGAAAGCGATAGCCGACATCATTACCATTCGGGCCACTGCGGGTAAAGATTTTGCAAAGCAAGATATGGAAAGTACGTCTCTTAAGGAAGTTAACTGACGCACAGATTGGGATAGATTTACGAGAAGCCTGAGAAGAGTGCACAGGCAATTGAATTCAGGTTGAAAAACCTCAAGGGAAAAGAGAGATAAAAGGGTTATCGCTAAACGTCCTCAGGGATTCTCAAGATATGAGAAGCGCCAGGCAAAGATACTCAGGAAATGCCTGCTTTAGCTATGATTGGTTAACCTGTCTTCAAACAGCGTTTTGTGTTCAATTAACTCAACGCTCAGGCCGTCACCTGGCTTCACCACACCACCATGAACTACACTAGCGAACACCCCCTCTAATGGCAAGAGGAAAAATCCCGGACGATGAAATGCCTTTCCAATTTGAGTGATCTCAAGTATA
>SDBS01004415.1_pt1 | contig 13770 bp, 14 predicted proteins | sample 2277091 | NCBI WGS metagenome assembly SDBS01 (sample SAMN10404972, study PRJNA504765) | marine sediment metagenome | isolation source: marine sediment core GS10_PC15, 163 cmbsf | place: Arctic Ocean: Southern Knipovich Ridge | collected 2010
TAGGGACCGATCAGGATTCTGCTCCACTTCCCAGATCCGCATATTTCCTGGAATATGCTCAGTTGATCGATCGTCACTTCCGGTACGACAAATGTCATATGACAGGCGAAATGGCTCTAGTCCACCCCATATCTTAGTTGGTATCGTTCTTATCGAAGCACGAACATTAATTCTTTATGCATGTTTATATTAAGAGGGAAAGAGGAATGTCAAAAAAAGCCGAGACCAGAAACAAGCGGGGGGAACGCCGGAGAAAACAGGAGAAGCGAAAAAAGCTCCTCTATTCTCTTATTATCATCGCTGGAGGGATCATTCTCATTACCTCGGCTTGGACCCTTTGGAGTGGGCGCAGGGATGGACCTATTAGTATGGATTCAGCCACCATCGAATATAGCGCAGAAGACGTGGCGTATGACGAACCCCTTCACGCCATTCATGAGATGGGCGCAGGTCCACCGATCCCATTCCTCGCTAAGGAAGGTGCACAACCGCAAATCGAGGTTAGCGAGCGGTTCTTTGATTTCGGAAAAGTGGGACCGACCGAGGTCGTTTCCCATGAATTTGTGATCGCAAATTTGGGAGACGTTCCTCTGACCATCAGCAGGGCTTATACCACTTGTGGCTGTACTACTGCGGACTTCACATCCTCGGTGATACCACCGGGTGGGGTCGCCCTTATGATGCTGCGGTTCGACGCGGGTTTTCACGACACGAGCGGACAGACGATCCGACGAGGTGTGATTATTGAGAATAATGACCCTGATCAATCAAATACCGAGATTTGGATTCAGGCGAGTGTGCGGGCAAATCCCTGAGTTTCAGCCATATGGACAATGATACTAAATCCCATGAGAGGGCTGGATTACGGGGGTGGTGGAAAATCCTCGCCTTTGGAGGTGTTCTTGCCCTCCTAGGACTCCTTGGCTGGGGATTAGTTCGAGTGCAAGCTGGTCCCCGCGCTCAAGGTGAGGCGCCTGATTTCACGTTGATCACCTTTGATGGGGACGAAATCACTTTGAGTGACCTAACGGGTCAGGTCGTCGTGATTAATTTCTGGGCATCCTGGTGTCCTCCCTGTCGTGACGAGGCGGCGTATTTAGAATCAACCTGGCGGGAATACAAGGATCGGGATGTGGTGTTTATCGGAGTTGATTACGTTGATACAGACGCTGAAGCGCTGGCCTATATCGAGGAATTCGACATCACGTACCCCAACGGACCCGATTTAGGGACGAGGATCTCACAAGCCTTCCGTATTCGAGGCGTCCCAGAGACCTTCTTCGTTGCCAAGGACGGCACTTTGAGAGGGGTTAAAGTGGGTCCCTTGTTTCCACCGGAGTTGGAGGATCGACTGGAAGAACTCCTGGCAGATCCGGATCTTTGAGTGTAAGAGAGAACTTACAGCGTGAGTGTACCTGTTTCTGAACCGACGGCATCAACCAGAGCGCGCTACGGCAGAATCGCGCCTTTATACGACCTTTTTGACGCTATTCCTGAGGGGCGCTATCAATACTGGCGAGAGCGCTTCTGGAAGGAGATTGAAGCAGTCCTTCCTCCCAGCCCCCGTTTGTTGGAAGTTGGAGTCGGGACAGGGGCGAACATGCCATTCTGGCCAAAACGGGCGAATGTCGTCGCCGTCGATCTCACCCCCGGTATGCTGAAGCGTGCAGAAAAACGGGCGAAAAATCTTGGCCTGGCCCCACAGCTAGAACTGGGGGATGCTCAGGCGCTGAATTTTCCTTCTGATAGCTTTGATGCCGCAGCGGCAACGTTCGTTTTCTGCTCTGTGCCTGACCCCATTCAGGGATTGAACGAGCTTGCCCGGGTTGTGAGACCAGGTGGTCACGTTTTTCTTATGGAGCATATCCGATCATCGAATAAAATAACTGGAAAACTGATGGATTTGTTCAATCCAATCATGGTCCGAGTCATGGGCAATAACATCAACAGAGATACGGTTGGTAACGTAATCCTGTCATCTCTCGAATTAAAGGGGATTGAGGATCTCGATAAGGGCGGAATCAATAAGATTATTCACGCCCAATCGCCAAATCAATCAGAAGGAGCCGGTGCATGAAGCGCCTAATAGTGTTCCTCTTTGCAGTTGGGCTTCTATTGGCCGCCTGTGCTCCGAGTACACCGAATCTGGTGCTCGATTCACAAACATACGACTTGGGAGTCGTGATTAATGGAGATGTGCTTTCTTTCGAAATCCCTCTCGTCAATGAGGGGTCTGGAAAGTTAGTGATCATGAATGTCAGTACATCATGTGGCTGTACATCAGGAAGAGTCGAACCCGCAGAACTTGATCCCGATGAGGAAGGATTATTAATCGTCGAGTTTGATTCAGGCGCCCATGGTCCAGATGCTAATGGTCCCGTCACGCGGCAGGTTTTCATCGCCTCCAATGACCCAGATAAACCCGAATTAACCTTCGAGTTCACCGCTGATGTCCTTCCGTTGGAGCGATGAAGAAAGCTGTCCCTCGCACACTATTTCTGTTCGTGTTCGCAGCTTTGGGGATCACGGTCGGTGCCTTGGTGCTCCCGATTGTGTTCTCCTCGACCGTGGATTTTGACCCATCCGATAATGGGGAGCGCATCTATTACGACGGAACCAACTCCCGCGGCGATCGCCTTCGTTATAGCGGAGGGGTTTCATGGGGAGGCATGATAATGAGGCAGCGGCTCGCATGCGCCTCATGTCACGGAACCAACGGAGAGGGTGGTGTTCACTGGATGCATATGCAGAAGATGGATGCACCCGATATCCGCTGGGGAACGCTCGCCAGCGGCGAGCATGGGGGGCACGAGGATGATGGTGGCCGCGAGATGGAAGCCTATGACGAAGCCTCTTTAAAACTGGCTTTGGAGGAAGGAATTGAACCCAACGGGAGGCGGCTTTCAAATGAGATGCCTCGGTGGGACTTACTCGACCGGGACATGAAGGATTTAATTGAATTTCTAAAGACTTTAGAGTAGTCGCCGCTATCACGCTCCTGCTTTCGGGGTTATGGTAGTAGCCCAAGAAACAGCAAGATCGTGCTAGCGAGATATCCATGGTAAGAGTGAAGACCCGGAATGCTCGCCGGGTCTTCACTGTTCTCGAACCATCATGCAAATACTGACTTCGGGTGAAAAACTATTACCCGAGTAGGTCGCCGGTGATCAGCGCGAAAGTTCAGCGTCAATAATCTGGGCAAATGCAGCAAGCGGTTGTGCGCCCACCAAAGGGATCCCGTTAATAAAGAAGGTTGGCGTACCCGTCACTCCGAGAGCGGCTCCATCGCGCAGGTCTGATTCAATTTCCTCCCTGTACCGCCCGCTATCGATGCATTCCAGGAGTTCCTGGGTATCGAGGTTGAGCTCCTGTCCATATTGGGCATACCCATCCTGGTTGAGGTCATAGCGGCCCGAGAAAAGGGCATCGTGAAACTCCCAGTATGCACCTTGCTCTCCAGCGCAATTTGCAGCCTGTGCAGCGACCCGCCCAGTTGTCCCTCCGCCCACGACAGGAAAATCACGATAAACGAAGCGAATCTTGTCATCGTACATTTCCATAAGAGGACCGAAGGTCTCCAGGTGAAACTTTCTGCAGAAGGGACAGCTGAAATCACTAAATTCGACCATCACGATAGGTGCATCCTCGGGCCCCAATGCGGGATCATCATCGGGGCTTACGTTGATGCGAGGGAAGGTTTCTCCGGCTGTTGTGATCGTTGGTGTAGATTCCCCGGCATTTGCGGTTGGGGGGATGGATTCGCTAGCATTCGCGGCTGGGAGTGGCGGACTCGAACCAGATCCCTCACTCCGACCCCAAAACAAGAAGCCCGCTGCCAGACCGGCTGTGAAAGCTAACGGCAACAGAGTGGCGTAAAGATGGCTTCGTCGAAATCGGAATTCGCCTGTATCTTTATTGTCTTCAGATGTTACTTCCAATTCATGTTCATCGTTTAGATCCATATTCGAGTTCATGCCTGCTCCTTCTCAAACTATCCTAATGGGTATCACATACGATGGAACGCGCCATTTAGCGTACGTCAGCTTACAATACTTGAGTTATATTCTACTTTCTGTATCTACTTTTTCAGAATGGCGAGCCCGGCAACGCCCTCGGGGTGGGTGATGGAGGTGTCCGTATCGCAGGTGTGGAGAGCACTTATCTACGACGATGTGCTCTAGTCTAGAAATTATTTTTAGAGGATGTACATGAGAAATTATTGACCGCCTCAAACCACGAAATCTGCGCTCTTCCCCAGCTTCATTCGATTTTTTCAGGAACGAAAAAGCTCGTCACGCGGCAGACCTGGACCCAAAAGATTCTGTTAATTCATCGGTGGCAGCCCCGCAAGACGTATGCGTGATCTCCACAGCGGGATACCGTGCAAATTGCCTATACACAAACAGGTCAAGGACCCGTTTCCCTTCAACGGATAGAACGGTACTATGAATGGTGTGGAAAAGCAGTATTGAGTTCATTCTAGCAAGGACATATTCATGAAGCATTGGGAGTATGGTTTGAATCAAGAAGCCAAGGAAGAGATCCTCAATCGGCTGAGCTGCATCGAAGGGCACATTCGGGGGATTGAGAAAATGGTCGATAGGGATGCTAGCAGCCTCGAGGTTGTCCAACAGGTGGGTGCCGTTCAGGGTGCTCTTGAAAAAGTCAACTCGCTTGTCATTCGAGAATACTTGGATAATTGGTACGAAGACGTCAATAACCCAGATGAAACAATTGATGAAATGGAAGCTTCAGCCAACCTTGAATTGCTGCTTACGCTTGTACGACTTGCCCAGCAACCTCAGATCGGTGAAGGAATGTCTGTTCTCTAACTTGAGAATATTTCGAGCACTACTTAATTCATAATAAAGGAGTTTTACCGATGACAAAACAACAAACAATCCTGCCTATTGAAGGGATGACTTGCGCCTCCTGCGTCAGTACTGTTGAACGAGCATTGAACCGCGTAGACGGTGTTGATAACGTAAGCGTAAACCTGGCAACGGAACGAGCGAGCATCAAATACTCTGACGACACGGTTGAACTGAACGATCTTATTCAGGCTGTGGAAGAAACCGGTTATGGCGTCCAGGTTGAAAAAGTTACCCTGCCGATAGGCGGTATGACCTGCGCGTCCTGCGTTGGCCGCGTAGACGGTGGTTTGCGAGATACGCCTGGCGTGCTTGATGTGAGTGTTAATCTCGCAACCGAAAAGGCTACCGTTTCGTATATTCCGAGCCTCGTCTCCATGGCAGATCTTCAACAGGCTGTTGCTAATACGGGGTACGAAGTCATCGAGCTGCCCGAGGAAGGAAGTCTCGACGCAGAGGACGAATCGGATCAGAAAATGCGGGAAGCTCGTTTTCGAATGCGTGTAGCTTGGGGCTTCACAATACCCATCATCCTGTGGATGTTGGCCGAAATGTTCTTCGGCATCGTTTGGCCGAATGAGTTCGTGTTCAACATGGGGATGATCCTGCTATCTCTCCCTGTCCTCTTTTGGGTCGGCCGGAGAACCTACCGCAGTGCGTTTATTGCACTGAAACATCGCCACGCGAACATGGATACGCTCATTGCGCTGGGCACTGGCGTTGCACTCCTGACGGGCCCAGCGTCCTTCTTCATTCCGGTGTCCAATTACGCTGGCGTCGCCGCGATGATCATGGCCTTTCACCTAACGGGGCGTTATGTGGAAGCCTCGGCCAAAGGGCGTGCTTCTCAGGCCATTCGCAAACTGCTAGAGCTTGGGGCCAAGACGGCCACAATCCTCCGCGATAGTAAGGAGGTCGAAGTTCCGATTGAAGAGGTTCAAATCGGGGACATCATGGTTGTGCGGCCCGGAGAGAAAATCCCTACAGATGGCGTGATTGTAGAAGGCGAGAGTGCCGTAGACGAATCCATGGCAACTGGAGAATCCATGCCGATAAATAAGGGTGTGGGAGATGAAGCCATCGGCGCAACCCTGAATCAGGAAGGCTTACTCAAGATTGAAGCCTCACGCATTGGCAAAGACACCTTTCTGTCCCAGGTAATCAAACTCGTAGAAGAAGCCCAGGGCACGAAAGTCCCCATTCAGGAATTCGCAGATAAAGTCACCGGTGTGTTTGTGCCGATTGTCATCGGAATTGCATTACTCACGGTGCTCGCCTGGGTATTGATACCCCAGGTCATGTACAAGCTTATGGAACTGGGCTCATTCCTCCCTTGGGTGGATCCGAGCCTTGGCGTCGGCACGCTGGCGATCATCTCGGTGGTTTCCGTATTGGTCATCGCGTGTCCGTGTGCGCTGGGATTAGCAACACCGACTGCCCTGATGGTCGGCAGCGGGAAGGGTGCTGAGAACGGGATCCTTATTCGCTCCGGAGAAGCTATCCAGACCCTCAAGGACGTGGGCGTCGTCGTGTTTGATAAAACCGGCACCCTCACAAAAGGTCGACCGGGCGTCACCAACATAGTTACTGGTGATGGCATGGATGAAGGAACCGTGCTCGCCCTGGCAGCTTCGGTCGAAAAGGGGAGCGAGCATCCCTTAGGCAAGTCCATCGTCGAGCGAGCAGAAGCGGATGGATATTCACTTCAGCACGTAGGCGAGTTTAAGGCCATTCGGGGTATGGGTGTGAATGGGATCGTTGGAGGCCAGAGGATCTTGGTAGGCACCCGAAGACTTATGGACGAACATGGCATCGACCCAGCACCATGGGAACAAACGATGCAGAAGCTGGAGGGTGAAGCTAAGACAGCCATGCTCATTGCCAGGGATTCCGAATTGGTTGGAGTGATCGCCGTGGCGGATACATTAAAAGAAGACTCTGCAGCTGCAATTGCAGAACTTCACGATCAAGGATTGGTGACCGTGATGATCACTGGGGATAACCAGCGGACCGCAGATGCTATCGCCCGTAGGGTGGGGATCGATCACGTACTCGCGGAAGTCCTTCCAGATAGAAAAGTGAAGGAAGTAGAAGACCTGCAAGCGCGCTATGGAACTGTTGCCTTCGTGGGAGATGGTATCAATGATGCACCGGCATTGAAGCAAGCGAATGTAGGAATCGCCATTGGAACCGGAACTGATATTGCCATCGAGGCAAGCGACGTTACCCTCGTGCGAGGTGAGATCACTGGTGTCGTGGAGGCGATCAACTTGAGCCGGGCGACCTTCATAAAAATCAAACAAAATTTGTTCTGGGCATTCTTTTATAACGTCGTCATGATACCGTTAGCCGTGATCGGGTGGATGCACCCCGTATTAGCAGAAATTGCCATGGCCACCAGCTCGATCACCGTGGTGATGAACGCCAATCGCCTGCGTGGAATCGATATCAGCCCATCCTATACGAAGAGTGTAGATGTAGAAGTGGAAGACGATGAGCTAAAAGAAGAACTCCTCGCGGCATCACATGAAACCACTACGGCCAAGGTATAAAGACAAGGCGTGAGTAGCTTTTACTTGCTCCGGGCATGTGATACCCGGAGCAAGTCTTTTGTGGCGAAACTAATCGGCTCTCACTTGAAAAGCACTGCACATCCAGACTCAAAAAGATTTCCCGACTATATGATCATCAAGAGGGCAACCTGGCTTTTTAGAACCGGCGAACCACTTGGCGCTGTTCAGGAGCATAAGAATGAGGTATCAAGGATAGGTAAGCGTTGTGTGCGAATTCAGAAAATGTGATTTTGGCTGGTAGAACGGATTATTATTCAATGCCTATGGAAATTCTCGTCCTCTCTGGGACAATCCTCGTAGAAGTGATCCTGGTCGGCTCGGTTACACTCACGATCATTTTTCACAATATCCGTGTCTGGCCACCGCCAAGTCGAAACTCCTGGCAATATTGGTTCACTTGGATTATGACCTCATTAGTAGTTGCGGGGGTCCTTGCTAACGGCATCCTGGATTGGGGAAGCATGGGGCTCAACCATTGGATTTGGAAAGTTCTGGGGATGATGTTGATGTTCGCTGGGATTTTGTTGTCCCTGTGGGCCGTCAGGACGTTGACAGTGAGGACATCAACGGGATTGGTTGGCAATTTTACTACAGGCGGTCCTTATCAGTTCACTAGAAACCCACAGTACGTGGGCGATATTGTTCTGACGGCGGGTTTCGTACTGGTTTCTGGTTCATGGTTGGCTCTTGTGACTGGATCCCTCGGTGCTTTGTGGTTTGTTTTGGCTCCTTTCGCAGAAGAGCCGTGGCTCCAAGAAAAATATGGCGAGAAGTATGACCGGTATCAGGAAAAGGTTCCCCGATTTGTCGGTATTCCAAATAGCGCCTATGCGACCTAAAAGATCGGAGATGAAGGTTGCCTCAGTGATGTGCGAGTCGATGTATTCCTAGGCGGACTTCATCTCTCGAGGGTATAAAACCCCATCCACTCTTCAGAAAGGAATCCGGGGCAGAAGGAATTATATGAACGACTTCATGCAACGACCCACTCGCTGGTTTCCGCTCATGTTCCTGATATTCGCGCTTGGATTGGTCTGGATATGGTTCTCTTCCGTTCCCGCATCCGCCACGACGGGCGGTTTAATTCCCAGCCCCAGGGAGGGTTTCCAGGCCCCGGATTTCACATTGGACTTGTTGGACGGAGGTCAAGTTACTCTCTCCGAACTGCGGGGAAAAGCCGTGGTGATTAACTTGTGGGCGTCGTGGTGCCCACCTTGTCGGGATGAAATGCCAGCGATCCAGGATGTATATGAGCGCAATAGGGACCGCGGGCTGGAGGTGCTGGCAATCAATACCACCTACCAGGATCGAGAAAAGGACGCCGCGGCCTTTGTCCAGGAGTTCAATTTGACTTTCCCGATTCCTCTGGATCGCACAGGGGAAGTTGCCAGGCAATACCAGCTGCGCGCGCTCCCATCCACTTTCTTCGTCGACCGAGATGGGGTGATTCAAAAGGTTGTCATTGGTGGTCCCATGAGCGAAACAACCATCCAAACGGCTGTTGAGCAGATCCTCGAGGGAGAGACATAATGCTTCCCATTATCCAGGTCGGCCCGGTCGCAATTCAGATTCCCGGCCTTATCTTATTGGCGGGGATGTGGATCAGTATTTTGCTCGTTGATCGAGAAGCCCAACGACACAATCTCGATGCATCGAGTTTGAACAACCTGATTTTCATTGGTCTTGTCGCCAGTATTCTGGGTGCCCGGTTGTGGTATGCTGCGCGGTATTCCTCTGTTTATTTTGAGGATCCCCTGAGCCTGATTGCACTGAATATCAGCACGCTGGCACCTATCGAAGGTATCGCGACGGGTCTTGTGGCTGTGCTGATCTATGGCCAGCGGAAGAAACTGCCCCTCTGGCCAACATTGGACGCTCTCACACCGAGCATATCTTTGTTCGCCATCTCAATCGGTCTCTCCCATATAGCAAGTGGCGCTGCGTTCGGGGCACCTACTGATCTTCCGTGGGCCATTGAATTATGGGGGGCGCTCCGTCACCCGACACAGATTTACGAGACGATAGCGGCTACAATCGTTTTCATGGTTGTAATGCATCAGAGAACGCGCTCACGATTTTCCGGCTACCTCACCCTTACATGGGTTGTGCTGTTTGCGTCCAGCCGCTTATTCATTGAGGCATTTCGGGGCGACAGCATCATTGCCCTCGGCTCGCTTCGAACAGCCCAACTAATCAGCCTGGCGATCATTATCGCGGGGTTGTTTGGCCTTCACTTCATGGCGAGGGCCAAGATAGCAGCGAGCAGGAGGGTCAATGGCACTCACAAAGCAGCAAATTCGTGACCTTTATCGAAAGCGGGCCCGATTTTACGATAACTCAATCTGGATTTATCGCCTGGCGGGATTTCGCATCGAATATTACCGCCGTGAAACAGTCAATGCACTTTCATTAAAACAGGGCGACACCGTGATTGATCTGGCCTGCGGCACCGGGATGAACTTCCCGTTTCTGTATGAAGCGGTGGGCGAGGAAGGAAAAATCATCGGCGTTGATCTCACAGATTCCATGCTCGATCAAGCGAGGATGCGTGTCAGCGAATGTGGGTGGGGCAATGTTGAGCTAGTACAGGCCGATCTGGCCCAATACACATTCCCCATCAAAGCTGCCGGGACCCTGTCGACGCTGGCCATCACACTGGTACCGGAATATGACGATATCATCCGCAGGGGTTCGGCGGCTCTCCTTCCTGGGGGGAGGTTTGCGGTCTTTGACATCAAAGAACCGGATCGCTGGCCTCATTGGTTAATCAGGTTTGCCGCCTGGTTGAATAAACCTTATGGGGTGAGCTTGGATCTGGCAGATCGACACCCCTGGGAATCCATAAGGCAGAATCTCAGTGAGGTCCATTTTCGCGAGTACTACGCAAGCTTGCTCTACCTTTCAGTCGGGGAGGCGAAGGGGCAAAACCGTTATTTATCATCAAACGGGTGAAAAGCTATCCATACCTGACGTCCACAATCGATCCTCCCGGCATGTTCACCGTCACATCTCCAGGGTCATAGGGGACTTGTGGCAATGTCCAGCGGAACACCCATTTTGCATCTTCCGGGGCAGAATTTACACATCCGCGGGAGGTGGGTACGCCATAGTTGTTGTGCCAGTACGTGGAATGGATGGCAACACCCGAGCCCACAAACAGGCTGATCCATCCCACAGCGGGTAGATCCCATCCAAATGCCGCAGAACCCCCGCTCAATGGAAGCGATACAGCTTTTCGCCAGATGGGATGTTTTCCTGCAGGGGTGCCCGAGGCAATTTTATTGCCAGCGAGATCGGCGAATACCCCGGTGGACACCCGGCAGAAGTAGACTTCTTTGCTCCCCTCAAAACAGGACAGCGTCTGGCGCGGGACATCAACGAGGATGCGCTTATCATCGACTCCCTGGCTTATTGGTGACATCCCGTCCGGGGTCAGCGGTCGGAGAGCTTCTGCCTGTGCCCAAAACAGGTCGCCATACCCATATTTTTGGTTGAGTCGATACCATACCTGGCCTTCACCATCCGTCTTGATCTGATCGACCCACACGATCTGGCTGTAAAAGAATCGAGACGGCACCCCGCTTTCAATCCGGTTTTTGAGCCAGGGAGCTCTTGCGGGAGGGTTATCTTGAATCAGTTCCACATATGGGACGCTCACTTCGGCCCACATCCCTTTTCCCAAACTGGTATCGCCTAACTGATCGACCGGGACGTTGGGTTCATTTCCGACCGGTTGTATTTCGGGGGACCACACATATCCATCAAGCGTCTCTAGAAAGTTCTGATTGTAACGGTATGGGTTCGAGCCTACGACTGTCTTGACCACAGGAATAATCTCGTCCAGGGTCAGCACCCGAATCGTAGGGCTATCGAGGGTGGGGCGGGCGTGCACTCGCAGCCCGTCGCTGAGAGCTCGTCCCAGATGGTTCCCAAACGGAAAATCAGGTTGGGTGGGTGTCAACCAATGCGATCTCGCTGCAAGTCCGCCCACACCCAAACCAAGCACCTTGAAAAAATCACGACGGGATGCTTGCTTCATCGCGGTCTCCAATGTTCATGTTTTCGAGTTAAGGCGAGACGAAATTATAAGGATTCACCTTGCCGAAAGCATCGCTCTGCATCTCGAAGTGCAAGTGCGAACCCGACGAATTGCCCGTATTGCCAACCCCACCGATGACGTTTCCCTGGAACACTGCCTGACCACAGCCAACATTTACCTTGCTCATGTGCGCATACAGCGTTTGCCACCCGTCGCCATGATCGATCACAACCATGTATCCGTACCCGTAGTTATTCCATCCGGCGTAGACCACGACACCGCTTGCAGAAGCAAAGATCGCGTTGCCGGTGCTTCCCGCGATGTCGATCCCGGGATGGAAGCTAGAGAAACCATATCCCGAGACGGATGTCGCAGCTGTTGGCCACAGGAAAAATCCCTCTCCTACAGGCCCATCATATATTGAACCGCAGGCACCCGGTCCGGACACGCTTGCAACGGCAGGATTCCCTCTGGTAATACGCGGCGCCCGCCAGCTCACAAATTCACGTACGCCGTTAGGGATGACAAGCGGGGTTCCAACTTCAATTTCTGGATTGTCGTGATCCATGTCGGGGGAAAGGTTGTTGCCGGGCCAATCGATGATGTCCTGAGGTTCAACCCCAAAGAAGCTGGCCACAGTCGTAAGACTATCCCCGTCAAACCACTCATAATAGGTTCCATCAATGGGCAATATGTTGAGATCCTGCCCGGGTCTAAGACTATGGGGGTTATCCTCGAGTACGTCGTAATTGCCCCATAGAATTGTTTCGGGTTCAAGGTCAAACTCCTCAGCAATACCAAAGATGGTATCACCCAGCTGCACAGAGTATTTACTTATTTGCATGCGCGGTCGATCGGGGATGAGCGTGTGGATTTCAATCTGTCTCGTAATTGCTTCGGTTTCCCCGGGGGAGTAGGGGGGTAGATCAGCCATTTCAATCTCAGGATCGTCCTTGCTATCGCCCAACCTCACAATACCTGCTTGCTGTCCTGAAGTATCTGCGGAAGCAGGGGGGACCTTCGACCATTGGGCGATTATGTTGACGCCCAGGATCAGCAGGACAACACCGGTTGGGATCCCAAGCATTATGATCCTGGAGCGTCTGTCGGGGATCTTTAAAGATAATGCCTGACGAATATTCACCTCGTCATTCTCGTTCGAGTCATCATCCTGAATCTGTAATTCTCGTAACAAGGCATTCTTTATGTTCTTTATCATCATGGCGCAAGATTATCAGCTTGGTCAACATCGTCAACCCGCCATTCTGCCTGCTCACCGAAATACCACCGCTTAGAGCACTTCATCGCGGAAATGTTGTCCCAATGTGATAAAAATCACTTCTTGGGTATGATGGGCCATTTGGCGCTGTCGACCTGTTCTCACCCACAATATTCTTGTGGGTGGAATGCAAAGCAATAAAAAACACTCTCATCAATCTTTACACAGCATGCGCGTATTATCTTTTGCGCTCGTTGGGTTATTCTTAGTCGCAGCGACCGTTGTCCCAGCTCCGGCAAGCGGAAACCCGGATGAAAATATCCACTTCTTTTTCAGTGCAGGATGTGGTGATTGCTGGCCCTACGTTGAAGATGTCCTGCTCCCGTCGCTGCGAGCAAATGGGATCAATGCGGACGTAGAAATTCACGACTACACCATCCCTGAGGAAAGAACAAAGCTTCTGGAGATGGCGGATGGGATCGGTCTTCCTCGCTCGATCGCCGATTCCCTCTACACCTTTGTGCCCACGCCCACGGGGACCCTGGTGGTTCTCGGACATGTTCCTGTTACTATCATCGATCAAGTTTTTGCTTCGCCCGATGTTCCCCCGAAGTTCGTCGTCTGGCAGCCAGAGATGCACGGAGAACCGAGCGAGTATCGGCTGTGGGCTTGGGATGGGGAAGTCACCGCTTTTCCAATAGATACGCCATTTGAAGATGCTCTTCAGGTGGCGCTAGATGCCCGGGGACCTTTGCCCGTAGGTCTGGCAAATCTGGGCCAGCTCCTCCCTGCGGTGATCGTTACAGGTTTGTTGGATTCGGTCAATCCCTGTGCATTTGCGGTGATTCTTCTCCTTCTGGCGTTTCTTTTCACCATCCGACAGTCACGGGGACGCATCTTGCAGCTTGGGCTGGTTTATATCGCCATGATCTTTGTGGTGTATTTCGCCATCGGACTGGGTATCCTCCGCGCGGTTCGCTTTTCCAATGACCCTCACTTTGTGGCTCGGGCTGGAAGCTGGATCCTGATCGCTCTAGGCGGAATCAATTTGGTTGAGTATTTCTTCCC